>WBZM01002357.1_pt1 | contig 16252 bp, 10 predicted proteins | sample 5204271 | NCBI WGS metagenome assembly WBZM01 (sample SAMN12344346, study PRJNA552823) | activated sludge metagenome | biome: Activated sludge suspended growth; feature: Nitrification reactor; material: Wastewater; isolation source: activated sludge from nitrification reactor of wastewater...
GCTGGGCCAGGCCGGCAAGACCCTCTCCGTCTACAAGGAGCTGGCGCGGGTGCTGGAGAAGCGCGGCCGGGCCGGCGAGGCCCGCGCCACCTGGCGAAAGGTGCTGGAGGTGGCGCCGGACGACCCGGACGCCGCCGCCGCGCTGGGGAGCGCCGCGCCGCCCGCCGCCCGGCCGCCCGGGCCGGCCGCCGTCGCGCCGCCCCCGCCCCGCCCGCCGCCGCCCGGCCCGCCGCCGCCCGGCCCGCCGCCCGGCGTGCCGCCGGGGGTGCCGCCGGGCGCGCGCCGCCCGGGCGTCATCGCGCCGCCGCCGCCGGCACAGCCCGCGGCCCCGCCCCCGCCGCCCGCCGGCGGGGCCGAGGTCATCCCCAAGCTCCTCACCGAGACCGACGTCTACTTGAAGTACGGGCTGCTGGACAAGGCGCTGGACCACCTCCGCAAGGTCCTGGCCATCGATCCGGACGCGCCGGAGGCCCACGAGAAGGCCCGGGACATCCACGCCTCGGCCGGCCGCGGCGAGGCGGCGGTGGCCTCGGCCGAGGCCGCGGTGCGCGCCTGCCTGGCCAAGGGGCTGGAGGAGCGCGCCCGCCAGGACCTCGACCGGCTGCGCGCCCTGCAGCTGGACCACCCGGCGGTCGCGGAGCTCTCCGCCGCGGTGGGCGCCACCGAGGAGATCGAGCTGGCGGCCGGCGACGTGGAGGAGGTCACCGTCCCGCCCGGCACCCTGCCGCTCGACGGCGCGGCCGCCGAGCCCCTCGAGGCGGTGGAGACCTTCGAGGCCGCCGAGCCGCTGGAGCCGGCCTGGGCCGCGCCCGACGAGATCTCGGCCGAGCTGGTGCCGGCCGGCGCCGACGAGCTGGTGCTGGACGACGCCGCGCTGGAGGCGGAGCCGGCCGCCGACGCCGCGCTGGAGCTGGCCGCCTCCTCCGACGAGGCCGGCCCGGTCCTGGAGGACGAGCCGCTGGCCGGCGGCCTGCCGCCCGCCGAGCCCACCCTGGAGGCCGAGCTGGAGCCGATCCCGGCGCCGGTCGGCGAGGACGACCTGGCGATGGCCGCCGCCGCCGCGGCCACCGAGCTGGAGCTGCAGGCCGAGGTGGTGACCGAGGTGGAGACCGAGGTGGAGGCGGACGAGCCGCCCGGCCCGCCGCCCCCGGTGGTCATCGCCGCGCCCGAGCCGCTCCCCGACCTGCCCCCGCCGCCCGCCGAGCTGGCCGCCGCCGCCGAGGAGGAGGAGGAGGCCGACCTCGCCGACGAGCTGGAGGAGGCCGACTTCTTCGTGCAGCAGGGGCTCCTCGACGAGGCGCGCGAGGCGCTCTCCAACCTGCAGGCCTTCTACCCGGGCCACCGCGAGGTGGTGTCCCGCCTGGCCGACCTGGATCGCCGCGCCGCCCTGGCGGCCGCCCGCGCCGCGCCGCCGCCGGCCCCGCCCGCCCCGGCGCCGGCCGCGGCCGCCCGGACCGCCCCCCCGCCCGCCGCGAGCCACGCGCCCCTGCCGCCCATCGGCGCGGTGCACCAGAGCCCGGCCCTGGTGGCCCCCGGCGCCGCGCTCGGCGAGAGCTTCGACATCGCCGCGGAGCTGGCCGAGGAGCTGGGCGGCCAGGCCGAGCCGCTCGTCGAGGACGAGTTCCAGTACTCGGTCGAGGACGTCTTCAGCCAGTTCAAGAAGGGCGTGGCCGAGACCGTCAAGCCCGAGGACGCCGAGACCCACTACGACCTGGGCATCGCCTACAAGGAGATGGGGCTGCTCGACGACGCGGTGCGCGAGTTCGAGGTGGCCGCCAAGGGGGCCAACCGCAAGAAGGAGGTCGAGGGGCTCTCGCTCATCGCCACCTGCCGCGCCGCGCAGGGGCGGCACCGCGAGGCCGTCGAGGCGCTGCGGCGCGCCCTGCGCTCCGACTACCTGACGCGCGACGCCGCCAAGGCGGTCCACTACGACCTGGCCGCGGCCCACGAGGCGCTGGGCGACGCGCCGGCGGCCCTCTGGTACCTGCAGAAGGTGGCCAAGGTGGACCCGGCCTTCCGCGGCGCCGGGCAGCGCGTCGCCGCCCTGGGCGGCGGCCCCGGCCGGCCGCCCCCCGAGGAGGCGCCGGCGGCCCGCCCGGCCGCCCCCGCGGCCCCCGCCGCGCCGGGCGCCAAGAAGAACATCGGCTACCTCTAGCGTGGGAACGAAGTGACCTACCTCGACTTCTACGAGCTCGGCCAGGAGCCCTTCTCCAACGCGCCGGTGTCGCGCTTCTACTACGGGTCGGCGCAGCACGCGCAGGCCCTGATGCGCCTCACCCACGCCGTCTCCAACATGAAGGGGCTGGCCATCCTGGTGGGGGACATCGGCGCCGGCAAGACCACGCTGGCGCGCCGCATGCTCGACGCCCTCCCGGAGGAGGAGTACGAGGCGGCCCTCCTGGTCATCATCCACTCCGGCATCACCGCCAGCTGGCTGCTGCGCCGCATCGCCCTGCAGCTCGGCGTGGAGTCCCCCGCCGAGGAGAAGCTGGCCCTGCTCTCCCAGCTCTACCAGCGGCTGGTGAAGATCTACGAGCAGGGCAAGAAGGCGGTGGTGCTCATCGACGAGGCGCAGATGCTCGCCTCGCGGGAGATCATGGAGGAGTTCCGCGGCCTGCTGAACCTGGAGGTCCCGGAGCGCAAGCTCCTCTCCTTCGTCTTCTTCGGCCTCCCGGAGATCGAGCAGCACCTCCGGCTCGACCCGCCGCTGGCCCAGCGGGTGGCCCTCAAGTACCGCCTCGAGCCGCTGCAGGCGGCCGACACCGACGCCTACGTGCAGCACCGCCTGCGCCTGGCGGGCGCCACCCGCGTGCCCTTCACGCCCGAGGCCATCGAGCGCATCCACGCCCACAGCCGGGGCACGCCGCGCCTCATCAACACCATCTGCGACAACGCCCTCTTCGAGGGCTTCGTGGCCCGCGCCCGCGACGTGGGCCCCGCCGAGGTGGACCGCGTGGCGCGGGACCTCGGGCTGGAGCCGCCGCCCGACGAGGTCGGCCCCGAGGTCGGCGACGGCGCGGGCGGGCGCACCCGCATCGACCTCTCGGACATCGACCGCTACCTCGAGTCGCTCACCAAGTAGCGCGCCCCGGCCGCCGGCTTGGCGGCCGGCCGGTGCGGCGGGACAATCCCACCCGTGAAGAAGCGCCGCCTCGCCTTCCTCTTCCTCTTCGGCGTGCTGGCGCTGGCCGCCACCACCCTGGCCGTGCTGCGCACGCGCTGGGCCGGCGACCGCATCTGCGGCTGGGCGGCGTCGCGGGTGGAGGCGGCCACCGGGCTGCCGGTGGCGGTGGCGGCCTGCCGCATCGACCCCGTGGCGCTGGAGCTGGCGGTGGAGGGGCTGGTGGTGGGCCGCGCCGAGGCCCCGGTGCTCACCGCCGAGGCGGCGCGGGCGCGGCTGGCGCCGGTGCAGGGGCTGGGCCGGCGCGTCGAGCTCTCGCTGCTCTCCCTGACCCGGCCGCGCCTGGCGCTGGAGGTGCCGGCCCCCGCGCCCGGCGCCGCCGCCTGCCCGCCCGCCGGCCTGGACCGCCTGGTGGTGGACCGGCTCTCCGTCGCCGACGGCGCCGCCGAGCTGGTGCTGCCCGGGGGCGGCCAGCTCTCGGTGCGCGGCCTCTCGGTGGACGGCCGGCGGGCCGACGGCCTGGCGGTGCGCCTGGGGCGCCAGGCGCCGCGGCTGCGGCTGGCGGCGGCGGCCGGCCAGGTGGACGTCGCCCTGCCGGGCCACCGCTGGGAGGTGGTGCGGCCGGCGGTGGAGGGGGTGGTGGCGCTCGACCTCTCCTCGGCGGTGGTGGCCGGCGCCGAGGCCAGCGTGGGCGGGGCGCGCTACGGCGTGCGCGGCACCGCCACCGACCTGTGCCACCCCACCCTCGACCTCACCGCCACCGCGGAGGGCGCGCTGCCGGCGCTGGTGGGGCTGATGGGCGTCTCGGCCGCCCCCTGGGACGGCCAGGTGGCGGTGGAGGCCTCGGTGAAGGGGCGGCCGCCGGCGCTCCAGGTCGGCGGCACGGTGGCCTTCCAGGGGATCCACACCGACACGGTGGCGCCCGGCAGCGGCAAGGGGGCCTGGCGCTGGGCCGGCGACCGCATCGCCGTCGACCGGATCGAGCTCCCCTTCGCCGGCGGCCTGCTCAGCGCCACCGGCTCGGTGAAGCTGGCCGCCGGCGCGCCCCTCGACCTGGCCATCAAGCTGGAGGGCGTGGAGCTGGCCGAGCTGCTGGAGCGGGTGGCGGTGCCGGGCGCCTGGGTGACGGTCCGGCTCGACGGCACCGGGAAGCTCGCCGGCCCGGTCTGGCCCACCGCGCTCACCGGGAGCATCGACGCCGAGGCGCGGGGCTTCCGCTCCCTGGCCGGCCCCTGGCGCGCCGCCAAGGCGGGCGACTTCACCTTCCTCGACTTCGAGCGCGGCAAGGTGCTGGCCCCCTTCCGCATCGACCGGCGCGGCATCTACTTCGACCAGGCCCGCATCGAGGTGGGCACCGGCTTCGCCGACGTGGACGCGGCGGTCCACTTCAGCCACGAGGCCGGCTTCAGCGTGAGGGCCTCCGGCGAGGCCGACCTGACCGCCCTGCGCCACGTGGCCGGCCTGCCCTGGGCCGGCCGGGCCCGGCTCACCGCCACCATCGGCGCCGCCCCCTACGCCAACCCGCGCGCCGAGGCCCAGCTGCGCGCCGAGCAGCTCAAGTTCCTCAAGGTGGACCTGGGCAGCGCCACCGCCGACCTGGCCTACGGGCCCGACACCACCCTGCGCTTCACCAACGTGGAGGGGCAGCGCGGCCAGGCCCGCTACCACGGCTGGGCCGCGGTGGACCTGGGGCGCTCCCCCACCTGGATCACCGCCTCCCGCTTCACCGCCGGCGGCCGGCTGCGCGACCTCTTCGACGCGGTGATGGACTGGCTGCCGCGCACCAAGGTGCTGCGCGACGTGATGGACGGCACGGTGGCCGAGGTGGCGGCCACCGCCACCGGCCCCGCCGCGGCCCCCGACCTCGACTTCGAGGGGCGCCTCGGGCCCGGCGAGCTGCTGGGCCGGCGCTACGACGGCGGGCGGCTGGCCGGGCGCATCGCCGCGGCCGAGCGGATCGACTTCCAGCGGCTGGAGCTGCAGTACGGGCCCGGCACCGTCAACGCCACCGGCCGCTGCTCGACCGCGGCGCCCTGGCCCTGGGCCATGGAGGTGAAGGTGGCCGGCGTGCCGGTGGCCTCGCTGGGGCTGCCCGGCAGCGGCTGGACCGGCTCGGTGTCGGGGGGCGCCGTGCTGCACGGCAGCTACGAGGTGCCCGACGTCCACTTCGCCCTCAACGCCGACGCGGTGGCGCTGGCCGGGGCGCAGCTCGGCACCGTGCAGGTGGGCGGCACCGTGCAGGGGCGCGAGCTGCGCTTCACCGGCGGGGGCGAGGGGGTGCACCTCGACGGCGAGGGGTTGGCCGAGGGGCGGGTGCCCTGGAAGGCCCGCGCCGACGTGCGGCTGGCCGACGCGGCGCGCCTCTGGCCGGGGGGCCCGCCGGCCGGCCTCCGCGCCGCCGCCGAGGGCGAGGCCACCCTGGAGGGCGAGTTCTTCGACGTGCGGACCTTCCGCGGGCGGGTGCGGCTGGACCGGCTCAGCGCCGGCTACGGCGACCTCAAGGTGGAGAACGCCGAGCCCATCCGCCTCACGCTCGACCGCGGGGCGGTGGAGGTGGAGCGCTTCGCCATCCAGGGGCCCGACACCGCGCTCTCGGTGGGCGGCCTGGTGGGTGCGGCCGGGGAGCTGGACCTGCAGGCCGAGGGCTCCCTCGACCTGCGCCTGCTGGCGGGCGCGCTGCCGGCGCTGCGCCGCCCCCACGGCAAGCTCACGGTGCAGGCCCACGTGGGCGGCACCGGCGAGGAGCCGGTGCTCCTCGGCGACGGGCGGCTCTCGGCGGCCGGCTTCCAGCTCCGCGGCGCCACCGCCGCCTTCGAGGAGCTGGCCGGCGAGCTGGCCTTCTCGCAGAACAAGGTGCTCTTCGACGGCCTCACCGGCCGGGTCAACGGCGGGCGCCTCGGCCTCTCGGGCGAGCTGACGCTGCAGCGCCTGGTGCCGGCCCGCATCGAGCTCTCGGCCCAGCTCGACGAGGTGCCGGTGGCGGTGCCGGCCACCCTGCCGGCGGTGCTCTCGGGCCGCCTGGAGGCGGCCGGCACCCCCGAGGAGACCCTGGTGACCGGGCGCCTGCACGTGCTGCAGGCGCGCTACACCCAGGACGTGGAGCTGGAGAAGGGGATGCTGGAGGGGCGCCGCCGCCGGGTGGTGGCCCCCAAGGCCTACGACAAGTCCGGCGAGTGGCTGCGCTTCGACCTGCAGCTGGTGGTGGACGGCGACGCCCGCGTGGACAACGACCTGGTGCGCGGCGGCGTGAAGGGCGAGCTGACGTTGACCGGCAGCCTGGCGGCCCCCGGCCTCCTCGGCACGGTGGCCATGACCGAGGGGAGCCGCGCCGTCTTCCGCGGCAACGAGTTCGAGCTCTCCCACGCGGTGGTGGACTTCACCGACCGCACCAAGGTGGAGATGGCGCTCGACGTCCACGGCGAGTCCCGGGTGGCCGACTACCAGGTCTTCATGCACCTCTTCGGCTCCATGGAGGCGCCGCAGGTGACCCTCACCAGCGCGCCGCCGCTGGCCCAGCAGGACATCATCACCCTGCTCTCGGTGGGCTTCACGCGCCGCGACGCCCCCACCGCCACCGGCACCCAGGCGCTGGGCACGGCCGCCCTGGCCCAGGCCCTCTTCTCCGCCTCCGGCCTCGACGAGCAGGTGCGCCGCTTCCTGCCCCGCGGCGGGCCGCTCCGCGACATGTCGGTGCGCATCACCAGCGTCTACAACGAGCAGTCGAGCCAGGTGGAGCCGCGCGCCGAGTTCGAGTCCTGGGTGCTGAAGGACCGGCTGCGCCTGCGCTACCAGGCGCCGCTCTCCGGCGCCCGGGGGCAGCGCGCCCAGGCCGAGCTGCGCCTGGGCCAGCACGCCGCCCTCCAGTACCAGTGGGACTCCGACAGCGCCGCGGTGCTCAACGCCGCCCTGGCCGGCGACCACGGCGTGGACCTCAAGCTGCGCTGGGAGTGGACCGAGTGAGCGCCCTCGCCCTCCTCGCCGCGGCGGCCCTGGCCGCCGGCCCCGCCGCCGGGGCCGGGCCGGGTCAGGACGTGGGCCCGGACGTGGGCACGGTGGCGCCGCCGGGCCCGCGCCGCGCCGCGGCGGTGGTGCTGGAGCTGCCCGAGGGGGAGGACCGCGCCGCCGCCGAGGCGCTGCTGGCGGTGGCGCCGGGCCAGCCGGTGGCGGCCCGCGAGCTGCGGCGCACCGCCCAGCGGCTCCACCAGACCGGCCGCTGCCGCGACGTGGTGATCCGCGAGGCCCCGGCGGCGGCGCCGCCGCCCGCGGCCGCGGAGGGCGAGGGCGAGGGCGAGGCCGGGGCCGAGGGCCCCTGGGTGGACCTCACCGTCACCTGCGTGCCCCACCGCCCGGTCGGCACCGTCACCGTGGCCATCTCCGGCCCCTCGCCGCTCGACGCGCCGGCGCTCCGCGCCGCCGCCGGGCTCGAGCCGGGCGAGCCGGTGGACGAGTACGACGTCCGCGCCGCCGCCGAGCGGGTGCGGGCGGCGCTGCGCCGGCGCGGCCACCGCGCCGCGGAGGTGGAGGCGGCGCTCTCCGGCGAGCGGCCGGCCACGGTGGCCCTGACGGTGCGGGCCGGGCCGCCCACCCGCCTGGCGGCGGTGCGGCTCCCCGGCGCCGGGGCCGAGGCCCCCGGCCTGCTGGCGCGGCTCGCCCTCCGGCCCGGCGAGGCCCTCGACGACGAGCGGCTGGGGGCCGACCTGCGCACGCTGCGCACCGCGCTGCACGCCGCCGGCTTCCGCCGCGCCCGGGTGGGCGCGCCGGTCATCCAGGAGGAGGCGGGCGGCGCCGCGGTGGAGATCCCGGTGGAGCTGGGGCCGCGGGTGGCCATCCTGGTGCGCGGCGCCTCGGCCTTCACGCCCGCCGAGCTGGTGGCCCGCCTGGGCCTCGACGACGAGCAGGCGCTCGACCTGCCGGCCATCGACGCGGCCCAGGACCGGCTGCGGGCCTTCTACCGGAGCCGCGGCTACGCGGCGGCGCGGGTGGAGGCCGAGGAGCGGCCGCGCGACGGCGGCCTCCAGGTGGTCTTCACCGTGGACGAGGGGCGCGCCTGGCGCCTGCGGCGGCTGGAGGTGACCGGCACCCCCGGGCGCGGCGCCGCGGCGGCGCGGGCCCGCCTGGTGGCGCTGCTGGGCGAGGAGGCGCCCGAGGAGGCGCCCTCGCCGGCCACCGAGCGGGCCCGCCTGCTGCAGGCCTCCATCCCCGGCTCGCCGCCGCTGCGGGAGCCGCCGCCGCCGCGCCCCCCCGGCGCCGCCCTGGACGAGGTGGCGCTGGAGCGCGCCGCCACGCTGCTGGTGGAGGAGCTGCGCAACGACGGCTGGCTCGACGCCACGCTGCTGGGCTGGAGCGCCGAGCGCGACGAGGCCCGCGGCACCCTCGACGTGGTGGTGCGGGTCCGCGAGGGCGAGCGCACCACCGTGGACGCCATCGGCTTCGAGGGGAACGAGGCGGTGCCGCTGGCCGAGCTGGCCCGCACCGCCCGGCTGGCCCCCGGCGATCCGCTGGTCTACGAGCAGGTGGAGGCCACCCGGGTGGCCATCCTGAAGCTCTACCTGGCCCGCAGCCACCTCTACGCGCGGGTGGAGGCGCGGGAGGTGCTCGACGCCGCGCGCCACACCGCCGCCCTGCGCTTCGTGGTGCAGGAGGGGCCGCGCGTCCGCATCGGGCGCATCCTGGTCTCCGGCAACGTGCGCACCCGCGAGGCGGTGGTGCGCCGCTCGCTGGAGGTGGAGGAGGGCTCCTTCCACGACCCCGAGGCCATGGCGCGCAGCCAGGCGGCGTTGCTGCGGCTGGGGGTCTTCCGCTCGGTGGGGCTGCGCCTCCAGGACCCGGACGTGCCGGAGCCGGTCAAGGACCTGGTGGTGGAGCTGGCCGAGCGCCCCTGGCAGTACGTGGCGCCCGGCGTGGGCTTCTCCATCGCCAACGGCCCGCGCCTCCTCCTGGAGTACGGCCGGCCCAACCTGCTCGGCCGGGCCCTGGAGCTCACCGGCCGCGCCAAGGTCAACTACCCGCTGGCCGAGTTCCGGCCCGACCTGCAGGGCGTCAGCCCCAAGAACACCTTCGAGGGTCGCGCCGACGTGGGCCTGCGGGCGCCGCGCCTCGACTGGCTGCCGGTGCCGCTGGCCGGGCGCGCCAACGTCATCGCCGAGCGGCTGCGCCGCACCGCCTACGACCTGTCGCGCGCCTCGGCCATCCTGGGCGCCGACTTCGCCCTGACCAGCCGCATGTCGCTGACCCTCCAGTACGAGCTGGAGGTCGACGCCATCGCCAAGCCCTCCGGCGTCCCCGACACCGTGACCCAGGCCGACCTGGAGCGGCTGCGCTTCGACGCCGGCACCACCACGCTCCACGCGCTGCGCCCCAGCGCCACCCTCGACTTCCGCGACAACGCCGCCCACCCGCACCGCGGCTGGATGGTGACCGGCTCGGCCGAGGTGGCCCGCTCCATCGGCGGCCCGGGCGGGCGCTTCCTCTTCGTGCCCGGCAGCGAGTTCTTCACCAGCCTGCTCAAGCTGCAGGGGGCCGCCACCGGCTACCTGCCGGTGGGCGGCGGCACGGTGCTGGCGCTCTCCGTCCGCGGCGGGCGCATCGTGCCGCTCTCCGACCGGTCGCGCACCATCGTCCCCAAGCGCTTCTTCCTGGGCGGCGCCAGCACCATCCGCGGCTTCGCCGAGGAGGAGATGATCCCGCAGGACCAGCGGGCCGCCCTGGGCGAGGAGGCGCAGCACTGCGGCAGCTCCCTCTCCGGCGCCGGCTGCACCGCCACCGGGCGCGACCTGGCGGCCGGCAAGGCGCCCATCTCGGCCGGCGGCGAGCTCTTCCTGCTCATGAAGGGGGAGCTGCGGGTGGCGCTCCGCGGCGCGGTGGAGCTGGGCTTCTTCGTGGACGCCGGCAACCTCTGGCTCGACCCGCGCAACTACCGGCTCCTCGACCTGCGCCCCTCGGCCGGCCTGGGGCTGCGCTTCGTCACGCCGGTGGGGCCGGCGGCGCTCGACGTGGGCTTCAACCTGCAGCCGGACCGCCGCATCAACGAGCGGACGTTCGCGCCCCACTTCACCATCGGGTTGTTCTAGGGCTACTCCGGGAAGTGCTCGATGACCTCGTGGAAGGTCGCGAAGACGCGGTGGGGCACGCCCTCGGCCTCGCACCAGCGCACCAGGCTGGAGCCCTCGCGGGCGAAGACGAAGTCGGCGGCGCGGGCGGCGCAGCGGTCGCCGTGGCCGTCGCCCAGCACCACCACCTTGTGCCCGGCCCGCTGCAGCTCCTCCACCACCAGGCCCTTGCAGGCGCCGCACTCGCCGCAGTCCGGGCCGTGGAAGGCCACCGCCAGGCCCTCGGGGGAGCAGTCGGCCCGGTTGGCCCGCAGCTCCAGGTGGGCCCGCAGCGGCGCCGGCAGCGAGCCGAGCACCGGCTCGATGTAGGCGTCGAGGCCCGCCGAGACGATCAGGAAGGGCCGCCCGGCGCGGGCGCAGGCCGCCAGGAAGGCCTCGAAGCCCGGGCGCCAGTCGGCGTGCCGGCGGGCGAAGGCGGCGATCTCCTCGCGGCTGGCCTGGATGGGCCCGAAGACCCTCTGCAGCAGCGTGCCGAACCCGTACTCGCCGGCCTGGAAGGCGTCCTCGGCCGCCTGGTAGGAGGCCGCGCCGGCGAAGTGGAGCGCCACCTTGTCGCCCAGGTCGTAGGCCAGGGCGGTGCCGTCGAAGTCGCAGAGGATGGCCCAGGGGTGGCGCACGGCTCAGGCCTCCAGGAGGTCGTACAGCAGGCCCCAGCGCACGCCGCGGTCGGAGACCACCAGCCGCTCGAAGCCGCCGAGGCGCATGGCCTCGGCCACCACCACGCCGCCGGCCACGATGACGTCGGCGCGCTTCGGCTCCATGCCGGGGAGGGCGGCCCGCCCCGCCACGCCGAGGGGGGCCAGCCGCTCCACCAGGCCGTCCACCTCGGCCAGGGTGAGCCAGGCGCCGTGGACCCGCTCCGCGTCGTAGGCCGGCAGCGCCTGGAGCACGGAGGCCAGGGTGGTGACGGTGCCGGCCACGCCCACCAGCCGACCGCCGCGCAGCCGCGCCAGGCCGGGGAGCTCGAGGAGCGGCGCCAGGGCCGCCCGGGCCGCCGCCCGGAGCGCCGCCAGGTCGGCCGCGCCGATGGGGTCGGCGCGGACGTGGCGCTCGGTGAGCCGCACCGCGCCCACCTGCAGGCTGCGCCGCGCCGCCGGCCGCGCCGCGTCGCCGAGGCACAGCTCGGTGGAGCCGCCCCCCACGTCGAGCACCGCCAGCGGCCCGGGGACGCCGGCCTCGCCGCCGAAGTCGCGCCAGGCGCTGCGCCAGACCAGGCGCGCCTCCTCGTCGCCGCTGATGATGGCCGGCTGGAGCCCGGCCTCGGCCTGCGCCGCGGCGAAGAACTCGGCGCCGTTGGCGGCGTCGCGGGCGGCGCTGGTGGCGACGCAGGCGATCCGCTCCGCCGCCAGGGCCCGGGCCTCGGCGGCGTAGGCCGCCAGCACCCGCACCGTCTCGCCGATGGCGGCCGGGTCGAGCCGCCCGCTGGCGTCCACGCCGCGGCCGAGCCGGGTGATCTCGGCCCGCTCGGCCAGCGGGACCAGCACGCCGTCCCGCGCCTCGGCCACGGTGAGGAGGACGGTGTTGGTGCCCACGTCGATGGCGGCGACGCGCCGCGCTCCGCTGGCGCCCATGGCTCAGTCCCGCGGCAGCGGGCCCCAGGCCGGGGTGGCCACCTCGCCGCCGCCGACCGGCGCCTGCCGGTCGCCCTTGGGGTCGGAGAGCACCAGCTGCGGCGCGCCGGCCCGGTCGCTGGTGAAGGCCAGCATGCGCCCGGTGGGGGCCCAGGTCGGCTCCTCGTTGGTGCGCCCCTGGTCCTGGGTGATGCGCTGGATCTTGCCGGTGTCGGGCGAGATGACGAAGACGTCGAAGACCTTGCGCTCGTCGCGGGCGGTGAAGGCGATGAGGTCGCCGCGCGGGCTCCACTGCGGCGTCTGGTTGTAGTTGCCCTGGAAGGTGAGGCGGCGCTGCTCCGAGCCGTCGGCGTTCATGACGAAGAGCTGCGGCGTGCCGGCCCGGTCGGAGACGAAGGCCAGCCGCTTGCCGTCGGGCGACCAGGTGGGCGAGAGGTCGAGGGCCGAGCTGGTGGTGAGCCGGCGCGCGCCGCTGCCGTCGGCGGCCGCCACCCAGACGTCGGTGTCGGCGGCGTCGGAGGCGGTGAAGGCCAGGCGCGTCCCGTCCGGCGAGAAGGCGCCGCCCACCGCCAGGTGGCCGAGCGGCAGCCGGCGGAAGGAGCGGTCCGAGAGGCGGTAGACCCAGAGCTCCGGCTTGCCGCCCCGGTAGCTGGTGACCAGGATGCGGTCGCCGTCGGGGTGCCAGGCGGGCATGAGCAGGAGCGCCTTCTCGGAGAGGAGCACCCGCGGGTTCTGGCCGTCGGCGTCGAGGAGCACCAGCTCGCGGCCGCCGTCGCGGCGCGGGCGCACCGCCACCAGCTGGGTGCGGAAGACGCCCGGCTCGCCGGTGTAGAAGCGGATCAGCTCGTCGGCGACGCGGTGGGCCAGGGCCCGCGCGTCGGGCGCGGCCAGGGTCCGCGAGAGGGCCTCGCGCCCGGCCCGCACCTCGTGGACGCGCAGGTCGGCCGAGAGGCCGCCGGCCCCGCCCCGCACCTTGACCTTCACCAGCCCCTCGGCGCCGATGCTGGCCCAGCGCGAGAACTTGATGGCCGGCGCGGCCAGCCCCTCGCCGGGCTCGGCCAGGTAGCCCCGGGGATCGAGCACCTCGAAGAGGCCGGAGAGGGTGAGGTCGTGGCGCAGCACCTCGGTGGCCTCGGCGGCGGGGCGCGACTGCCCCTCGTCGAGGAAGGCCGGGACGGCGATGGGGAGCGGCTGGAAGGAGGGGGAGTCGACCACCACCGCCGGGGTGACGGCCCTGGGGGGCGGGGCCGCGGCCGCGGGCACGGCGACGAGCAGGGCGGCGGCGGCCAGCAGGGTGGAGGGGATGGCGGTGGGTCGCATGGTTCCTCTCGGTCCTTCGCGTCAGATCTTGAAGAGCACGGCCAGGCCGCTCTTGCGGTAGGCCTCGCGCCGATCGGCCGGCGGCGGCGGCAGGCGGGTCTGGCGCACCGCCCGCTCCAGCGCCTCGTCGAAGAGCGGGTTGGTGCTGTGGTCCACCCACTCCAGCCGGGCCAGGCGGCCGTCCGGCTCGATGAAGAGGAGCACGGTGGCGGTGAGGCGCATCCGCTCCTGGTCGGAGATGGTGGAGGGCAGCCGGTAGTTCTGCTTGAGGAGGACGCTCACCTTGGCCTGGTAGGGATCGCCCTCGCCCACCGCCGAGTCGCCCAGCGGGTCGCCGTCGGGGCTGCCGGTCTGCAGCTCCTGCCGCAGCTGCGAGAGGACGCTGGAGAGGCGCGAGCCGCCGGCGGCGCCGGCCCTGGCGGGGCCGGGCTGGGCGGCCGCCCTGGGCGCGGGCTTCGGGTCGGCCTTGGCGGCGGGCACGGCCACCACCTTGGGCGCGGGGGCCGGGGACGGCGCCGGGGCCGGCGCGGCCTCCGGGGCCTGCGCGGCCGGGGGCGGCGGCTCCTCCTTGCGCGGCAGGTACTCCTTGGGCCGGGCCTCGCCGAGCCGCACCAGCTTGGCGGTGATGGGCTTCTGCGAGAGGTCGATGGGCGCGGAGCGGGGCGCGGCCAGCGACGCCACCAGCAGCGCCGCGTGGGCCGCCACCGAGAGCAGCACCGCCGGCCAGATGCGGTCCCTCGCCTGGAGGGCGCTGGCGCCGGGCCCGCTCACCTCGCGCCGGCCTCGCCCTTCGGCCGGATCCGCTCCGGCTGCGGGTTGGTGATCATGCCGACGCTGGTGATGCCGGCGCGCTGCACGGTGGCCATCACGTCCACCACCAGGCCGTAGGGCAGCGCCTTGTCGGCCATGAGGAAGAGCTCCTTCTCCTTCTGCGCCTTGGCGTTGGCGCGCAGGAGGTCCTCCAGCCTCTCCATGGGCACCCGGGCCGCCTCGTCGCCGGCCCCCAGCCAGAGGCTGCGGTCGGCCTTGATGGAGAGCACCAGCTTGGCCTCCTGGGCGTCCACCGCCTTGGCGCGGGCCTCCGGCAGGTTGACCTGCACGCCCTGCTGGATGAGCGGCGCCGTCACCATGAAGATGATGAGCAGCACCAGCATCACGTCCACCAGCGGCGTGATGTTGATCTCGGTGAGGGTGCCGCGGCCGGTGCCGCCGGAGGAGAGGGCCACGGGCGGTCCCTAGCTGAAGAAGTGGCGCCGCACGATGTTGAGGAAGTCGGAGGAGAAGTTCTGCATCTCGCCGTCGAGGACCCGGATGCGGGAGACGAAGAAGTTGTAGGCCACCACCGCCGGGATGGCGGCGAAGAGCCCCACCGCGGTGGCGATGAGCGACTCGGAGATGGGGAGGGCCACGGTGGCCAGGTTGGCGTTGCCGGCCTGGTAGATCTCGTGGAAGGCCCGCATGATGCCCCACACCGTGCCGAAGAGGCCGACGAAGGGGGCGGCGCTGGCGGTGGTGCCGAGGAAGGAGACGCGGCGCTCCAGCGCGGTCACCTCGGCCGAGGCGGCGCGCTTGAGCGAGCGCTCCACGTTCTCCAGGCCGCCGAGCTGGTCGCTCATGGCGTTCTCGCCGTCCTTCTTCTGCGTGACCTTGGAGAGCTCCACGTAGCCGGCGCGGAAGACGGCGCCCAGCGGCGAGGCCCCCAGCTGCTCGGCCGCCTGGTAGATGGCGTCGAGCCGCTTCGACTGCCAGAAGACGGCCAGGAACTTCGCGCTCTCGGCCTCGGCGCGGCGGAGTTGCAGCGCCTTCTTGGCGATGATGGCCCAGGAGACCGCCGAGGCGAGGGCCAGCAGGAGGAGGACCCCCTTGCCCACGGCGTCGGCGCGCAGGATCACCTGGAGGTAGTCGATCCCGTCGCCGGCGCCGGCGGCCAGCGGCAGGCCGAAGGTGGGGAGGGGGAGGGGGCCGGACGGGCCGGCCAGCGCGGTGAGGGGCATGTGGGTGTCGAAGGTCCCGGAAGGTTGGCGCTTTCTAGCATGAACACGCGAGGGCGCCGATCCTGCCGCCCTCCCCGGGCGGGACCCTGTGAAGCCGGCGCACGATCGTGGCGCCGCCGCCCCGCGCGTGGCATGGGAATCCCCGGCTTTCCGGGGTCTTCGCCGTGGCACGGGCGTTGCTCACCCTCAACCTGACGGCCGGCATCGGCCACCACCTGGGAGGAACACATGAGGCTCGTCGCCCTGACCGCCGCCGCCGCGCTGCTCGGCACCGGCTGCTTCGTCTCCACCACCGACCCCATCCCGCCCCCGCCCGGCCAGGTGGGCGACGCCAACGTCTTCTGGAGCTTCCTGCGCAGCGCGCCGGCCAGCCCGGGCGGCTTCGTGGAGTACGACGCCTCGCTGGCCGCGGTGAACGCCCAGGGCATCTGCCCGGAGTCGGACGTGGACACGGTGCGCGTCACCTCCGCCGCCGGGACGCGCGACGTCGCCTGCACCGGCCCCATCCCCGGCGGCGGCTACTCGCAGGGCATCACCATCCTCGACTTGCCGGAGGGGCTCAACTCGGTGACGCTGACCGGGTACCGGGGCGGCGTGGCGGTCTACCGCTCCACCACCAGCGTGAACGTGCTGGCCAACACGACGGTCGACAAGGTCGTGCCGGTGCAGGGGATCAGCGCGGCGCTCGACCTCAATGCGGACCTGCGCGACTTCAGCACCGGGCTCTTCTACGCCAACTGCACCGAGGCGGGCTTCCCCGACATCACCTACCAGCTCTTCGACTCCTTCGGCACGCTGGTGGAGGACGGCGCCAGCGCCTGCCAGAATCCGCTGCCCGTCTTCGCCTTCACCGGTTTCGTCGACTTCGACAACTACACGGTGCGGCTGAAGGGCTTCGAGCCGGTGCAGGGCGGACGGCAGATCTTCGACTCCTGCAACCAGGCGCTGGACCACTTCCAGACGCAGACCGGCGTCTTCGGCGACAACACCTTCACGCTCAACGCCAACAAGTCGCCCTTCTGCCCGTAGGGAACCGGCCCGCCCGCCCCCTCGTCCCACCCCTCGACCGGCGCGCCCCCGCGGGCCCGCCGGTCGAGCCGCGTCCGGGCCCGCCCTTTCCGGCGCCGCCCCACGGGG
>WBZM01002358.1_pt1 | contig 16251 bp, 12 predicted proteins | sample 5204271 | NCBI WGS metagenome assembly WBZM01 (sample SAMN12344346, study PRJNA552823) | activated sludge metagenome | biome: Activated sludge suspended growth; feature: Nitrification reactor; material: Wastewater; isolation source: activated sludge from nitrification reactor of wastewater...
ACGGCAACCCCGACAAAATGGTCAGGGGATGGATGAAGCTCTCGTACAGAATCCCCAGCACGATGTACACCACCAGCACCGCCACCAGCAGCAGAAGCCCGAGGCCCTGTAGCGAAGCTTGAAACGCCTGGGCGGTGCCTTGCAGGCTGGTGGTCAGCGACACCGGCAGGCGCAATTCGGTTTCGAGCGCCTTGATCCGATCCACCGCCGTGCCGAGCGACACCCCCGGCAACAGGTTGAAGGAAATCGTCACCGACGGCAGTTGCCCCTGATGGTTCACGGTCAGCGCCTGAGTTTTGCGGGCGGCCGAGGTCACGGTGTCCAGCGAGACCAGTTTCCCGTTGCTGGATCGCACGTAGATTCGCGCCAGCGCCGCCGGGTCGGCCTGAAATTCGGGGGCGAGTTCCAGAATCACCTTGTACTGGTTGGTGGCACCGTAAATGGTGGAAATCTGCCGGGCGCTGAAAGCGTTCTGCAAGGCATCCTCCACTTGGCCGAAACTCAATCCCAGCGCCGCCAGCTTGTCCCGATCCACCTCCAGCGCCACCGCCGGGCTGCGGTTGTTGAGGTTGCTGGTGACATCCACGAAACCCGGCAGTTGCCGGAACCGGGCGAGGAGGGTGCCGGTCCAGCGATAGAGTTCGTCCAAATCGGTGTCTTGCAGGGTGTATTGATACTGGGCGGCGGTGGTTTGGCCGCCGATGCGGATCGGCGGCGGGTTTTGCAGATAGACGTTGATCCCCGGCACCACGGCCAGTTTCGGACGCAACGCCCGAATCACCTCATCGGCGGACAGGTTCCGTTCTGATCGAGACTTGAGGCGAATGAACATGCTGCCGGTGTTGGCGGTGGGCCGGGGTCCGCCGGCGCCGACCGACGACATGAACGCCTCGACGTTCGGGTCTTGCGCCAGAATCGCCGCCACCGCCCGCTGGCGCTCGACCATGGACGCGAAAGAGGCATCTTGCGCGCCTTCGGTGAAGGCGCTGATCTGGCCGGTATCGCCGCTGGGCAGGAAATCCTTGGGCACCATGCCGAATAGCCCGACGGTGGCGACCACGGTTAACCCGAACACCGCGATCACCGTTCGCGGCCACGCCATCGCGCCGCGCAGGGTGCGCTCGTAACCGGCCAGCAGGGCGGCGAAGAAGCGCTCGAACGCCCGATACAGCCGGTTGTGCGCGCCGGGGTCGCTGTGCCGCAGATAGCGGCTGCACAGCATCGGCGTCAGCGTGAGCGAGACCAGGCCGGACACCAGAATCGCCGCGCAGATGGTGACCGCGAACTCGTGCAGCAGCCGCCCGACGATGCCGCCCATGAACATCACCGGGATAAAGACGGCGATCAAGGACAAGGTCATGGAGATGATGGTGAAACCGATCTCGCGCGCTCCGGTGATCGCCGCTTGGAACGGCGGCTCGCCGCGCTCGATGTGGCGGACGATGTTTTCCAGCATCACGATGGCGTCGTCCACCACGAACCCCACCGACAGGGTCAGTGCCAGCAGCGACAGGTTGTCGAGGCTGTAGCCGAGCGCGTACATCGCCGCGAAGGTGCCGATCACCGAAATCGGCAGGGCCAGACTGGGAATCAGGGTCGCCGACAGGTTGCGCAGGAACAGCAGGATGACCAGGATCACCAAAACACCCGCCAGCACCAGGGTGAACTGCACGTCGTGAATCGACTCGCGGATGGATTGGCTGCGGTCGTACAGCACCTTGAGTTCGATGGAGGCCGGCAGCTTGGCCTGGAACGCCGGCAGCACCGCCTTGATAGCGTCCACGGTGGCGACGGTGTTGGCGCCCGGCTGGCGCTGGATCGCCAGCACGATGGCCCGCCGGTCCACGTACCAACTGGCGACTTTGTTGTTTTCGACGCTGTCCAGCGGCGTCGCGACCTCGTTCAGGCGCACCGGCGCGCCGTTGCGGTAGGCGACGATCAGCGAGCCATAGGCGTCGGCGGTTTCCAACTGGCCGTTGGTTTTGATCGCGACGCTCTGCCGAGGTCCGTCGAAAGACCCGACCGGCCGGTTGACGTTGCTGTCCTGGATCGCCTGCTGCAATTCGTCCAAGCCGATGCCGCGAGCGGCCAGCCGATCCGGGTCGGCCTGCACTCGCACCGCGAACTTTTGCGAGCCGAACACCCGCACCTGCGCCACGCCGGCGAGGGTGGACAGGCGCTGGGCCAGCATGGTTTCGGCGTATTCGTTCACCACCGACAGCGGCAAAGTCGGCGACAGCATGGCGATGAAGAAGATGGGCGAGTCCGCCGGGTTGACCTTGCGGAACGAGGGCGGCGTCGGCATGTCGGCCGGCAACTGGCGCTGGGCGGCGGCGATGGCGGTTTGCACGTCTTGGGCGGCGGCGTCGATGTCGCGGTCGAGGGCGAATTGCAGGGTGATCGAGGTCGAGCCTTGGGCGCTGGTCGAACTCATCGAATCCAGGCCGGCGATGGTCGAGAACTGGCTTTCCAGCGGGGTCGCGACCGCCGCCGCCATCGTCTCCGGCGAGGCGCCCGGCAAGGAGGCGGACACCGAAATGGTGGGAAAATCGACGCTCGGCAGCTCGCTGACCGGCAGCGCGCGGTAGGCCAGCACGCCGAAGATCACGAACGCCGCCATCAGCAGCGTGGTCATCACCGGGCGGCGGATGCACAGTTCGGGCAGTTGCATCGTCTTTCCTCAACCATCCCCAGCCTTGATCTGTACTTTCGATCCCGGCGACAACCGCAGTTGCCCGTCGGTGACCACGGTTTCGCCCTCCCGCAAGCCTTGGCCGATCACCGCGTTTCCGGTTTGCAGCAAGGTGACCGCGACCGGGCGGGTTTCCACGGTGGCATCCGGTTTGACCACGAACACGAAACTCCCTTCCGGCCCCTGTTGCACCGCCACCGCCGGCACGGTCACGGCGGCGGACAGGGTGTCGAGCGTGAGACCGACGTTCAAAAACTGGCCGGGAGTCAGGGCGTGGGCATCGTTGGGCACCGTGGCCTTCATCTGGATCGCGCCGGTGGTCGGATCGACCGCGTTGTCGAGAAAGCGCGCCTCACCGGAGAACCGCTGCCCGCTGTCACCCGGCACGGCGACCGTCACCGGCAGCGCTTCCGTGCGCAGGGCCGCGCGCAGGCGGGGTAGGTAGCGTTCGGGGACGGCGAAACCGACGTAGATCGGCCGCACCCGGTTCAGGACCGCCAGCGCCGTGTCGTTGGCCTTGACCGCCGCGCCGGGCGAAACCAGCTTGGCGCCGACGATGCCGGCGAACGGCGCCTTGATCGTGGCGTAGCTTCGTTGCAAGCGGGCGGATTCGACCGCCGCTTGGTCGGCGCGTACCGTGGCCGCCAAGGCATCGGCGGCGACGCGGGCGTCCGCCAACTGCTGGTCGGACACGAAGCCGCGACCCTTCAAGGACAAAAGACGATCCACGTCGCGTTCCGCCTTGGTCAGTTGCGCCCGGTCGCGGGCCAGGTTCGCCTCGGCCTGTTGCAGACGGGCGTCGAAATCCGCCGGATCGAGCCGCACCAGCACCTCGCCCGCCGCGACCGCCTGCCCCTCGGTAAAGGGCAAGGCCGCGACTTGGCCGTCCACCCGCGCCTTGAGGGTGACGCTCTCGTAAGCCTCCGCCCGGCCGACCAGATCCAGCACCAGAGGCACGTCCCGGAGCGCAGCTTGCGCGACCGCGACCGGGGCCGTTGGCCCGCTGCGGGTCGATTTTCGCGGCTCGGCCGCCGCCCAAGGGTAAAAGCGATAGAACGCCGCCCCACTGATAGCCAGGATGATACCGATGAGGATAAGGTTGTTCGGCTTCTTCATGCCCAATCCACGTCTTGGTTTCCGGCCGGCGCGGGATTCACAGCCGCGGGTTCGCCCGACATCTGGATCGCGGATCAGTCGGCGACATGGAGGACGATTTTGCCCCGAGCGTGACCGCCTTGGCTGATGGCCTGCGCCTGGCGGGCCTCGGCCAGCGGCAAGACGGTGTGAAGGATGGGCTTCATTTGGCCCGCGTCGATCAGCTCGGCGATGGCCGCGAGCTGTTGGCCGTCGGGTCGGATGAACACGAAGGCGCTCCGCGCCCCACGGGCGGCGGCGGTCGCTTCCGGTGGCGGACTGACGACCGAAACTAGAATCCCGCCCGGTTTCAACACCTGCCAGGATCGCTCTTGGGTGTCGCCGCCGATGGTGTCGAACACCACGTCCACATCGCTCACGACATCCTCGAAGCGGGTCTTGGTGTAGTCGATAAATTGGTCGGCGCCCAGTTCCGCGACCAGCCCGATGTTGACCGCCGAGGCGGTGGCGATCACCCGTGCCCCCTTGGCTTTGGCCAGTTGCACCGCCAGACTGCCGACCCCGCCGGCGGCGGCGTGGATCAACACGGTCTGGCCCGCCCGCAATTGGGCCGCATCCACCAGCGCTTGCCACGCGGTCAGCGCCGTCAGCGGCACGGCGGCGGCATGATTATGATCCAGCGTGGCCGGCTTGCGGGCGGCGTCGCCGGCCTTGACGGCGATGTATTCGGCATAAGCCCCATCGCGCTCGATGTCGGGGCGGGCGTACACCTCGTCGCCGACCTTGAAAGCGGTGACCTCGGAGCCGGCTTCGACGACTTCGCCGGACACGTCCCAGCCGAGGATCAGCGGCAGTTGGTGCTTCAGAAAACCTTGCAGATAACCTTCCCGGATTTTCCAGTCCACCGGATTCACCGCTGCGGCTCGCACCCGAATCAGGATGTCGTCTGCGGCGAACACGGGCATCGGCACGTCTTCGTGATGGAGCACTTCGGGGCCGCCGTAAGCGTGAATGCGCACGGCTTTCATGGTCAGCATCATGAGAATTCTCCAGCGATGGTCATCGGCGACGGGTTCTTTATCCTGAACCGATAGACAGCGGTTTGAAAAGGGTATTCGGCGACCCCGCAGAATCGCGGACGATCCCGCGACTCGGGCGGGGGCCTGATAAGATGGTCGGCGATCTTCCGCCCACAGCCCTCACCTGCAGCGCCTTTTTCGCTGGCGGGCGAGGGAAGTAAACCATGAAAGGCCACTTCGATCATGCCGACCACCATCAACCGAATCGAATTGCCATCGCCCGCGCCCGGCACGCAGCGAACGTTGCGGGTCCATCGTTACGGCACGCCCGGCGCCCGACCCAAAGCCTACTTTCAGGCCACCCTCCACGCCGACGAAATCCCTGGACTGCTGGTCGCGCAACATCTGTTGCGCGGACTGGAACAGGCCCAGGCGGAAGGGCGCATCATCGGTGAGGTGGTGGTGGTGCCGGTCGCCAATCCCATCGGCTTGGGCCAGCATGTGAACGGCCGGTTGCTGGGGCGCTTCGATTTCGAGAGCACCGGCAATTTCAATCGCGGCTTTCCCGACTTGGCGCCGCTCGCGCTGGAGCGGTTGCGCGGCCGCTTGAGCGTCGATCCGGCGGCCAACGCGGCCCTGATTCGCGAAACGCTCCGCGCCGTGCTGGCGGAACAGCGGGCACTGCGGGAGACGGAAGCGCTCAAGCGGGCGCTGTTGGATTTGGCCATCGATGCCGATTACGTTTTCGATTTGCATTGCGACGGCGAAGCGCTGTTGCATTTATACGCCTCGCGGTGGCAGCGCGACGAGGCGGTGGCGTTGGGAGCGGATCTGGGCGCGGCGGCGATTCTGCTAGAGGCAGAACCGGGCGGCAACCCGTTCGACGAAGCCTGCGCCGGTCCGTGGTGGAAACTGCGCGAAGCGCTGGCGGGAGAGGGACCCGTGCCACTGGCCTGTTTCGCGACCACGGTGGAATTGCGCGGTCAGGCGGACGTGAACGACGACTATGCGGCGGCCGACGCGGCGGCGCTGCTGCGTTTCCTGCAACGGCGCGGAGTCGTTGCAGGCGAGCCGGGTTCAATGCCCGAACCGCGCTGCGAGCCGACGCCCCTGGACGGAGTGGACGTGCTGACTGCGCCGGCTGCCGGCGTACTGGTTTACCGCAAGCGGTTGGGCGACCGGGTGGCGGCGGGCGAGGTGGTGGCGGAACTGGTGGACCCGCTGGGCGAGCCGATTGGCGCGGCGCGGACACCGATTCAAAGCGCCACCGGAGGGGTGCTGTTCGCCCGCATGACCGAGCGATTGGCGCGTCCGGGCCAGAAGTTCTGCAAAGTAGCCGGTCGGGAGCCGTTGAGCTACCGTCAGGCCGGGAAGCTGTTGGACGATTGAGGGCGCGGTGGGGATTCGGCGCCCCGGTCAGTTGCCAATCCGAATCCCCCACACCCCGTGGCCGCGCTGGCGGGCGATCTTTTCCAATACGACGTATTCCGGCGGCGCGTCTGGGGCGGCGGCGGCCCAGCCTTGCTGGATCAGCCATGCGGCCAGATCCTCATCGTTGACCGTGCAATGGGCGGTCACGTCGCCGTTGGGTCGGCGCTCCCTGATATCGCAGTGAACGAAGTTGACGCCGATCTTGAAGTTTAAGGCCAGCGCCGCCTGTGGGGCGCAGGTGATCGGCCGGACATTGCTTTGGCAGGCTTGATCGGTCGGCGGGATGATGATGCCGTCCAGCCGCACCGTGCGGTTGTCCACGCGCAAGCTGCCGTCGTCGTTGACGAAGGCGTAGCTGGACAGGTCCGACGCCGGCGCTTCAAGGCTGGTCAGGAGGAGGGCGAGCAGTAGCGGAAGCGCGGGTTTCATGGAATCCTCCCGGATGTTGGGCGAGCATCCGACATTCTGGAGAGGTCGCATGGGAAAAACCATCGAGCCCGAACGCCGCAAACCGGATTTGGCGCTCCTGATCGGGATCGAGATTGATTATCATGTCGCCTATCCGTAATCCACGAACGAGCAGGTGAATCGAGATGGACTTGATCGGGTTTTTGTTGATCGGTTTGATCGCGGGCTGGATCGCCACCCAGTTCATGCGCGGCGGCAGCATGGGGTTGGTGGGCAATCTGGTCATCGGGGTGATCGGCGCCTTCGTCGGCGGTTTTCTGTTTCGGCTGATCGGCTTGGCCGCCGTCGGCCTGATCGGCAAGCTCATCACCGCCACGGTGGGCGCGGTGGTGCTGCTGTACGTGGTGCGGTTGCTGAAGAAAGCCTAGCGGCCTCAGCCCGAATTTTGCCGATCCGTGGACGCGCTCTGGCTGGCTTTGGCGTTCCTGCTCGGGCTGGTCGGTCGCCACATGGGCTTGCCGGCGCTGGTCGGCTATCTGGCCGCCGGCTTCGCGCTGAACGCTCTGGGTCGGCAGAGCAGCGAATTGCTGGATCAGATCGCCCATGCCGGCGTGCTGCTGCTGCTGTTCGGTGTCGGCCTCAAGCTGCGGCTGAAGAGTCTGGCTCGCCCGGATGTCTGGGGCGGGGGCGGGTTGCACCTGCTGGTCAGCACGGCCGTGCTCGGCCCGGGGCTGTGGGCGGTGTCGGCGCTGTCCGTGGGACAGGCGCTGTTTCTGGCGGTCACTCTGGGTTTTTCCAGCACGGTGCTGGCGGCCAAGGCGCTGGAGGAAAAGGCCGAACTGCGGGCTTTTCACGGCCGGCTGGCGATCGGCATCCTGATCATTCAGGACTTGGCGGCCTTGGCCTTGATGGCGCTGGCGGGCGCGGCGGCACCCACGCCGTGGGCGTTGCTGGTGCTGGGGCTGCCGCTGTTGCGGCCGCTGGTCGCGAGAGTGCTGGACTGGAGCGGCCACGACGAGTTGCTGGTGCTGTACGGGCTGGCGCTGGCGCTGGTGGTCGGCGGGCTGGGTTTCGAGCGGCTCGGGCTGAGCGCGGAGCTGGGCGCGCTGCTGCTGGGCGCGCTGCTGGCCGGCCATCCCCGCGCGGTGGAGCTGGCCAAATCCCTGTGGTCGCTCAAGGAAGTCTTTTTGGTCGGTTTTTTCCTGCAAATCGGTCTGCTGGGCTGGCCGAGCCCGGAGATCGTGGGCGGGGCGGTGTTGCTGGCGCTGCTGTTGCCGCTCAAGGCCGCGCTGTTTTTCTTCGTTCTGGTCGCGTTTCGGCTGCGCGCCCGCACCGCGTTTCTGACCGCGCTGGCGCTCGCCAGCTACAGCGAGTTTGCCCTGATCGCCGTGAAGTTCATGGTCGGCAACGGGCAGTTGAACGCCGATTGGCTGGTGTTGCTGGCGTTGACCGTGGCGCTGTCGTTCGCGGTGGCCGCGCCGCTGAATCGGTTTGCCCACGGGCTTTACGAGCGGCTGGAAACGTGGCTGGCGCGCTTCGAGCGACCCGAGCGGCATCCCGACGAACAACCGGTGTCGCTGGGCAGAACCCAGATCCTGATTTTGGGGATGGGCCACGCGGGCACCGCCGCTTACGATTTCCTCAAGAAGCGCCAGCAGGTTCCCGAAGCCCACAGGGTGCGGATGGTGTCCGGGATCGACTCGGACTTGGTCAAGGTCGAGCGGCACATCCATCAAGGTCGCCGGGTGGTGTACGCCGATGCCGAGGACCCCGGCTTCTGGCATCGCCTGCATTTGGACGGGCTCAAGGCGGTGATTCTGGCCATGCCGGACCCTGAGGCGAAGCGCATCGCCAGCGAGCAACTGCGGCGGCACGGCTTCGAGGGCCTGATCGGCGCGATCAGCCACCATCCCGAGGAGGAGAGCGCCTTGAAGGCGGCGGGCGCCGACATGACGTTCCTGGCCTTCAACGAGGTCGGCGTCGGCTTGGCCGAGCACGTTTGGGAAGCGCTGGAGAAACGCCGGCCGGTTGGGGAAACGCTGGAGCAGCGATCGGTTCGGCCAGTCCAAAGGGTGAACGACTGACACCAATCCGCGCCCGCGCGGTCTATTGGGCGACGAGTGAGCCAACGACCGCGAGAGGTGAGCCGATGAATTACAAAATCACTAAAAGCGACGCTGAATGGCGTTCGCAGTTAACTCCGCAGCAATACTCGGTTTGCCGGCAGAAGGGCACCGAGCGAGCCTTTACCGGCGACTATCACGACTGTCACGATTCGGGGATTTATCGCTGCGCGTGCTGCGGCAATCCGGTGTTCGATTCCGCGACCAAATTCGACTCCGGCAGCGGCTGGCCGAGCTTCTGGGAGCCGGCGCAGGCCGAGAGCGTGGCCACCGCCGAAGATCGCAGTTTGTTCATGCGCCGCACCGAGGTGTTGTGCGCGGACTGCGGCGCGCATCTGGGCCACGTTTTCGACGACGGCCCGCAGCCGACCGGCTTGCGCTATTGCATCAATTCGGCGGCGCTGAAATTGGATGCAAAGCGATCCGGCTCGTCGGATTGAGGTCTATCTTCCCGCCGTCGGGCTGCTCAGGACCGCGTAGCAGGCGGCGGGCAGATTTTCGGTCGATGGCGGTTCGGGTTTCTTGTAGGGCTTGGGGTTGCGCGCCGCCTGCACGATGTCCCGGACCCAGTTGGCGAGATCGGCATCGCAGCCGTCGCCGGGCGGGATCGGTTTTTGCGGCTGGCATTGGGCGGAATCGAGCGGGCAGGCCAGCCGGATGTGGAAGTGCGCGTCGTGCCCCCACCAAGGACGTACCTTGTTCAACCAGCGCCGGTCGGTTTCGCTGTCGCACAAGGCTTGTTTGATGATGGCGTTGACGAAAATGCGGTCCACTTCGGGGGACAGCGCCGCCTGTCTCAACGTGTCCCGATAGCGCGGCGACCAGTTGGCATAGTTCAGCGTGCCTTCGGTGGCCCGGATCATCGTCGGCGCTCCCAACCGTTCGGTTTCCGGTCGCGGCAACACCTGGTTGCGAGACTGTTGCAGAAACCAGATATCGGCATCCAGCCCGATCTGATGGCTGCGGTGACCGCTCGACATCGGACCGCCGCGCGGCTGCCCCAAATCGCCGATCAGCAACCGGTCGCCGCGCGCCGCCGCTTGTTGGCTCAATCGCTCCAGAAACCGGATCAGGTTCGGATGGCCGTAATAGCGGTTGCGGCTGAGGCGCATGGCTTGATGCCCATCACCCACCAAGGGCAGGGCCACCGCGCCGACGATGCAGCCGGCGTTGTAAGAACCGATGACTTCGGGCCGACCCGGCAAAGGGTAGGCGACCTCGCTCCAGCCGTTGCCGGCGTGGGCGGGTGCGGTACTCGCCAGGAGCAGCAGGGATAGCAAAACTGATAGGGATCGGGCGGACATGATGTTTTCATCGATACAAGGTTGATGGAACGGGGCGAGCGTTCGGTGGCGATCCTCGCTTCCGCCTTGGTTCTTCGCGCCAGCGGGCGCGGGAAAGCGGCAGTAGCGATTAAAGCTTAGCGGAGGCGTCGGCTTTTTGGCAGTACCGACCCTTTCTGGCAAGCCGACATCTGTCGAAGCGGCTATGCTGGGACCACGGTTCGTTTGGAGGGAATCCGTCCCATGTTGCCAGAATATTTCGAGTTTTCGCTACCGACTCGCGTGCTGTACGGCATCGGCATCATCGATCAATTGCGCGATGCGGTAGCGTCCTGGGGCCAGCGGCGTGCGCTGCTGGTAACCGATGCAGTTCTCGTGCAAGCCGGGCTGGCGGAGCGGGCGAAAACCGGATTTCGCCAAACCGCCATCGAAATCGCCTGCGTCTACGACCAGGTGCCGCCCAATTCCACCATCCAGACGGTCGAAGACTGCGCGGCACTCGGTCGGGCGCACGGCTGCGATCTCATCATCGGCCTGGGCGGCGGCAGCGTGCTGGATACGGCCAAGGTCGCCAACGTCCTGATGGTGAAGGGCGGGCGGGTGCAGGAGCATATGGGCGCCTACCTGCTCGGGCAAACCCGGCTGCTGCCGCTGTTTTTGATCCCGACCACCGCCGGCACCGGCTCGGAAGTGACCAAAGTGGCGGTGATCGCCGATCCCGAGCACGACGTGAAACTGCCGTTCGCGGAAACGCAGTTCCTGCCCGATCTGGCGATTCTCGACCCGGAACTGACCCGCTCCATGCCGCCCAAGTTGACCGCCGCGACCGGCATGGACGCGCTGACCCACGCCATCGAAGCCTACGTGGGCAAAGAGTGGTCGCCGGCCGCCGATGGGCTGGCGCTGCAAGCCATCCGCCTGATTCGCGACAATTTGTTGCTGGCCTGCGCCCAACCGGACCATTTGCCGGCGCGCGGGGCGATGCTGGTGGCGAGCTGTCTGGCGGGCGTGGCCTTTTCACATTCGATGGTCGGCATGGTGCATGGCATCTCCCACGCCTTGGGCGGGGTCTACCACATCCCGCACGGGCTGGCGAACGCCCTGGTGTTGCCGGAGGTGATGGCCTACAACCTGGAATCGCGATGGGATCGCTACGCCGACATCGCCGAGGCGCTGGGCGTGGTGTTTCCCCGGCCGGGCGCGGCGCTCGGGAATCTGTTGCGCTACGGCGGGTTGGGGTTCGCGGTTCCGTGGGTCAGGTCGCTGGCGGCGGTGGATCGCTGGTTTCGGCGCCAGGCGGCGAAGGCAGGCATCGCCTACATTCGCGACCTGAACCGACAACTGGCGCACCTGACCGAAATGCCGCTGAACCTGCGCAATGCCGGTGTCAATGATGGCTTGGCGAAGCTGGAGCAGGTGGCGGATACCGCCATGACCGACGGCGCGATGCTGTACAACCCGCGCGAGCCGGAGCGGGAGGCGGTGATCCGCATCGTTCGGGCGCTGCACGAAACCACGGTCGCGCCGCTGCCGGTCGCCGCGACGGATTTGCGGCCGGCGGGCGCGACGGCGGCCACGCGGGAGCCTCGCAATGTCTTCCCGGACAGCGAGACGCTGTACCAGGTGTTGGGCGGCTTTTTCGAGCGCTTGAAAGACGATCCGCAGATCGGCGGGCCGTTGAAGAATTCGCGGCTGTGCGTTCAGTTTGCGTTCGAAAACCCGACCGCGACGATGACCATCGACGCGCGGGGCGAGGAGGTGCGCATTTACCGAGGCGCGGAATTCAGCGGCGAGCCGGAAGTGACCATGGGCATGAGCGCCGATTTCGCCCATGCGTTCTGGCACGGCCGGGTCAATCTGGTGTCGGCGCTGACCCGTCGGCAGGTCATCGCCAAGGGCAACGTGCCCAAGACGCTCAAGCTGTTGCCGATCCTGAAACCCGCTTACGCGCTGTATCCGCAGTATTTGGCGGAAATCGGGATGAAGGAGGCGGCTTGAGAGCCTGTATGGAAACTCCCCTCGCCCTTTGGGAGAGGGGTTAGGGGTGAGGGTTTTCCTTTGGATGCCGCGTTGGCGGGCGTTTACCGTGGTCGCGATCAGCTTCGAGCGGGTGGCTTGTCGGGCGGTTTGATCGGCTACGGCGAGACTGTCTCCACCTCGAAGCGCACCACCCGGCGTTGCTCCCGGCTGAACTCCACGCCGATCAGATGGATCGGCTGCCCCTCCGCCCGATATTTGTCGGCGTAGCCCCGCTCCTTGATCTGCCGCAGGGCCTGGCCTTCGGGTTCCAGCTCCACCACCTTGAACTCGAACAGATAAATCTGGCCGTTGAACCGCACCGCCAGGTCCAGGCGACCCTGGCAACTGGCGTCCTCCGGCGTCATGTCCAGCCCCAGCGAGGCGAAGTAGGCGTAGAACACGCTGGCGTAATAGCCTTCGTAGCGGGCGATGGGATTGTTTCGATACCAGTCGGCGGGAATGCCGGCAAAGAAGGCGGTGAACAGCCGTTCCAGTCCGGGGAAGTCGTTGGCCAGCAGGAGCCGATGCAACGACTTGCGATGCTGGACGTCGGCCTGGTTCTCGGGCGTCCAGGCCGCCAGCAGCGCGATGTTCAGGCTTTGGTAGACCTCGTGGTTGGGATAGCGCAGCCGGTAGAAGTAACTGCCGCTGATCTCTTCCTCCAGGTCGATGGTCAGATAGCCGGTCTGGAACAGCAGCGCCTCCGTCGAAATTCGGTCCACGTCGAAGGCCGCCAGCAGCGCGGCGTCGGTTTCCAGTTGGCCGAGTGTTGGCAACCAGGTCTGGCGCTCGGTCAGCAGGTCGATCAGGAAGGTCGGCGTGCCGGTCTCGAACCACCAGGGCCGGAACTTGCGCTCCTGGAACAGCAGCAGCACGTCGAAGGGGTTGTAAACTGCCTCGCCGGTCCAGTTGTAGCCGTTGTACCAGCGGCGAATCCGCTCGCGATCCAGCCCGGCCAGCTCCGGGGCGAACACCGCGTCGAGATCGGCGTCGGTGTAGCCGCAGAGCGCCGAATAGTCCCGGGAAACGGTAATGTCGCGCAAGTTGTTCAGCCCCGAGAACAGGCTGACCTTGCTGAACTTGCTGACCCCGGTGAGGAAAGCGAAGCGGATGTGGGCATCCGAATCCTTGATCACCGAATACAGGTTCCGCAGCCCGTCGCGGACGATCCGGGCCGTATCGGGACGAGTCAGGTTGTCTAAAATCGGCTTGTCGTATTCGTCGACCAGCACGACAACGCGCTGGGCGGTGGCGGCGTGGGCCTGGCGAATCAGTTCCGCGAAACAGCCTTCGATCCCCGGTTCGGTGCAGCTCAGGCCGAGGGCTGCTTGGTTGATATGGAGTTGTTCCCGAATTTTGCGTTCCAGGTCTTCCGGGTTTTGCACCACCCCGCCGCCGAAGCTGAAACGGATGATCGGGTAGCGTTTCGCCCAGTCCCAACGGTCGTGGACGAACAGGCCCCGAAACAGCGGCTCGTTGCCGGCGAACAGCTCGGCCAGGGTGTCGAGGAACAGCGATTTGCCGAAGCGGCGCGGGCGGGAGAGAAAGTAGTGCGTGCCAGACTGGATCAGTTGCAGGGCGAAACCGGTCTTGTCGATGTAATAGCAGTCGTCTTCGCGCAGCTTGGCGAACGTCTGGATGCCGAGAGGCAGTTTCTTGCGGATCATGGATGGAACCCGGGGAGAGAGATGCACTTATTCTATGCTGCCGAGCGAGTCATGGCGGATCTGTCGGCGGAAATCTGCCCCTGGCGGATTTTCCGGTTATAAACGCTTGAAAAGCGCCTGATTCGCTTGTAAGTTACATCACTAAAAGTCAGTGAATTTTGGGCGGGGAGGAATCCGCGCGCCGTTTTTACGTGACCTTACCTGGGGGTTGTTTCATGCCGAATGGAACGCAACGCAACGCTAGCCATTTCCTCGCCGCCGCCGGCTTGACCGCCGGCCTTCTCCTGCCTACCGCGCTGGCCGCCGGCCTCAACGACAGCGGCCAACAAACCTGCTACAACGGCTCCGCCCTGGTCGCCTGCACGGCGGCCAACACCGGCGATGCCGCCACCTATCCACGCCAGGATGGCCGCTACGGCCGGGATGCCGCCGCCACGGCCGGCGCGCTGACCAAGAGCGGCGGCGGCGCGGCGGGGTTCGACTTTACGCGCATCTGCAACAGCGGCGATGCCGCCGGCAGTGGCGTGTGTCCAGCAGAGCCTGTCTTGGGTCCTAACCCGACCAACTGGGGTTGCACCCGCGACAATACCACCGGCATGACCTGGGAAATGAAGACCGACGACGGCGGGTTGCGGGATAAGGAGTGGACCTATGCCTGGTACAGCACCGATACCGCCACCAACGGCGGCGACGTGGGCGGCGCGGGTTCCGATACCTGCGGCGGCACGCTTTCGGACTATGCCAACCAGTGCAACACGGCGAATTACATCACCGCCGTCAACAACGATATCAATGGGCGCGACCTCTGCAACCAGCGCGACTGGCGCCTGCCCAGCGTCCGGGAACTTCTAACCTTGGTGCATTATGGCACCCAGAATCTCGCCATCGATCCGACCTATTTCCCGAATACGCTAGCGTCCGGCTTCTGGTCGGCTTCGAGTAATAGTCAGGATCCAGCCCTCGCGTGGGTCGTCTTCTTCAGCGATGGCAGCGCCAGCGCCTTCGATAAGATCTACGTCTTCCAAGTGCGGCTGGTGCGCGGCGGACAGTTTTAGGCCCTTTGATTCTTTAATTGTCCCGGAGGAGCGGCATAACCCGTTACGACCACCTGCCGATTGACTCCAGCTTCACGAAGGAATCGACCATGTTTGCTAATCGCGTCATCCCATCCCGCGCGCTGCCCGTGCTGGCGGCGGCACTGGCCTTTCTGTTCGCTCCGGGGGTTTTGGCTCAAGCAGCTTCTTGCACGGCTGGCAACCCCAGCGCCAGCCTCGTCCAGACCACGCCCACGGCGGACTTCGACACTTCGGCCACCGACGGCACCGTCATCCACACCAAGACCGGCCTGATGTGGAAACGCTGCGCCGAGGGGCAGACCTGGGACAATGCGGCTTCTTCTTGCACGGGTAGCACCAGTAGCCTTAATTGGCAGAATGCGCTAGCGGCGGCAAAGAATTCGACCTTCGCCGGCCACACCGACTGGCGCTTGCCCAACGTCAAGGAACTGCAATCTATCGTCGAGAGCTGCGGATACGATCCCGCCATCAACACGACAATTTTCCCGGCGACGCCAACGTCCACCTTCTGGTCGGCTTCGAGTTTTGGTCCGAGTCCAGCCTACGCGTGGGACGTCGACTTCTACGTTGGCGACGTCTTCGTCTACGATTTGCCCTACGACCTCCAAGTGCGGCTGGTGCGCGGCGGACAGTCCTTCAATTCTTTTGATCTTTTGCTCGGCGCGGTGACGGTGAGCAAGACGGTGACGGGTGCGGCGGCGGGCAGCGTGCCTGCGGGGACGAACTTCCCGATCACGCTGACCTGCGGGGCCACGGTATTCAACGCCAATGCGACCACCACTACCCCAGCGGTTTTCACCAGCGTGCCGCCGGGAAGCTGCGCCGTGGCCGAAGGCGCGCTACCCACCATCCCCGGGGTGACGTGGGGGACGCCGACGTTTGCCCCGACACAACCCGTATCGGTGACGGCGGGCGCCAACCCGGCGGTGACCGTGACCAACACGGCCAATATCACGACCTACGCAATCACCACGGCCGCCAGCCCGGTGGCCGGTGGCACGGTGAGTTGCGATACCGAACCCGTGCCGCACGGCAGCGGCAGCACATGCACCGCCGCTGCCAATGCCGGTTACACCTTCGCCGACTGGAGCGGCGACTGCACCGGCACGGGCGCTTGTACCCTGAGCAACGTCACCAGCGCCCAGAGCGTGACGGCCAACTTCACCCTCAACAGCTACACGATTACCGCCACGGCCAACCCGGCGGCGGGCGGCACGGTCAGTTGCACGCCCAACCCGGTGAACCACGGCGACACGGCCACTTGTACCGCCACGGCCAACGCCGGCTACACCTTCGGCGGGTTCAGCGGCGACTGTGCCGGGGCCAGTTGCACGCTTGCCAGCGTCACGGGTCCCAGAAACGTCACGGCGCTGTTCACGCTCAATAACTACGCCATCATCGCCGCCGCCAACCCGGCGGGCGGGGGTACGGTCAGTTG
>WBZM01002359.1_pt1 | contig 16226 bp, 17 predicted proteins | sample 5204271 | NCBI WGS metagenome assembly WBZM01 (sample SAMN12344346, study PRJNA552823) | activated sludge metagenome | biome: Activated sludge suspended growth; feature: Nitrification reactor; material: Wastewater; isolation source: activated sludge from nitrification reactor of wastewater...
CGATGGAGACTGGCCGACGACCGCCAGCAGGCTGCCTATCGTCTTGCTGTAAAAGGCGATGGCTTGCGAACCGCTGAGCCGCAGGTCGGAAACCGACTGGCGCGTGGTGACGAGCTCGGTGAGCTGTCGACCGGCTTCGGCGAGATGCGCCTGCAAGCGCTGGTCGAACCGTCCGGCATTGAACTCTGCCAGCTGTGCGCTGAAGCCCGTTCTCTTGGTATCGACTTCGCTTCGCTGCTGCGGCAGCTCGCTGGCGAAATTCGTCCCCTTGCTGCCGATGAACCCGGCGCTCATCCCGCGCTCTTTCTGCAGCTCGTGCACCAGAGCGCCGATCGCCGCCGCCAGCCTGGCCAGATCCTCGACATCCTCCATTTCACGGGCGCGCGAGGTGTTCTCCAGCGTGGCGCGCCCGGCGAACAGAATGAGGCAAGAAAGGGGGACAAGGGCGAGAAGGAGGAGCCTGAACTTGAGCGACATCGACCAATCCTGAGAGCCTGGTTTCCGGTCTGAAATAAGCCTAGCAAAGCACCCGCAGCAGACTTCTGACCCGCACGGCAAGGCGCGAAGGTGGCAACGTCTGGGCTTGCCGCGTTAGTATGGAGTGTTGATCTAACGGGGTCAAACCAGATCCAACCGAGGCACGGGCGGGGCTTCCCCCGGGCCGCGGCGACGCTTGCTCCAGGGCTATCTGTGGTCTCCCCGAAAACTGCCAAACGGGCGTGCTGCAGGTCTTGAAATCTGCCCCGACGCCCCCACTTGCCGGTCTAATGCTTGCTCCGCGTCGCTTCCGCCGCGAGCACATCCGCTTTCCTCAACGTTTCTGACGGAGTTTTGCATGGGTGCACAAAAGGAAACGCTCGGTTTCCAGGCCGAAGTCAAGCAACTGCTCAACCTGATGATCCACTCGCTGTACAGCAACAAAGAGATCTTCCTGCGCGAGCTGATTTCGAATGCCTCCGACGCCTGCGACCGCCTGCGCTTCGAGGCGCTGAACAACACAAGTCTTTATGGCGACGATGCCGAACTGAAGATCCGCGTTGCTTTCGACAAGGAGGCGCACACGCTGACGATCAGTGACAACGGGATTGGCCTCTCGCGCGACGAAGCAGTCCAGCATCTGGGGACGATCGCCAAGTCCGGCACACGCGAGTTCTTCTCGGCCCTGACCGGCGACCAAGCGAAAGATGCGCACCTGATCGGACAGTTCGGCGTCGGCTTCTACTCGTCGTACATCGTTGCCGACAAGGTCACGGTGATTTCCCGGCGAGCCGGCCTGGAGGCCAGTCAGGCCGTGCGCTGGGAGTCTTCCGGCGAGGGCGACTTCACGGTTGAAATGATCGAGCGTGCTCAACGTGGCACCGAAGTGACACTGCACCTGCGGAGCGGCGAGGACGAATTCCTCTCGAACTGGAAGTTGCGCTCGATCATTCGCAAGTACTCCGACCACATCACGCTACCCATAGTGATGAAGAAGGAGGAGTGGAACGACGAGAAGAAGGAGCACGTACAAACCGACGAAGACGAAACTGTCAACCAGGCGTCGGCGCTCTGGACGCGCCCAAAATCGGAGATCAGCGACGAACAATACAACGAGTTCTACAAGCACGTCGCACACGACTTCGACGAGCCGCTGGCGCACGTGCATGCGCGCGTCGAGGGCAAGCAGGAGTACACGCAACTGCTCTACATTCCGTCGAAAGCGCCTTTCGACCTGTTCGACCGGACGGCCCGGCACGGCATAAAGCTCTACGTTCGGCGTGTTTTCATCATGGACGATGCCGAGCAACTGATGCCGCTCTACCTGCGCTTCGTGCGTGGCGTCGTCGACTCGAACGACCTGCCGCTCAATGTTTCGCGCGAGATCCTGCAACAGTCACGCGATATCGAGACGATACGCGGAGGTTGCGTCAAGCGCGTGCTCGGCATGCTCGAAGCGCTGGCCGACAGCGATGAAGCTGCCGATCGCGAGAAGTACGCCAAGTTCTGGAAGGAGTTCGGTCGCGTCCTCAAGGAAGGCGTTGGCGAAGACTTCGCCAACAAGGAGCGAATTGCCAAGCTGCTGCGCTTCGCTTCGACGCACGCCGATACCGCTGACGAAACGGTCTCGCTCGCCGACTATGTGTCGCGCATGAAGGAAGGACAGGAAAAGATCTACTATGTCACGGCGGAAACCTTTACCGCCGCCAAGCACAGCCCGCACCTGGAGATCTTCCGCAAGAAGGGAATCGAAGTCCTGCTGCTGTCGGAACGCGTCGACGAATGGGTGACCGGCAATCTCACCGAATTCGACGGGAAGCCGCTGCAGTCGGTCGCCAAGGGTGGGCTCGACCTGGGCAAGCTGGAAGATGCGGCCGAGAAGGAGGCTGCCGAGAAGGCCGCCGACGAGTACAAGGAACTGATCGATAAAGTAAAGGCGACGCTGGGCGAGAAGGTGAAGGACGTGCGTGTCACGCATCGCCTGACCGACTCGCCGTCGTGCCTGGTCGCCGACGAGTACGACATCGGCGGCAACCTGCAGCGCATTCTGAAGGCAGCCGGGCAGCAAGCGCCGGCGAGCAAACCGATTCTCGAGATCAACCCGACGCATCCGGCAGTACAGCGCCTCAAGTACGAAGAGACACGCTTCGCCGATTGGGCCAACCTCCTGCTCGAACAGGCAACGCTGGCCGAGGGCGGAACCCTCGACGACCCGGCCGGCTTCGTCCGCCGGATCAACGACCTGATGCTCGCGCTCTCACTCGGTAGCGGCCGCTGATGGGCGACGGCGGGCCGCCGCTTCTGCACGGCCTGCCGCCGATCATCGACCCCGGCATACGGACGCTGATCCTGGGCAGCTTCCCTTCGCCGGCTTCACTGGCGGCACAGCAGTACTATGCACATGCCAGGAATCAGTTCTGGCGCCTGCTGAGCGCGCTGCTCGGCGAAGCGCTGGTCGAACTCGACTACCCGAGGCGGAAATCGCGCCTGCTCGCCAGCGGCATCGGCGTCTGGGACGTCTATGCCCGCTGCCGGCGGTCTGGCGCACTCGACTCGGCGATCGAAGCTGGCGAAACGAATGACTTCTCGCGCCTTGGCGAACTCGCCCCGCAGCTACAGCACATCGCCTTCAACGGCCAGGCGGCCGGTCGATTCGCCCCCTGGTTCGCCGCGCGTGGTTTCACCGCGGCCATTCTTCCTTCGAGCAGTCCAGCCTATACGCTGGCTTTCGAAAAGAAGCTGGCGCGCTGGGCGACTGCTGGCATCGGAAGCGCTACGCGCAGCGCGTGATCAGGCGCGCGGCAAGCGCACGCCCAGGCAGATTGAGCCAAAACCGGCGGGCGTGTCACTTGCCGGGGACCAAAGCATCGCGCAAGCACTGGCGGTGCTCCGGGCCAATCTTGTCCCGGCATTGTTCACGCGCTTTCTGGTGCAGCGCACAGCGCGCTGGGTCGATCGACTGGCTGCAATCAACCGGCGGCATGCGGTCTTGCACGCATAGCTTGAACTGCGCCCCGGTCGAATCACCGCAGGCAGCGTACGCCTGTTTGCGCGCCTCGCACTGCTGCGGGTTGCGCGCCTGGCTGCAGTCGGTCTTCTGCGCCTGAGCCAGCATACATTGCCGGCGTGCCGGGCCGAAGCTGTCCTTGCACGCCTCGAGCATCCGGCGATGAGCTGCCTGACGAGCCTGGCACTGCTCCGGATCGCCCGCGCGCAGACAATTGCCTGGCGACCGCATGCCGGGTCGCATGCCACCCATGCCGGCGCCCGGGCCCATCCCCGGGCCCATTCCTGGGCCCATTCCTGGACCCATTCCTGGACCCATTCCGGCACCCATCCCCGGCTGTGTGCCGCCCATTCCGCCCATTCCGCCCATTCCCGGCCCAGGCTGGGCAGCAGCCTGAAGCGTGAGGAGGGCACCGGAAAGCATGAGAACGATCAGTGAGGACTTGTACATGGCTATCTCCTTCTGGCTGTAGGGGAGCGGTCGGCATTTCAACGCGATGGACAGCCGGGCCATCCGCCAAAACAGGCCTATCTTACACCCGCGAAAAGTTCGCCAGCGACGCTTTGCTGTCCGCCTGCCGCGGCGGAACTTTGACCGCTGCACGGGCCACCACGCTGCGGCAATGCCCTCTCGGCAGGAACGACCGGCGGGCCGAACACAGCGTAGAATCCGCGCATCGTGAGCCCACCGCCGACCCTGAATTCCTTGAGCCAGTCCGCTGCGCCATACGCTTCGCCGCTCTTCGCGCCATTACGCCAATGGCTCGACATGCTTCCGCCGCACCCTGACCAACGAGCGCTGTCGCGCCTGGCGGAACGCTATCCAGTGTTTGCCGCGAGCGGCCAACGCATCCGATTCAGCCCGCCGTACGCCGATGGCCGTGCTTACGAAGAGCGCATCTGGGAGACCGGCAACGTCGAAACGCGTAGCGACAACTGGCACGACTTCTTCAACGGGCTTGTCTGGTTGACCTTCCCAAAAAGCAAGGCGACGATCAACGCCGCGCATGTCGCCGCACCGCCAGCGCAAGGATCAGCCCGAGGAAGCGCGCGCGACGCGTTGACGCATTTCGATGAATGCGGAATTGTCGTTCTCGCCACACGCCCAGAACTGCTCGAACTGTTGCGCTCCTTCTGCTGGAAGACCTTGTTCGTCGACCGGCGCAGCGACGTTATCGCGGCCATGCGTTTTGTTGTCTTTGGCCATGCCACCTACCATTCGCTGCTCGCACCCTTTTTCGGCCTGACGGCAAAGTCGGTGCTCTACGTAGTCGAAGATGACTGCCTGCGCCTTTCCGCTGGGCCCTTGACTGCGATGCTCGACGCACGCCTGGCCGCCGATCTGGCAGCCGGCGTGTATTCCCGGCCGCGCGATTTCCAGCCCTTGCCGTTGCTCGGTATTCCAGGTGTCGTTGCCGCAAACGAATGCGCCGACTACTACGACGACACCCGCCAGTTCCGAGCCGGCCGCCGCTGCGCCGGCAACGCCGTGACGAGAAGCTGAGAGGGTCGCCTCAACCCTGGTTCGCCGCCTGCAATGCCTGGCAGATGGCGCCCGTAATCCCCGGCTGGTCGGCGTGCTGCCGCTCCGCCAACGCCGGCAACGACGGCCAGCCGTTGTCCGCCCAGTCGAGGCCAGCAAATCGGCGCGCCGCCGCGTAGCGCGGAATGACATGAAAATGAACCTGGTGGTCGACCATCATGAGCATCAGATAGTTAACGATGTCGTAAGCGAAGGCAGCCCGCAATGACTTTTCGACGAACCCGATCAGTTCGCCGAGTTCGGCCATTTCGTCGCCGCGCACCTGCGCAAAGCACTCGGCATGGCGATTGAGCGACAAGATTCCCGCGCCGAGCGTCGGCTGGGCTGGCCGTACCGACCATGACCACGCCTTCGTCTGGGCAATCAGCAGTTCCTCGACCTGAAACTTGCTGCGAAACTCGGCCAGCAGGCGGGCCTCGTTTTGGCCTTCGCTCATCATCTGTCTCCTCCCTCCCGAGAAATCGGGGCAGCCATCACCCATATTGCCAGTTCGCCCCGGAAAAGCGCTGGAACATCCACCGTGTCGTCCGCCGCGCAGGCGCTGCAGGCTCCGGTCTGGACAAGACCCGACGACCGAGGCCGAGAGACCCTCGGGGCTGCAAAGAGGGTCTCTGGACAGCGCCCACCGCACAACGACGCAATGGGCGGAACAATCGCCGACCTACTTCTCGAACGGCGTCGGCCGTGGCGTGTTGTCGGCTGACGGCGGCAGCAGCGGAAGCCTGAAGCTCGGCTGCTCGCCAGTCAAGGTCTTCAGGAAGGCAACGATCTTCGCGTTTTCCTCGGGAGAAAACTTCCGGCCAAGCTGCACGCGGCCCATCGTATCCACTGCTTCAGATAGCGTGTCGGCTGCCCCGTCGTGGAAGTACGGATAGGTCAGCTCGACGTTGCGCAGGGTCGGCACCTTGAAGCTGAAGCGGTCGGCATCCTTCCCGGTGACCGCGACACGCCCCTCGGCCGGGCTCGAGGCCTTGTAGGGCTCGACCACGCCCATCTTCTGGAACGAGTTGCCACCGACTGCCGAACCATTGTGGCAGGCAACGCAGCCGCTGTCCTTGAACAGGGCGTAGCCTTCCAGTTCGCTCTTGCTCAAGGCCTTACGGTTCCCTTTCAGCCATTGATCGAAACGAGAGTTCGGCGTCGCCAGGGTTTCTTCGAAAGCGGCGATGGCCTGCGTGATACGATCGATGTCGACCTTGTCCGAACCGAACACCTGCCTGAACTCAGCGACATAGCCGGGAATCGACTGCAGGACGGCGACCGCCAGTTCATGCGTAAACGCCATTTCACCCGGATTTGCGATCGGACCGCCAGCCTGCGCTTTCAGATCCTTCGCCCTTCCGTCCCAGAACTGCGCAAGGTTGAGGCTCGAGTTGAGCACGGTGGGAGAGTTGATCGGCCCCTTCTGCCAGTTGTGGCCAATCGAGGACTTCAAATTGTCGGAGCCGCCCATCGAAAGGTTGTGGCACGAGTTGCAGGAAATGAAACCGGATTTGGAAAGGCGTGGATCGAAGTAGAGTTTCTTGCCGAGTTCGACCATCGCCGGATTGGTAATCTTTGCCGGTGCAATGGGTTGGATCGGCTCATCGGCCGCTGCCGAGGCAACGGTGTAACTGCCGAGCATGGACAGGCAGATGACCAGAGTACGTACTCTCATGAGGACTCCCAGGCTGATTTATGGATGTATTCGCCTGGCTGCGCCAGGCCGGTGCACGGTTGTCTGCTCGGCAGGGCGCCAAGCATCCACCACGCGCAGAAGGGAGAATAACCGCAGGGTGCCAGCCCGCATCTTGATATAAATCAAAGACACCCTAGAAAAGGGGGCGCACAGACCGCGCCTGCTCGGACCCGTAGCGCGCTTGCCCGCCGCCGACCGCAGCCGCACCAGCTACAGGCCGAGACGCCCCGGGGTATGGAAGATCCGGTCGATCGCCTCCAGCCCGAAAGCCTGGACATGGTCGAGCAGACCGATCGCGAAGCCCGCGGGCCGGGTGCCGGTCGCTTCTTCCCAGAGATTGGCCAGATCGAGTGGCGAGAGCGGACGACAAGCGTCTTCGACCAAGTGCAGGTTCGCCTGAAAACCCTCGTGCCAACACTTGCCGGCAGCGTAACGCTCGCCAATGTGGCCAATCTCGCGCTGAGCGTCGGCGGCCGCCAGCGCCAGCCAGACGCCCTCGGCGGTGCACGCGAAAGCACTGCCGTCGGTCAGGGGGGCGAGCCGTGCCTGAAGTTGCTCTGCTGCGGAAAGAGCGAGGCAAAAGCTGATGGTTCTGGATTGCGGGAGAAACGGGAGAATCCGGTTGGCGATCACCCACGAATCAAAAAGCTGGGTACCGTGCAAAATCTGGTCGATCAGCTCGCCATCCCTGGCGCTCTCGTGCACCGCTTGCGCCAGCAGCAATGGGGCGCTCTGCGACCAGTCGAATGAGACGAGGTTCATGCGAAACTCCTTGATGACGCCAATTGGCCGCACCCGACAGCCAACGCCGGCGGCGCAGCAGCGGGCCGGCAAGCGGCCCGCTTGCGCTCGAACTAGCTGCTGCCGCGCCGTCTACGCGATGCCGCGAGGCCGGCCAGCCCAAGGCCGAGGAGCCCGAGCGAGGCCGGCTCCGGAATCAGGAAGCCGCGAATCTCGCCGCTGGGGAATGCGTCCGTGTGAATGTTGACGTAAGCCTTGCGCGCCGCCAAGCCAGCGCCAAGCGCGGCTTCGGCAGTCGCCACGCTGCCACCATTGTTGGTGACAAAAGTTGGATTGTAGGACGCCGCCTGTGTCAGGTCAAAAGTCTGGTCGTAGCTACCTGCCTGGACACCCAGCAAGAAGCCGCCAAAACTTGGCAACTGCGTCGCCACACCGACCGCCCCGGTCGCCGGTAAAGCTGTGCAGCAGTGGATGTGTGCGGCCGTCGTCCTGCCGAGCAGGCCCGAGTAGTTGATCACCACCCGCAGGGAATGGGCCAGATCGTCGAAAGAAGACCTTTGCCGTTCCAGTCCCGGGCGAGTTGTTCGGCGTCGCCTCGGCCGGCCCGCTGAGCAACGCCCGGTATTCGATAACCGTCGCCAGCGCCGGTGTCGAGCTGACAGCAGCCCCAACACACAACAAACCGGCAACCAGGGTGGTACTGAACCGCAGTTTCATTTTCATAGTCTCCTCCGTCCTCTTCGTTTGGTCTCCAGTTGGTACGGGTTGCCCACGCACAGTTGCGTGCTCTGTGAAGCACGTTCCATGCCGGGATAATCTTGAGCAAACCAATCAGGTATTTGTTCGGCCAAACCGTGCTGCTCCAGCCGCATGTGTAAGAAAAGTCGACACCCGAAGGCCAAGCAGCACACCCACACAAGCTGCCACTACACCGCGGGCGCGGCGTGCGGCTTACCCGCACTCAGCCCTGCACCTGCTCGTCAGCGAGGACCAGTTGTCTGAGTTCGCTCCGATGCGCCAACGCATCGCGTTCACCAAGAGCGATCAGTGCATTGACAAAGCCCGGCTCGAACAAGAGGTAACTCGCCAGAGTTCCGCCACTTCCCTTGAGCACGCCGAGCGCCGCCAACGCCCGCCGAACTCCCAGCGGCAACTCATCGGTATGCTCTTGCGCCAGCGCGTCGAGCGAGCAACTCGGCGCAATGGAGAGAACATCGAGCGGCCGGTAAGCCATCGCCGCAGCCGCCTCCGCCGGCAGACGGCTGATCGTTTCAGCGACGCGCGCCGTCTGTTCGATGTCCGCCTGCAACGTGTCGTGGAAAACGCTCGCCATCACATGCCCAGCCATGCCGCCCAAGGTCGGGCCGCGCCGCTGGGCGGTCGTCGCCTCGCCCGGCACCTCCCAGTTCTCTGGTTGTCCGACGCCGACGACGAGCACCCGGCTTGCGCCCAAATGCCAGGCCGGCGAGAGCGGTGCGATCTGGCGCATGGCGCCGTCGCCGAAGTGCTCCTCGCGCCCGTCCACGCGCAACGCCGCGGACGGAAACAGGAAGGGGATGGCGCTCGAGGCGATCAGGTGCTCGATGGTCAGCGGCTGAAAGTCGGCCCGCCGACCGGGATGCGACCAGGGCTGGAAAAGCTCTCGGCGCGCCGTCTGGCAGAAGGTCCAATGGACGCCGCTCGAATAGCTCGAAGCGGTTACCGCCAGCGCATCGATCGCCCGCGTGCGCAGCGCGTGCTCGACGCCGTCGAGGCGAATCCCGGCGCGCAACATCTCGCGCAGTGGCGTGCTGTCGAGCATTGCCCCGTGCGCCTGAATGTGCCGCGAGAGGCTGACGATCGCGGCAAAGCGATGAACGCGCGCCCAAGCGGGCACCGATAAGCGGTAAACGTCGGTCGAGCGCAGGCGGCTCCAGAAAGCAGCCAGCTCGTCGAAGGCTGCCAGCCCGGCAGCGGCACGCCCAGCCAGAAACGCTGCGTTGATCGCGCCAGCCGAAGTGCCGATCAGAATCTGGAAGGGAAAACAGGCGCCTGCTGCGCTGCCCCGGGGACTGTGCTGGCCGGGCGAGGCGCGCAGGAGTTCTACCAGCGCACGCAGGACGCCGACCTGATACGCCGTACGCGCTCCGCCACCCATCAGCACGAGCGCCACAGTTGGCCGCTCGCGGCGTTGCATGCCAGCGTGAATCAAGGTAACCAGGCTCATGTCACGCTACTTGGTAAGCAAGCCCGGCTTGCCCCGCGCCCATCGCGAGCGCGGCCTGACGGACTGGAGTCGTGAATACAGATCGGCGGGATGGCCGCCAGGCGAAACCCGCGGTCGACCGCCAAACCGAGAAGCAAGCGAATGCGCATGACGAGTACGCTCCACAGGTGAACCGATCGACCGCAGAAGATACACCCAGCGCCATGAAACGCGGCATAATGTTTTTGGGAAAATTTGCCGGGCGTGAGCAACACGGCCAAGCAGCGCTAGCCATATGAGATCTGCGACCTCCAATCTGCCGGACCGGCGCCTGGCGCAAGCGCACGCTGATCGTATTGCCGCCTTCCAGGACGAGCTGGCGCGCCTGCAGAGCGAGGGCGTGCTGGCGCTTGACAGCAGCCAGCAGCAGGCGATCGCCAGCCATCATGCCAAACTACTGGCGCGCTATGCGCGCGATTTCGATATCGACCCGACGCGGCGCGCCCAGCAACTATCACTCGGCATGCGCGTGGCATCCTTCCTGGGCGCGTTGGCGCTCGCCGCCAGCGTCTTTTTCCTGTTCTATCAGTTCTGGGGATACTTTCCCGAGGTCGCCCAGGCGAGCATTCTGGTGACCGCTGCGCTCGCTACCTTCTACTTGGCGAACTGGCTGCAACAGCGTGACGCGACAGGTTACTTCAGCAAGTTGGCAGCGCTCGTCGCCTTCACGTGTTTCGTCCTCAACCTCTCGATGCTGGGCAGCATTCTGAATATCACGCCGACCGAAAAGGCATTGCTGCCGTGGGCAGTGCTTGCCCTGGTCTTCGCCTATTCGGGCGAGCAGCGCCTGTTGCTGGTCACTGGAATTCTCTGCCTGATCGGCTTCGTTGCCGCCCGCGTTGGCACGTGGAGCGGAATCTACTGGTTGCATGCCGGCGAGCGGCCGGAGAACTTCTTCCCGGCTGCCGCGCTGCTCCTTGCCCTGGCGAAACTCGACTGGCAGCAGCGCTATCCGGGTTTTGCCGCAAGCTACCGCGTCTTCGGCCTCTTGACCGTCTTCATCCCGATTCTCGTGCTCAGCCATTGGGGGGACGGAAGCTATCTCGACCTGCCGCCTGATCTGATCGAAGGCGGCTATCAGGTGCTCGGCTTCGTCGGCAGCGCGCTGGCCGTCTACTTCGGCGTCCGGCGTGACTGGCCGGACACGGTAAACATCGGGACCACCTTCTTTGTCGTGTTCTTGTACACGAAGTTTTTCGACTGGTGGTGGGAAGCGATGCCAAAGTACTTGTTCTTTCTTGTTCTCGGGCTCATCGCGCTACTCATCCTGCTCGTCCTGAAGCGCGTGCGCCAGTCTACCTGTCGGGGAGCGCGATGAACCTGCCCAGCCAGCGGCGCTGGCTACTCGTCGGTCTCAGCCTGATCGTCCTGACCAATGCCGTCGTGCTGTCCGCTGCCGCGCTCAACCGCGCCGGCGAACCGGAAAGCAGCGTGCTCCTCAGCGAGCGCGAACTCGCCCTGCCCTACGCCACCGCCAGCCGGCGCAGCAACAGCGGACTGGCCCTACACCTCGAATGGCGCGTCGCAACTGACGGCGACACCATGCGCAACCTCGCCTACGCCCGCTACGAACGCCAACCCGACTGGCTCGACGAAACGCGCATGGCCGGTCTCGGCTTCGACACACGCAAGGGCGCAGCAACGCCGGAAGCGCGTCAGGCTTTCCTGCGCCAGTTATCGCGCCCAGCCCTGATCGTTTTCGAGCTCGCCGGTCCGGCTTGGCAGCGCGCGCTGCAGCAGGCGCGCGAAAACGCCAGCCGGCACGCTGCGGCGGCCGCGGCCAACCGCGGCAACCGTGAATTCGCCGAAAAAGCCAAGGCAGCGCGCGATTTCGTCGTGCAGGAGGAGGCAGAAAGCACGCGACTGTTCGCGATCGACGCGGGAAGCGACACCGCGACACTGCGCGAGCGCTACCCCCAGCGCGACCGTTTCCTGATCCTGCGCGGCACCGTGCGACCGGCCGAGCGCCTGCGGAACGGCCAATGGGCATTGGCCGGCCAGCTGAGCGCGATCGCGATCCAGGAAATCCACGTGCCGTACGCACAACGGGGCGTGCTCGACGCGCTGCGCAGCGAGCCGCAGGAAAAGCCGGACAGGTCAGTTCCGCGCTACGAAGTGCAACTCGCCGTCGGTCAACGCCTCGAACCGTGGATCGAGCGCGTTGCGCTCCTACCGAGTGACGCGCCAAGAGCGGGACCGTCCCGCAGTTCCAACTAACGCGGCAGCGCGTCTACTGCCCGATAAAGCTGCTCCCTGAGTGCTTCGCTCGATTTCCCTTGTGCCTCGGCAAGACGTATCTGCCTGAGGAGATCGGCGACCGTGACCTGCGGGCTGAGACGCGGCGCACCTCCTGCCCTACCCGCCGCTCCCGCCGGAGCCGCTGCCTTGACCGTGGTGAGCGGCGCGCCCTGGCGCCCGCCGCCGACCGGGCGTGGCGAAAGCCGCTCGTCGACGATCAACTGCGCGCGCTCGCCACCCGGCTGGCCGCGCCGCGCAGTGATCAGCATGGCACGTGGTGCGCTCGCGCGCGCCGCTGGCCGCAGTGCCGACGCGCCCGTATTGCGCCAGGCGCTGACCGTCGCCAGCAGCTTCTTGCGCAGTTCACCGCTCGGCCGACCGGCCGCCTCGGCGTTGCGAATCTGTTCCAGAATCTGATCGATTTCGCCTGGCGCGGCCAGCGAGCGGCTTGCTTCGCCGAAACCCTCCGGCGGCGACCTGACAGCAATGGCGAACTCCTCCGGTGAACTGATCATTTTCGCCAGGCGATAATGCCCGTAGCGCATCGCCATGGTCAGCGCCGAGTCGCCCCAGTCGCTCTCCAGGCGGCTGTCTGCCCCGGCTTCGAGCAGGCGTCGAGCGAGTTCATCGCGCCCTTCGCGCGCCGCCATCATCAGCGGCGTCGAACCGTTCGGCGCGCGCGCGTTGACCTTGGCGCCACGTGCCAGGAGGTCATCGACGATGTGCTGATGACCATTGAACACCGCGTAGTGCAATGCGCTCCACTCGTTGCCCGAGCGATCGAGCGGCGCACCGTGCGCCAGCAACCAGTCGACGGCTGCCTGATGCCCGTTCCAGGCGGCAAGCTGCAGCGCCTGCTCGCCGTTGCGATTGCTGCGCCGCACATCGGCGCCCCGTTCGACGAACAAGGCGAGCATCTCAATCCGGCCGTACCAGGCGGCAACCAGTAGGCCGCTACCGATCTGTGCCGCCTCGAACTCCGGATCCAGTCCATCGTCGAGCCAACGCTCGACGGTGCGCCGGTCGCCTCGCTCGACTGCCAAGCCAAAAGTCACCGGATCGGGCGCCGCTGCCTGCGTCCCTGCCACCAGGATCAGCCAGAAGCACGCCGCCCACAGCCAGCCCGCAACCCAACGCGGCCGCCTGGCCCGACGCACCAAGGTCCACGGTTCACCCATGAAGATATCCGTCCCTCTGCCAAGTGCCGCCGGGATGCTCAGGCGTCGCTGTCCGGCGTGCCGCGCGCTGCGCTTCGGCGCAGGAAGATCAGGTCCCGCACACCGTGTCCCAGGCGCTGGCCACGCTGCTCGAAGCGCGTGCTCGGACGGTCTGGCGGGCGCGGTGCGAAATCGGCCGCCGCGTTCTCCAGTTGAGGCTCGGCCGAGAGCACCGCCAGCATCTGCTGCGCATACTCTTCCCAGTCGGTCGCGCAGTGCACGTAGCCGCCGACCTGCAGACGGCTGGCAAGCAAGGCGACGAAAGGTGGCTGCAACAGACGGCGCTTGTGGTGCCGCTTCTTCGGCCACGGGTCGGGAAAGAAGATGTGAACACCAGCAAGCGACCCCGGCGCGATCATCTCGCGCATCACCTCGAGCGCATCGTGCTGGACAATGCGAAGATTCTGCAGCTCGTTCTCGGCAATCAACTTGCACAGGCTGCCGACACCCGGCGTATGGACCTCGACGCCGAGATAGTCGTTTTCGGGGTGGCGCCCAGCAATCAGCGCCGAGGTCTCGCCCATGCCGAAACCGATCTCAAGCACACGCGGCGCCCGACGGCCGAACAGCCGGTCGAAATCAATTGCCGCTGCACGATAGGGAACGCCGACCTTGGCCATCATTTCGTCGTAGTAGCGGCGCTGCGCGTTTGACACGCGGCCCTGCCGGCGAACGAAGCTTCGTATGTGCTCGTTGCGGCCTGCCGTGCCGCGCGTTGCCTCTTCCCGCATGCGGACTACGAGCCGATCAGCCCACTGGTCGGCGAGGAGGGATCGGCCGAGTAGTACTTGCGCGGCATGCGACCGGCAAGAAAGGCTTCGCGCCCAGCTTCGACCGCCTTCTTCATCGCAGCAGCCATCATGACCGGGTTACCGGCATGGGCGATGGCGGTATTCATCAATACCCCATCACACCCGAGTTCCATCGCAATCGCCGCATCGGAAGCCGTCCCGACACCGGCATCAACGAGCACCGGAACTTTCGCCTGGTCGATGATCAAACGCAGATTCCACGGGTTGACGATGCCCATCCCGGAGCCGATCAACGACGCGAGCGGCATCACCGCGACACAACCGATCTCTTCGAGCATCTTCGCCTGAATCGGATCGTCGGAGCAGTAGACCATCACCTGGAAACCTTCCGTGACAAGTGTTCGCGCTGCAGCAAGCGTCTCCGGCATGTTCGGAAAGAGGCTGTGCGGGTCGCCGAGAACCTCCAGCTTGCACAGCGCATGCCCATCCAGCAGCTCACGTGCCAGACGCAGCGTACGTACCGCATCACTCGCCGTGTAGCAGCCTGCCGTGTTCGGCAGAATGGTGAAATGCGTCGGCGGCAGCACATCGAGCAGGTTCGGCTGGTCGGCGTTCTGGCCGATGTTTGTCCGCCGAATGGCAACCGTGACGATCTGTGCGCCGGAAGCGTCAATCGCCGCCCGGGTTTCGGCGAAGTCCTTATACTTGCCGGTACCGACCAACAGGCGTGAGCGGTAAGTGGTACCGGCGACGGTCAGGCTATGAACAGAATCTGGCATGCGTGCCTATCGTTTGCGTGGTGGCTCAACCGCCGCCGACAGCGACGACGATCTCGATTTGGTCGCCGTCACTCAGCACCGTTTCGGCATGACGCCCGCGCGCGACGATCACACCGTTACGCTCGACGGCGATTCGCTTGCCAGTGTGGTCTAGCGCCTCGACGAGTTCGGCGACCGTCAGCGCGGCAGGGAAATGGCGGCGTTCGCCGTTGATCAGAAGTTGCATGGTGGAAGGATTCTACCATGCTGAGCAGCAGTGCTCTCAGCCTTGCGCAGCGCGGCGCGCGCGGTGGGATCGATCCGCCGCGCCATCCGCCCGTCCCGACGCCCTCGAAAGCCGTCGCTGGATCGCCCGCCAAGCGGCCAATCAGTGGCTCGCCTCGCCAAATACCGCGGCCAGCGTCGGCGCATCAAGCACGGCCTCCGCCCAGACTTGCAACTCATCCTCGCTCGCTTGCGCCAGCCGCTCGCCTACCCACTCGGGCAGTACCCCGAAACGCCGGCTCAACTGCTTGGCCAGCAGGCGGACCTCACCCTCGTGACGGCCCTCCACGCGACCTTCCTCGCGACCTTCCTCGCGACCTTCCGTCATGCCTCGCTGAAACCCGGTCTGCAGTCCGCGCCGGGTTGCTTCCTCAAACCATGCTTCGATACGTTCGGCAAGCATGCTGTCGGCCTCCATCAAATCACTGATTGCGTCAATCTCCTTTGCCATCGCCGAGAGTGTCGACGAAGCGCTCTTGCGGTGCAACAGTTGCTTGATCCAGGCGACAAACGTGTGACGCATCGCTTGCTGCTCGGGATCGCGCAGGAGCATGTCGAGCGCCTGGATGACGCGCCGCAAGTCGTCCGGCGTGCGCCCGTGCTCGAGCCGGAAAAGTGCTTCGACTGCGTTGCGCACACTCGTTGCCGGATGCAGCCGCAGACGCGCCTCGTCGATCAGATGATAGGTGAAACGCGGCTGATAGTCAGCCAGGCCAGGCGGTGACGAGGCAAAGAGATCACTCACGCTGGTCGGCGCACGCCATACCGGCAGGCCGTTGTAGAGAACGACCGGCAGGATTGGCGGCAGTTTTCCGTCGGCCAGCTCGCCCCGCCTGACCAGATCCTGCGCCAGCAGTCCAGCATAGACCAACATGCGCAAAGCCATCCAGCGGTCGGGTTCGGACTGGAACTCGAGCACCAGGTAGACCCACAACCAACGGTCGCGCAGACGCAGGCGCCAGACCATGTCGTCGTGGCGCTCCTTCTCGTTCTCGGCAACCTAACTCGCGCTGATCCGTTCGAGCGTCGACAAGTCAGCTTCCGCCAGCCACTCACCCGGCACCCAGTCGCGCAACAGATCGCGCACCATCGCCGGGTGGGCAAAAAGCAACTTGTAGCCGGTATCGTGCGTCATCGAGTCATTGTAACCCGTGAAACAGGCAATAGCGGGAACAGGCCAGGCAGCACAGGGCAATTGCATGAATGCCAATGTCGTTGACCCTCTGGAATAGTGGTTTACCGTCAATGAGTTAGGAAGGGGGCTGTTCACAGCCCTATGATTTGTG
>WBZM01002361.1_pt1 | contig 16221 bp, 28 predicted proteins | sample 5204271 | NCBI WGS metagenome assembly WBZM01 (sample SAMN12344346, study PRJNA552823) | activated sludge metagenome | biome: Activated sludge suspended growth; feature: Nitrification reactor; material: Wastewater; isolation source: activated sludge from nitrification reactor of wastewater...
TGGTGATGCCGGGCGACAACGTGACGGTCGACGTCGAGCTGATCACGCCGATCGCCATGGAGGAGAAGCTGCGCTTCGCCATCCGCGAGGGCGGCCGCACCGTCGGCGCCGGCGTCGTCGCGAAGATCACGGAATAACCAGTCGAGGGTTGCGGGGCGCCCGGTTCGGGCGCTCCGTCCTTTTGAGGGCGAGTTGAGAAGATGAACGGCCAAAACATCCGTATCCGATTGAAAGCGTTCGACCATCGAATCCTCGATGCGTCGACGCGCGAGATCGTGAACACGGCGAAGCGGACGGGCGCCGAGGTACGCGGGCCGATCCCGCTGCCGACGCGCATCGAGCGATTTACCGTCAACCGCTCGCCGCACATCGACAAAAAGAGCCGCGAGCAGTTCGAGATGCGCACGCACAAGCGCCTGCTCGACATCGTCGACCCGACGCCGCAGACCGTGGACGCGCTGATGAAGCTCGACCTCGCCGCGGGCGTGGACGTCGAGATCAAGCTCTGAACGAATTCCGGATCCTCTGGCCAGGGCAGCGACGAGCCGCCGCCCTTCGAATGGCCAAGATCCTAACCAGGGAAGGAATGCTGACGCGATGCGTTCCGGAGTGATTGCACAGAAGGTGGGCATGACCCGCATCTTCACGGACGCCGGCGAGCACATCCCGGTGACCGTGCTGAAGCTGGAGAAGGTCCAGGTCCTCGGCCACCGTACGGATGAGAAGAACGGCTACACCGCGCTGCAGCTCGGTGCTGGCACGCGCAAGCCGACCCGTCTCACCAAGGCCGAACGCGCCAACTTCGCCAAGGTCGAGGTCGAGCCCAAGCGCAAGATCGTCGAGTTCCGTGTCAGCCCCGACAACCTGATCGAGGTCGGCGCCGAGATCACGGCCGACCACTTCGTTCCGGGCCAGTTCGTGGACGTCACCGGCACCAGCCAGGGCAAGGGCTTCCAGGGCGCCATGAAGCGCTGGAACTTCGGCGGCCTGCGCGCCACGCACGGCGTCTCGGTCACCCACCGCGCCCACGGCTCGACGGGTCAGCGCCAGGACCCGGGCAAGGTGTTCAAGGGCAAGAAGATGGCCGGTCACCTCGGCGACGAGCGCATCACCACTCAGAACCTCGTCGTCGTGAAGACCGACGTCGAGCGCGGCCTGCTGATGATCAAGGGCGCCGTGCCCGGATCGAAGGGCGGCTGGGTGGTCATCCGCGACGCGGTCAAGAAGGCCGCCAACGCCGATGCGCCGAAGCCCGGCGCCTTCAAGGCGAAGGCCGCCGCCGGCGGCAACAAGGAGCAGCAGTGATGAAAGCCGACGTCAAGACGCTCGAGGCGTCCTCGGCCGGCACGGTCGAGCTCTCCGACGCCATCTTCGGCCTCGAGCCGCGCCAGGATCTGCTGCACCGCATGGTGCGCTGGCAGCTCCTGAAGCGCATGGCCGGCACGCATCATGCCCAGGACCGCTCCGAGGTGACGGTCACGGGCAAGAAGATGATGAACCAGAAGGGCTCCGGTGGCGCCCGTCACGGCGACAAGTCGGTGCCGCAGTGGCGCGGCGGCGGCAAGGCCTTCGGGCCCAAGCCGCGCAGCCACGCCATCGAGCTGCCGAAGAAGGTCCGCGCGCTGGCGCTCAAGCATGCGCTCTCCGCCAAGGCCAAGGCCGGCGAGATCGTCGTGCTCGACAAGGCCTCGGCCGAGGGCAAGACCAAGGCGCTCCGCCAGCAGTTCGAGAAGCTCGAGCTCTCGAACGCGCTGATCATCGACGGCGCCGTGCTCGAGGACACCTTCGCCCGCGCCGCTCGCAACATTCCCAACATCGACGTGCTGCCCGTGCAGGGCATCAACGTCTACGACATCCTCCGCCGCAAGAAGCTCGTGCTCACCAAGGCGGCCGTCGAGGCGCTGGAGGCCCGGTTCAAATGAAGCTCTCTCCCTATGATGTGATCGTCTCTCCGGTGATCACCGAGAAGGCGACCCTGGTCTCCGAGGCGAACCAGGTCATCTTCAACGTTTCGCGCAAGGCGTCGAAGCCCGAGATCAAGGCGGCCGTCGAGCGGCTGTTCAACGTCAAGGTCAAGTCGGTCAACACGCTGGTGCGCAAGGGCAAGCTGAAGTCGTTCCGCGGCCATCGCAACCTGCAGAGCGACGCCAAGAAGGCCATCGTCACCCTCGAGGAAGGCCATTCCATCGACGTGACCACGGGCCTCTAAGGAGTAGAAGATGGCACTCAAGACATTCCGACCGACCTCGGCGGGCCTTCGCCATCTCGTGCAGGTGGACCGCTCGCAGCTCTGGAAGGGCGCGCCGATCAAGGTCCTGGTCGAGGGCAAGACCAAGACCGGCGGCCGCAACAACGATGGCCGCATCACCATGCGCCACATCGGCGGCGGCCATAAGCAGGCTTACCGTCTGATCGACTTCCGCCGCCGCAAGCACGGCGTCGCGGCCAAGGTCGAGCGTCTCGAGTACGACCCGAACCGCACCGCCTTCATCGCGCTGATCAAGTACGAGGACGGCGAGCAGAGCTACATCCTGGCCCCGCAGCGCCTCGCGCCCGGCGATCAGGTCGTCTCCGGCGCCAAGGTCGACGTCAAGCCGGGTAATGCCATGCCGCTGGCGGCGATGCCGATCGGCACCATCGTCCACAACGTCGAGCTGAAGCCCGGCCGCGGCGGACAGATCGCGCGCTCGGCGGGCTCGTTCGTGCAGCTCGTCGGCCGTGACTCCGGCTGGGCGGTTCTGAAGCTCAACTCCGGCGAGACCCGCAAGGTCCGCGCCGAGTGCATGGCGACCGTCGGCGCGGTCTCGAACCCGGACCATTCCAACTCGGTCACCGGCAAGGCCGGCCGCACCCGCTGGAAGGGCACCCGTCCGACCGTCCGCTCGATCACCATGAACCCCGTCGACCATCCCAACGGCGGCCGCACCAACGGCGGCAAGCACTGGGCGACGCCGTGGGGCAAGCCGACCAAGGGCTACAAGACGCGCAAGAACAAGACGACCGACAAGTTCATCGTTCGCAGCCGCGCGAAGAGCAAGTAACGGACCGGGACAAGGAGCGAAGCAGTGACACGTTCAGTCTGGAAGGGTCCGTTCGTCGACGGCTATCTGCTGAAGAAGGCGGACAAGGTGCGCACGTCGGGCCGCAACGAGGTGATCAAGACCTGGAGCCGCCGCTCCACGATCATCCCGCAGTTCGTCGGCCTGACCTTCGGCGTCTACAACGGCCACAAGCACATCCCCGTGGCCGTGTCCGAGGACATGATCGGCCACAAGTTCGGCGAGTTCGCCCCGACGCGGACCTTCCCGGGCCACGGCGGCGACAAGAAAGCGACGAGGAAGTAACATGGGCAAGCCTAGCCGAGAGCGCTCCCTCGCCGACAACGAGGCCCGCGCCGTTTCCAAGAGCCTCCGCGTCTCGCCGCAGAAGCTGAACCTCGTCGCCGGCATGATCCGCGGCAAGAAGGTCAACGAGGCCATCGCCGACCTCGAGTTCTCGAGGAAGCGCATCGCCGACGACGTCCGCAAGTGCGTGATGAGCGCGGCGGCGAACGCCGAGAACAACCACGGTCTCGACGTCGACGACCTGGTCGTCGCCGAGGCCTACGTCGGCAAGAACCTGGTGATGAAGCGCTTCCATCCGCGCGGCCGCGGCCGCTCGGGCAAGATCCTGAAGCCCTTCTCGCAGATCACCGTCGTCGTGCGCGAGAAGGCCGAGGAAGCCGAGGCGCCGAAGGGCAAGCGCGGCAAGGCCGGCACCAAAGCCGCTAAGGAGGCCTGAGGACCATGGGTCAGAAAGTCAATCCCGTCGGCCTCCGCGTCGGCATCAACCGCACCTGGGACAGCCGCTGGTTCTCGAGCCGCGGCGAGTACGGCCGGCTCCTGCACGAGGATATGGCCATCCGCGCCCATATCATGAAGCAGCAGCGCCAGGCCGGCATCGCCAAGGTCGTGATCGAGCGCCCGCACAAGAAGTGCCGCGTCACCGTGCACACGGCGCGCCCGGGCGTTCTCATCGGCAAGAAGGGCGCCGACATCGAGAAGCTGCGCTCCGAGCTCGCGCGCCTGACCTCCTCCGAGGTCCACCTCAACATCGTCGAGGTGAGGAAGCCCGAGATCGACGCCAACCTCGTCGCCGAGACCATCGCCCAGCAGCTCGAGCGCCGCGTGGCTTTCCGCCGCGCCATGAAGCGCTCGGTGCAGTCGGCGCTCCGCCTGGGCGCGGTCGGCATCCGTATCAACGTCGCGGGCCGCCTCGGCGGCGCCGAGATCGCCCGCACCGAGTGGTACCGCGAGGGCCGCGTGCCGCTGCACACGCTGCGCGCCGACATCGACTTCGGCTACGGCGTTGCCCGCACCGCCTATGGCGTCATCGGCATCAAGGTCTGGATCTTCAAGGGCGAGATCATGGAGCACGACCCCATGGCCTCCGAGAAGCGCCAGAGCGATATGCAGGAGGGCGGCGGTGGCCGTCCGCGCCGTGAGGACCGCGGCGACCGCCGTGACCGTGGCGACCGCGGGGATCGCGGTGACCGCGGCGGCGAGCGCCAGAGCGAGGCCTGAGACACGCTTCAATTCCGGAAAACCGGCTTCCACTTTTCCGGAAGCACTTAAGGACGCAGAGCAATGCTGCAACCCAAACGTTCGAAATTCCGCAAGGTGCAGAAGGGCCGCATCCACGGCGCCGCCAAGGGCGGCACGGCCCTCAACTTCGGCTCGCACGGCCTCAAGGCCATGGAGCCGGAGCGCGTCACCGCGCGCCAGATCGAGGCCGCCCGCCGCGCCATCACGCGTCACATGAAGCGTGCCGGCCGCGTCTGGATCCGCATCTTCCCGGATCTCCCGGTGACCAAGAAGCCGGCCGAGGTTCGCATGGGCTCGGGCAAGGGCTCGCCGGAGCTGTGGTGCGCCCGCGTCAAGCCGGGCCGCATCATGTTCGAGCTCGACGGCGTCACCGACCAGATCGCCCGCGAGGCGCTGCTGCTCGGCGCCGCCAAGCTGCCGATCAAGACGCGCATCGTGACGCGCCTGGCTTAAGGATTGAGTGAGGACGGACGATGAAGGCCTCTGAGATCAGGGACATGACGGTGGACCAGCTGGACGACCAGGTGGCCAAGCTCAAGAAAGAGCAGTTCAACCTGCGCTTCCAGCGCGCTTCCGGCCAGCTCGAGAACACCTCTCGGGTGCGCCAGGTGCGCCGCGACATCGCGCGGATCATGACCATCGCCCGCCAGAAGCGGGCCGGCAGCGCCACCGGCGCTTGAGGGAGTTGAGACATGCCGAAGCGCGTGCTGAGGGGAACCGTCGTCTCCGATAAGAACGACAAGACGATCGTGGTCGAGGTCGAGCGGCGCTACACGCACCCGCTCTTCAAGAAGACCGTGCGGCGCACCAAGAAGTACCACGCGCACGACGAGAGCAACGCTCACAAGGTCGGCGATCAGGTGGCGATCGAGGAGTGCGCGCCGATCTCGAAGAACAAGCGCTGGGTCGTGCTCGCCGAGAAGGCCTGAGCGGACCCGGGAGCGGCTCGGGCGGGGGAAGCACCCTGACGAGCGGCTCCAGGCAGAGACTATTCGGACTGGATTGAGCCGCACGCGCGGCAACTGAGAAGGACAAGCGCGATGATCCAGATGGAGACGAATCTCGACGTCGCCGACAATTCGGGCGCGCGCCGCGTGCAGTGCATCAAGGTGCTCGGCGGCTCGAAGCGCAAGTACGCCACCATCGGCGACACCATCGTCGTGTCGGTGAAGGAGGCGATCCCGAAGGGCCGCGTCAAGAAGGGGCAGGTCATGAAGGCCGTCGTGGTGCGCACCGCCAAGGGCGTGCGCCGTCCGGACGGCTCGCTGATCCGCTTCGACCGCAACGCGGCCGTGCTCATCAACAACCAGGGCGAGCCCGTCGGCACCCGTATCTTTGGACCGGTCACGCGCGAGCTCAGGGGCAAGAACCACATGAAGATCGTCAGCCTCGCTCCGGAGGTGCTGTAATGGCCTCGGCAAAGATCAAGAAGGGCGATCACGTCATCGTCCTCACCGGCCGCGACAAGGGCAAGCACGGCGAGGTGATCCAGGTGATGCCGAAGGACGGCCGCGCGCTGGTCCGCGGCGTCAACGTCGTCCGCCGTCACCAGAAGCAGACGGCCCAGTCCGAGGGCGGCATCATCTCCAAGGAAGCCTCCATCGACCTGTCGAATCTGGCGATCGAGGATCCGAAGGACGGCAAGCCGACGCGCGTCGGCTTCAAGCTGCTCGAGGACGGCAGCAAGGTGCGCTTCGCCAAGCGCTCCGGCGAGGTCATTCCTGAGAGGAAGAAGTAAGCCATGGCTGACGAGAAGAAGCCGCAAAAGGGCGGCAAGCCGGCCGGCGGCCAGGGTGGCAAGCCCGCGAAGGCCGATGGCAAGGGCGCCAAGGACAAGTCGCCGAAGGCGGCGGCCGCTCCGGCTGCTCCGCGCCCGGCCGACTACAAGCCGCGCATGAAGACGCACTACGAGAAGGTGGTGCGCGAGGAGATGGCGAAGAAGTTCGCGTACAAGAACGCGATGCAGATCCCGCGCCTCGAGAAGATCGTCATCAACATGGGCGTCGGCGAGGCCGTCAACGACAAGAAGAAGGTCGAGAGCGCCGCCGGCGACCTCGCCCTGATCGCCGGCCAGAAGCCCGTGCAGACCAAGGCGCGCAAGGCCATCGCCACCTACAAGGTGCGCGAGGGCATGCCGATCGGCTGCAAGGTGACGCTGCGCGGCGACCGCATGTACGAGTTCCTGGACCGCTTCGTCACCATCGCGCTGCCGCGCGTGAAGGACTTCCGCGGTCTCAACGCGAAGAGCTTCGACGGCCGCGGCAACTATGCGTGCGGTCTCAAGGAGCACATCGTGTTCCCGGAGATCGACTACGACAAGGTCGACCAGATCTGGGGCCTGGACGTGATCGTGTGCACCTCGGCCAACACGGACGAGGAAGCCCGCGAGCTCCTCCGCGCCTTCAATTTCCCCTTCCGCGCTTAAGGACCTCGGGATTCACCCCGAAAGGCCTTTGGAGTAAGACATGGCAAAGACCAGCTCGATCGAGAAGAACAACCGGCGCCGCCGGATGGTTGCCCAGGCCGCCGCCAAGCGCAAGCGCCTGAAGGAAGCCGCCAAGGACAACTCCAAGACGCCGCAGGAGCGCTTCGCCGCCCGCGTCAAGCTGTCGGAGATGCCGCGCAACTCCTCGAAGACGCGCATCCGCAACCGCTGCGAGCTGACCGGCCGCGCGCGCGGCTACTATCGCAAGCTGAAGCTCTGCCGCAACCAGCTGCGTGAGCTGGCGAGCCAGGGTCTGATCCCCGGCATGGTCAAGTCGAGCTGGTAAGGAGCGACAGCGCTATGGCAATGAACGATCCCATTGGCGATATGCTGACGCGCATCCGCAATGCGCAGCTCCGCCGCCGCCCCAAGGTGACGACGCCGGCCTCGACCCTGCGCGGACGCGTCCTCGACGTGCTCGCCGAGGAGGGCTACATCCGCGGCTACGCCCGCGTCGAGCCGAAGGGCGAGATCCCGGTGTTCGAGATCGAGCTCAAGTATTACAACGGCCAGCCGGCCATCAAGGAGATCACCCGCGTCTCCAAGCCTGGCCGTCGCGTCTACTCGCCCGTCAAGGACATCCCGACGGTGGCCAACGGCCTCGGCGTGGCGATCCTGTCGACGCCCAAGGGCGTGATGTCCGACGCCCGCGCCCGCGAGGAGAACGTGGGCGGCGAGGTCATCTGCAACGTATTCTAACGGTGCGCGGCCTCCGCGCCGCCCCGTCAAGCGAAGGGTTCTGAAACGCCATGTCGCGCATCGGTAAGAAGCCGGTTTCGGTTCCGTCGGGAGTGACGGCGACCGTCGACGGCCAGACGATCAAGATGAAGGGCTCGAAGGGCGAGCTGTCGTTCACCGTTCCCGACCAGATCAAGGTCGAGAAGACGGCGGCCGGCATCGAGATCAACCCTCGGGACGAGTCGAAGCTCGCGCGCTCCATGTGGGGCATGTCGCGCACCCAGGTGGCGAACCTGATCAAGGGCGTCACCGACGGCTACTCGACCACGCTCGAGATCCAGGGCGTCGGCTATCGCGCCGCCATGAAGGGCAAGGACGCCCTGCAGCTGCAGGTCGGCTTCAGCCACGAGGTGGTGCATCAGATCCCGAAGGGCGTCGAGGTCAAGGTCGCCGGCGCCAAGCAGGAGATCATCACCGTCTCCGGCATCGACAAGCAGCTCGTCGGCCAGGTGGCGGCTGACATCCGCAGCTACCGCCCGCCCGAGCCCTACCAGGGCAAGGGCATCCGCTATCAGGGCGAGTACATCTTCCGCAAGGAAGGCAAGAAGAAGTAAGGACCGGAACCCATGGCCCACAAATCCACGTTCGAGCGGCGCCAGGATCGCGTCCGCCGCGAGATCAAGACGCGGTCGTCGGGACGCCCGCGTCTCTCCGTGCACCGCACCTCCAAGAACATCTACGCCCAGATCATCGATGATGCGAAGGGCGTGACGGTGGCCGCTGCCTCGACCCTCGAGAAGGATCTCAAGGGCGCTCTCAAGAGCGGCGGCAACAAGGCGGCCGCCGAGGCCGTCGGCAAGCTCGTCGCCGAGCGCGCCGTCAAGGCCGGCATCGCCGAGGTCGTCTTCGACCGCGGCGGCTATCTCTTCCACGGGCGCGTCAAGGCGCTCGCCGATGCCGCCCGCGAGGGCGGCCTCAAGTTCTAACGAAAGGACGCATAGCGTGGCACGTTCCCCTGGTGGTGGTGATCGCCGCGATCGCGGCGGCCGAGGCGGCGATCGCGAGAAGGTCGACAGCGAGTTCACCGACAAGCTGGTCCACATCAATCGCGTCGCTAAGGTCGTCAAGGGCGGCAAGCGCTTCGGCTTCGCAGCGCTGGTCGTCGTCGGCGACCTGAAGGGCCGCGTCGGCTTCGGCCACGGCAAGGCCCGCGAGGTGCCGGAGGCGATCCGCAAGGCGACCGAGGCGGCGAAGCGCTCGCTGCTCCGCGTGCCGCTGCGCGATGCCCGCACGCTGCACCACGACAGCGAGGGCCGTCACGGCTCCGGCAAGGTGGTGTTGCGCTCGGCTCCGGCCGGTACCGGCATCATCGCCGGCGGCGCCATGCGCGCCGTGTTCGAGATGCTCGGCGTCCACGACGTGGTCGCCAAGTCGATGGGCAGCACGAACCCCTATAACGTCGTCCGCGCCACCTTCGACGCCCTCAAGGGCCAGGAGAATCCGCGCTCGGTCGCCGCCCGCCGGTCCAAGAAGGTGAGCGAGATCGTGTCGCGCCGCCGCGACGGCTCGGTCGCCGCCGAGGGCGCGGCTTCGGAAGGCTGACGCGCGGCGTTCGGCAGTCGGCATTAGGCATTCGGACCATCTCCGGCTGCCGATTGCCGAAGCCCGAATGCCGGAAATTCGCTGCAAGGTAGATCGCCATGACCAAGAAGACCGTCACCGTCGAGCAGATCGCTTCGGCCAACCGGCGTCCGGCCGTCCAGACGCAGACGCTGCGCGGCCTGGGCCTCGACAAGCTCCACCGCCGCCGCACGCTCGAGGACACCCCGTCCGTGCGCGGCATGATCAACTCGATCCCGCATCTGGTGCGGGTCGTCGAAGAGAAGTGAGACTCGGCAATCGGCATTGGGCATTCGGCATCCGGTCCGTCATGACCACCCGAAACCCGAACGCCGGACGCCGATGACCGCATTCGAGAACCAATACACCGAGGAACGGCCCATGCGCCTCAACGTCATCAAGGACAACCCCGGAGCCAACAAGGCTCGCGTCCGCATCGGCCGCGGCATCGGCTCGGGCGTCGGCAAGACCGGCGGCCGCGGCGGCAAGGGCCAGACGGCGCGTACCGGTGTCGCCATCGGCGGCTTCGAGGGCGGCCAGATGCCGCTCCACCGCCGCCTGCCGAAGCGCGGCTTCAACAAGTGGAACCGCAAGGACTGGAACGAGATCAACGTCGGCGCCCTGCAGAAGGCGATCGACGACAAGCGCGTCGACGCGTCGAAGCCGGTCTCTGTCGAGAGCCTCGTCGAGGCCGGCGTGCTGCGCCGCCCGAAGGACGGCCTGCGCCTCCTCGGCCAGGGCGAGCTCACGGCCAAGGTTGCGATCACCGTCAACCACGCCACGGCCTCGGCCAAGGCGGCGGTCGAGAAGGCCGGCGGCTCGGTCACCGTGATCGTGCCCAAGGTCCTCGCGGCCGACGTCGAGAAGGCCAAGAAGTCGGCCGCCAAGAAGGCCAAGGCGGCCAAGAAGTCGGGCAAGGCCGAGGAGTAGGGCGTCACCCGGCCGCGACAGGTGTGATCCGGACAGCTTCGGACCCGTTGCCCCGTTCCGGCCGGCGCACCATCTAAGCGGCGGGCGCCCGGGGAAAGCGCCCAGAGCGGCTTAGGCGAAGTGTGAAGCGGTTCGCCGTGATAAGCCGCTCCGGAGCAAGAGCGGCTCAGGCGAAGAGCGGATCAGGCGAAGAGTGAAGCGGTTCGCCGTGATAAGCCGCTCCACGAAGCAGCGCCGCAGCGACCAGAGGTCGGGGAGACGACACCGATGTCATCCGCAGCCGAGCAGTTGGCCGCCAATCTCAACCTCGGCGCCTTCGCCAAGGCCGAGGACCTGAAGAAGCGCATCTGGTTCACGCTGGGTGCGCTGCTCGTCTACCGCTTCGGCACCTTCATCCCGATCCCGGGCATCAACCCGGAGGCCTTCGCCCAGACGTTCAAGGCCAACGCCGCCGGCATCCTCGGCATGTTCAACATGTTCGCGGGCGGCGCCGTCGAGCGCATGGCGATCTTCGCCTTGAACATCATGCCCTACATCTCCGCCTCCATCATCATGCAGCTGATGGGATCGGTGTCGCCGACGCTCGAGAACCTGAAGAAGGAAGGCGAGCAGGGGCGCAAGCAGATCAACCAGTACACGCGCTACCTGACGGTGCTGCTGGCCGCCTTCCAGGCCTACGGCATCGCCATCGGCCTCGAGGGCTCGCAGGGCCAGTACGGGCCCGTGGTCGAGCACGCTGGATGGTTCTTCCGCATCAACACCGTGGTGACGCTGGTCGGCGGCACCATGTTCCTGATGTGGCTCGGCGAGCAGATCACGCAGCGCGGCGTCGGCAACGGCATCTCCCTGATCATCTTCGCCGGCATCGTCGCCGGTCTGCCGATCGCCCTCGTCAACCTGTTCGAGCAGGCCCGCACCGGCGCGCTGCCGACCCCGGTTCTCCTCGGCCTGATGGCGCTGATGGCCTTCGTCGTCGCCGCCATCGTCTACATCGAGCGCGCGCAGCGCCGCCTGCTGATCCAGTATCCCAAGCGCCAGGTCGGCAACCGCATCATGCAGGGCGAATCGTCTCACCTGCCGCTGAAGCTGAACTCGTCGGGCGTCATCCCGCCGATCTTCGCCTCGTCGCTGCTGCTGCTGCCGATCACCGCGGCCCAGTTCAGCGCCGGCCAGGGCCCCGAGTGGCTCAACTCGGCCGTCGCCATGCTCGGCCAGGGCCAGCCGCTGCACATGCTCGTCTACGTGCTGCTGATCCTGTTCTTCGCCTTCTTCTACACGGCCGTGGTCTTCAATCCGAAGGACACCGCCGACAACCTGCGGAAATACGGCGGCTTCCTGCCGGGCATCCGCCCCGGCGACAAGACCGCCGAGTTCATCGACTACGTCCTGACCCGCATCACCGTCGTCGGCGCCATCTACCTCGCGGCCGTCTGCGTGCTGCCCGAGGCACTCATCTCCTACGCCGCCGTACCGTTCTATTTCGGCGGCACCTCGTTGCTCATTGCTGTCAGTGTGACGATGGATACCGTTGCGCAAATCCAGAGCCATCTGCTAGCGCACCAGTATGAAGGCCTCATCAAGAAGGCCAAGCTGAAAGGGGCAACGACTAGGAGCGGACGTAGATGAAACTCATACTTCTGGGACCACCCGGCGCCGGCAAGGGCACGCAGGCCGAAGCCTTGGCCAAGCGCAGGGGGCTGGTGCAGCTCTCGACGGGAGAGATGCTGCGCGCGGCCGTCAAGGCCGGCACGGAGATCGGCAAGAAGGCCGACGCGGTGATGAAGGCCGGCGGCCTCGTCTCCAACGAGATCGTCATCGGCATCATCGCCGAGCGCATCGAGCAGCCGGACTGCAAGAACGGCTTCATCCTCGACGGCTTTCCGCGCACGCTGCCGCAGGCGGCCGCGCTGGACAAGCTGCTGAAGTCGAAGGGGACCAAGCTCGACGCCGTGATCGAGCTCAAGGTCGATGACGGCATCCTTCTGTCGCGCATCGAGAACCGCGTCAAGGAGACGCTGGCGGCCGGCGGCACGGTCCGCGCCGACGACAACGCCGAGGCGCTGAAGTCGCGCCTGATGGCCTACTATCGCGAGACGGCGCCGCTCACCGGCTACTATTTCGCCAAGGAGGACCTCGAGACGATCGACGGCATGGCCCCGATCGACGAGGTTGCCCGCCAGATCGACGCCATTCTGGCGAAGGTGGCGGCATGACGCAGTGCACCACTGGTTGACGGGGGACTATCGCTCAGATAAAACCTCCGCGATCTCATGACGCACCCCACGCCGGGACAGGGAGAGCCAAGGCACTCCCCGTTCCCGGTGTCTATGCGTTTACAACGACGTACAGGTAGCCGTGGTCCGTTCGGGGCGGACCGGTGGCGGGTGACCGGACAGGGCCTCGAACGAGCAGCGCCTCGAACAGCGCGACGACATAACGCGACGTAACAAAGCGACGAAACAACGCTAAAGACTTTCCAGGAGAAGCACGTGGCACGTATCGCAGGTGTGAACATTCCGACGCAGAAGCGCGTCGTCATCGCGCTCCAGTACATCCATGGCATCGGGGCGAAGTTCGCCAAGGAGATCTGCGAGAAGGTGAACATCCCCGCCGAGCGCCGCGTCAACCAGCTGACCGACGCCGAGGTGCTGCAGATCCGCGAGACCATCGACCGCGACTACCTTGTCGAGGGCGACCTTCGCCGCGAGGTGGCGATGAACATCAAGCGCCTCATGGATCTCGGCTGCTACCGCGGCCTCCGCCACCGCAAGGGCCTGCCGGTCCGCGGCCAGCGCACGCACACCAACGCCCGCACCCGCAAGGGTCCGGCCAAGCCGATCGCCGGTAAGAAGAAGGCCTGATCGGGCATTCATTCGCATCGGGGTGTCCTCGCCGGCACCCCTTGTTCATCGATCGCCCGCGTGACGCGGGCTCAGGAGTTTCGACACCATGGCGAAAGAGCAGGCCCAGGCCCGCACGAAGGTGCGCCGCCGCGAGAAGAAGAACATCACCTCGGGCGTGGCGCACGTGAACGCCTCGTTCAACAACACCATGATCACCATCACCGACGCGCAGGGCAACACCATCGCCTGGTCGTCGTCGGGCACCATGGGCTTCAAGGGCTCGCGCAAGTCGACGCCGTACGCCGCGCAGGTTGCGGCCGAGGACGCCGGCAAGAAGGCCCAGGAGCACGGCATGAAGATCCTCGACGTCGAGGTCTGCGGCCCGGGCTCCGGCCGCGAGTCGGCGCTGCGCGCGCTGCAGGCCGTCGGCTTCCAGATCACCTCGATCCGCGACGTGACGCCGATTCCGCACAACGGCTGCCGTCCGCGCAAGCGCCGTCGCGTTTGACGGCCCGCGGCGGACGGCTCGCCGAGGATTTCGCCGTCCGCGCGCGCTCGACAAGAGAACCTCCGCAGGCATGCCCCGCGGCCCTGGATGGGCGTGGGCCGGGGCGCGAACCGAGACGAGGCCACCCGTGAACGTATTGCAGAAGAACTGGCAGGGCCTGATCAAGCCCGAGAAGCTCCACGTCACCCCCGGCCGCGACCGCAACCGGCTGGCGACCATCGTCGCCGAGCCGCTGGAGCGCGGCTTCGGCATGACGCTCGGCAACGCGCTGCGCCGCGTGCTGCTGTCGTCGCTGCAGGGCTCCGCCATCAAGACCGTGCACATCGACGGCGTGCTGCACGAGTTCTCCTCGATCCCCGGCGTGCGCGAGGACGTGACCAACATCGTCCTCAACATCAAGGAGATCGCGCTGCGCATCCACTCCGATGGCGTCAAGCGCATGGTGCTCAAGAAGGAGGGCGCCGGCGCCGTCAAGGCGGGTGACATCGAGGCCGGCTCGGATGTCGAGATCCTGAACCCCGAGCATGTGATCTGCCACCTGGACCAGGGCGCCGCGATCCGCATGGAGTTCACGGCCGACATGGGCAAGGGCTACGTTGCCGCCGACCGCAACCGCCCGGACGACGCGCCGATCGGCCTGATCCCGGTCGACAGCCTCTACTCGCCGGTCAAGAAGGTCTCCTACCGCGTCGAGAACACGCGCGAGGGCCAGATCCTCGACTACGACAAGCTGACCATGTCGGTCGAGACCGACGGCTCGGTGAAGGCCGAGGACGCGGTGGCGCTCGCCGCCCGCATCCTGCAGGACCAGCTCGCGGTGTTCATCAACTTCGAGGAGCCGAAGAAGCCGGTCGAGGAGACGCGCCATCCGGAGCTCGCCTTCAACGCCGCGCTCTTGAAGAAGGTGGACGAGCTCGAGCTGTCCGTGCGCTCGGCCAACTGCCTGAAGAACGACAACATCGTCTACATCGGCGACCTCATCCAGAAGACCGAGGCCGAGATGCTGCGCACGCCGAACTTCGGCCGCAAGTCTCTCAACGAGATCAAGGAGGTCCTCGCCTCCATGGGTCTCCACCTCGGCATGGAGGTCCCGAACTGGCCGCCGGACAACATCGAGGAGCTGGCGAAGCGCTTCGAGGATCAGTACTGAAGACGAGGGAGTGGGGAATAGGGAGTTGGGAATAGGGGCGATCTCCTACTCCCTACTGCCCATTCCCTACTCCCGCCTGCACTTCACGACCGAGGCGAGGCCGTAGAACCTCCCCGTAACAACCACAGCGAAACGAGAGAGACTGAAACCATGCGTCACAAGAAGCTGGGTCGCCGCTTCGGCCGCGACAGCTCCCACCGTCAGGCCATGTTCTCCAACATGGCTGCCGCCCTCATCAAGCACGAGCAGATCGTCACCACGCTGCCCAAGGCCAAGGACTTGAGGCGCGTGATGGACAAGTACGTCACGCTGGCCAAGCGCGGCGACCTGAACTCGCGCCGCATCGCCGCCTCGCGCCTGCGCGACGAGGAGATGGTCAGGAAGCTGTTCGACGTGCTGGCCAAGCGCTACGCCGACCGCAACGGCGGCTACACCCGCGTCCTCAAGGCCGGCTTCCGCTACGGCGACAGCGCCCCGCGCGCGGTGATCGAGCTGGTCGACCGTGACGTCTCGGTCAAGGGCGCCGAGGACAAGGCCCGCCACGCGGCCATGCTGAAGGAGCAGGAGGCGAGCGCCTGAGGCGCCGCTTCGCCGCCATTCGCCGTGAAATTCGAGGCGCCCTGGGACCATCGGTTCCGGGGCGCTTTCGCGTCTGGGATCGGAACGCGAGGCGAGAACCGGGCCGCCCCGGCCGGCGCGCTTGACCAGGGTTATTGACAGGCCGCAGACCCCATTTCAGTGTCCGCCCGATGAGACGCGGGGGCGGACATGCAGGGCGGCGGAGATCAGCCGGAGTGGTATCTCTCACGTAATGGTCAGCAGCACGGCCCGATCTCCGGTGCCGAGCTCGGACAGCTGGTCCAGCAGCGCCGCATCGCTCCGAGCGATCTGGTTTGGCGGACCGGGTGGCCCGATTGGTACCTCGCCCGCGACGTCCCCGGGCTGATCCCGCCACCGCCACAGGCGGCCGCGCCGCCGCCCCTTCCGGCCCGCCAGACGGTGCCGCCACATCAGATGGGCGCGTCCTCGCCGGCTGCTGCCGCGCAACCGTTTGGACTGTCCGAGCCTGCGGCCCAGCCTGCCGGAGCAGGCAACGCTCCCGTCGTGACGGCTCAACACATCGTGGTGCAGGCTGGCGACGGCAGCAACAGCTTCAAGTTCTCGACCTTCATCTATCTCGTTCTGGGGCTCTTCGTGCCGCTCTGGCCCATCAGTCTGCCGTTGCTCTGGTACCTCGCCTACAAGAGCTATAAGAAACCCCACGCGGCATAGCCGCCGATTGGCGGGAATGGCGAAAGTGGATCGTAACTCCCATGAGCAATGAGACCGTCGTCGTCACCGGTGCCAGCGGCTTCATCGCCAAGCACTGCATCGCCGCGCTGCTGAAGGCGGGGTATCCCGTCCGCGGCACGCTGCGCTCCGCG
>WBZM01002362.1_pt1 | contig 16220 bp, 19 predicted proteins | sample 5204271 | NCBI WGS metagenome assembly WBZM01 (sample SAMN12344346, study PRJNA552823) | activated sludge metagenome | biome: Activated sludge suspended growth; feature: Nitrification reactor; material: Wastewater; isolation source: activated sludge from nitrification reactor of wastewater...
GGCGCTGCATGCGCCGGGTCGACACTGCTCAACCAAAGAGCGAACAGCCGCACCATTCCGAGCCGGGCAGACCGGGTGGATGACCCGGCAATAGGCTGGCTGGCGTCCCAGCGCAGGAACAGGTCGTGAAGCCGCCCGCTACCCGAAAGGCCCGTCTCATGCGCGGCGGCAAGCAGGCTGTGGCGTTCCCGCAGCAGGCGCCGGGCATTTTCCAGCGTCAGGTACTGCTGGTAGCGCTTGGGTGAAACGCCGACCCAGGCCGAGAACACCCGCTGGAAATGCGCCGGGCTCATCTTCAGCCGCGCCGCCAGCGCGTCGAGCGGCATTTCGCCCTCGCCCCGCCCCGCGGCGGCGTCGATCTCGGCCAGCGCGCGCTCGATGACGCGGTAATGATAGGCGCGATCGGGGCTGAGGTCGGTCATCGCAATTCTCCTTTGGCCCCGAAGATACGCCCCCGCCGCCCCCGGCGCGACCCGGAACCTGCGGCTTGTCGCGCGCCCCCTTGCCCGCGGGCGGCGGGGCGGGCATAGGGGGCGCATGGCCAAGCAGCTTCCCTACGCCACGATGCGCGAGATCTTCCGCCGCTTCCACGAAGCGGTGGCCGAGCCCAAGGGCGAGCTTGAACATCTCAATGCCTTCACGCTGCTGGTCGCGGTGGCGCTGTCGGCGCAGGCAACCGACGCGGGCGTCAACAAGGCGACACGCGCACTGTTCAAGGTGGCCGACACGCCCGAAAAGATGCTGGCCCTCGGGGAAGAGGGTCTGACCGACTACATCAAGACCATCGGCCTGTTCCGCCAGAAGGCGAAGAACGTCATCAGGCTCAGCCGCATCCTGATCGACGACTTCGGCGGCGAGGTGCCCTCGTCGCGCGCTGCACTGTCCTTGCTGCCCGGGGTGGGGCGCAAGACGGCGAACGTGGTGCTGAACATGTGGTTCGGCCAGCCGGCGCAGGCGGTCGACACCCATGTCTTCCGCGTCGGCAACCGCACCGGTATCGCGCCGGGCAAGACCGTCGAGGCGGTCGAGCGAGCCATCGAGGACAACGTCCCCGCCGAATACCAGCGCCACGCCCACCACTGGCTGATCCTGCACGGCCGGTATATCTGCCTTGCCCGCAAGCCACGCTGCGCCGATTGCCTGATCCGCGATCTCTGCGCCTATGAGGAGAAGACCGCATGACCGAACGCTATCAGGTGGTGGGGATCGGCAACGCGATTGTCGACGTACTGGCCCAGACCGACGAGGCCTTCCTCGACCTCATGGGCATCACCAAGGGCATCATGCAACTGGTCGAGCGCGAACGCGGCGAGGTGCTTTACGCCGCCATGAGCCAGCGCACCCAGGCGCCCGGCGGGTCGGTGGCGAACACGCTTGCCGGGCTTGGCAACCTCGGGCTGAAGACGGCGTTCGTCGGCCGGGTGCGCGACGATGCGCTGGGACGTTTCTACCAGGGATCGCTTCACGCCGAGGGCACCGACTTTCCCAATCCGCCGGTCGCCGGCGCCGAACTGCCGACCTCGCGCTCGATGATCTTCGTCACGCCCGACGGCGAACGCTCGATGAACACCTACCTGGGCACTTCGGCCGAGCTTGGCCCCGATGACGTGGACGGTGATGTGGCCGGCAACGCCGACTACCTGTTCCTCGAAGGCTATCTCTTCGACAAGGACAAGGGGAAAGAGGCGTTCCACAAGGCCGCGGCGGTGTGCCATGCCGGGGGAGGCAAGGCCGGCATCGCGCTGTCGGACCCGTTCTGCGTGGACCGGCACCGGGGCGATTTCCGCCGCCTCGTGGCCGAGGAGATGGACTACGTCATCGGCAACCAGCACGAATGGTGCTCGCTTTACCAGACCGAGGATCTGGACAGCGCGCTTGAACAGGCGCGGGCCGCCTGCCCGGTGGTGGTCTGCACGCGCTCGGGGGCCGATGTGGTGCTGATCCGCGGCGAGGAGCGGGTCGAGGTGCCGGTGCACCGCGTCGTGCCGGTCGATGCGACCGGCGCAGGCGACCAGTTCGCCGCGGGGTTCCTTTACGGGCTGGCGACGGGTCAGCCGCTGGCCAAGGCCGGGCGCATGGGCTGCATCGCCGCCGCCGAGGTGATCGGCCACTTCGGCGCGCGGCCCGAGACCGATGTCAAGGCGCTGTTCCGGGGCGCCGGGCTGATCTAGTCAGCCGTCCCGGCCGCGCGCGATGCGGTCGGCGGCCAGCAGGCACAGCATCGCCCATCCCGCGCCCGCCGCCCAGCCGGCGATGACGTCCGTGGGCCAGTGCACGCCCAGATAGACGCGGCTTGCCCCCACGGCGAAGGAAAGGCCCGCTGCCAGCGCCACCAGATAGATGCGCACCGCCCGGCTTTCCTGCGTGCGGGCGATCATCGCCGCCAGCGTCAGGTAGGTCACCGCCGCCATCATCGAGTGACCGCTGGGGAAACTGGCGGAAGTGACCAGCGCGCCATGCGGCACGAGGTCGGGCCGCGGCCGGTCGAACAGGAATTTCGCCGTGCTCGAAAAGACCTGGCCGCCGATGACGGCCACCAGCAGCAGCCAGACCGACCTGCGTCGCCCCAGCAGCCACAAAAGCCCCGCCGCGGCCAGCGTCAGCGGCCCCAGAACCGCCACTCCGCCCAGGGCCGTCAGGTCGCGCATCATCTCTTCGACTGCGGGCGGACCGATGGGGTCGGACGGGTTGCCCGGGGTGCGCAGCGCCAGCAGCACGGCCCGGTCGAACGGCGCGGTTTCGCCTTCGCGGACTTCCTCGGCGACGGCCAGAAAGATCCAGGCCGCCCCCATGACCGCGGCGATCAGCCCCAGAAGCTCGAACTCCAGATGTTCGCGCCCCCAGGCAAGGCCGGCAGCCAGGCGCTGGCGCAGCAGGCCCATCCGCTAGTTTCCAAGCCGCGCGTGGATTTCCGCAAGGTCGACCTCGCCCTTCGGCCGGGGATTGTCGGGGTCGTCGAAGTCATAGCGGAACAACTGGAAATCCTTGCGGTAGATCTCCCAGACCAGATGGCGCGACAGATCGTCGAAATAGGCGCTGACCGGGTGGGCGCGCCTGGGTCCGTGGCCTTCGCTTTCGTTGAAGCGCGGCACCGCCGACAGATCGACCCTCACCGGGGTCTCCACCGCGTCAAGCACCCTCTGCATGCCCGCGTTGAAATCCTCGGTCGCGACGATCGCGTCATAGCGCCCGCCGTTGACGACATAGGTCGAGACATGGCCCGAGATCGCCGACCAGTGGATGTCGGGCTCCATGGGCCGGCGGAAGCGGATCGTGTCGCGCGCGAACAGAAGGAAACGGCGGAAGGCAGCGATCTGGTCGAAGTCGAAGCCGTTCTCGGGGCTTCCGACGTCGATGCCGTAGCGCTGCGCCAGCTGCGAAATCAGGTTGCCGCGATAGCGTCTGCCGTTGCGCTGCACGCCGGCGATCTTGTCGAAGAACGACGACAGGATGCGCGCATAGGGATTGCGCACGCAGGTGAAGGCGAAGGTGGCGCGGTCGTGCACGGCGCGCTCGATCAGGGGCTGGCTGTGCTCGTGCGCCCACTTGTGAAGCCCCTGCGCGGCATCGTGGATGTCGCCGTCGTAGAACCGGCCGTGGTCCGAGAAATACATGATCTGGCCGACGGTCGAGCAGGCGCACTTCGGGACGACCCGATAGATCATGCTGCCGCTCTCGGTCATCCAGGTGCCGGGAAATCCCATCAGGCAAGCCTTTCGCTGCGGCGCGGGCGCGCGCCTGCTGAAATGCCACCCACAAAGCAAAGAAGCACTGTCATTTCAACTGCCGTTCCGGCTATCAAGCGGCAAGGCGGCCCTGCGCCGCCCGGACAGACACCCCGCGATGGCACGGATCGCCTTCATTCTTCTTTGTCACAAGGATCCGCAGGCAATCGCGCGCCAGGCCGAATGCCTGACGGCCAATGGCGATCATGTCGCGATCCACTTCGACGCGCGCGCCGGACGGGCCGATTTCGCCCGCCTGCGCGAGGCGCTTGCGGGCAACCCCAACGTGGTCTTCGCCCGCCGCCGCATCCGCTGCGGCTGGGGCGAGTGGAGCCTTGTGCGCGCGACGCTTCTGGCCATCGACGCAGCACTCGATGCCTTCCCGCGTGCCACGCACCTTTATCATCTGTCGGGCGACTGCATGCCGGTCCGCCCCGCGACGGAAGTCCACGGCTTTCTCGACGACGACGATGCCGACCACATCGAAAGCGTCGATTTCTTTGCGTCGGACTGGATCCGCACCGGGCTCAGGGAAGACCGCGTCCTCTATCGCCACCCCTTCAACGAACGCAGCCGCAAGCGGCTGTTCTACGCCTTTCTGGCCGCGCAGAAGCGCCTGGGGCTCAGGCGCGTGGTCCCGCCCGGACTGCGGCTGATGATCGGCAGCCAGTGGTGGTGCCTGCGCCGGCAGACAGTCGAGAAGGTGATGGATTTCGCCCGCGCCCGCCCCGGGGTGACGCGCTTCTTCCGCACCACCTGGATCCCCGATGAGACCTATTTCCAGACGCTGGTGCGCCATCTGGTGCCGGCGGACGAAATCCGCTCGCGCACGCCGACCTTCCTGATGTTCACCGACTACGGCATGCCGGTCACCTTCCACGACGACCACTACGACCTGCTCGTCGGGCAGGACGCGCTTTTTGCCCGCAAGATCAGCCCCGACGCTGCCGGCCTGAGGGCGCGGCTTTGCGACCTTTACGCCGCGGGCGCCCCCTTGCCGCCGCCCACCGGCGAAGGGCACAGCCTCCACCGCTTCCTGACCGGGCGCGGCCGCATCGGCCTGCGCTTTGCCCCCCGCTTCTGGGAAGACGCGGCCACCATCGGCGCCGAACGCCGTCTGTTCGTCATCGTCTGCAAGAAGTGGCATGTCGCCAAGCGGCTGGCGGCCCGCATCGGGGCCGAAACCGCGATGCCCTGCCTCGAATACCTGTTCGACGAAGATGCCCCCGGCCTGCCGGCGCTGGGCGGCATCGGCAGCACGCTGGCCGGGCGCAGCCGGCACCGCCGGGCGGTCCTGCGCCTTCTGTTCGACCATTTCGCCACCGACCGGCTGGCGATCTGCCTCGACCCGTCGCGCCTTGATGCGCTGGACGACTTCGGCGCCGACACGGTCGGCCTGCACATCCTCGACATCGACTGCGCCTTCAGCGACGCCTACCTGCGCGGTCACGCGCAGCGGCTGGGGCTTGCGGGGCCCACGACCACGGCGGCCTCGTTCGACCGGCTGATGCCGGCCCTGCGCGGCGCGATCCGCGACGAATCCGACCGCCTGCGCGCCGCCGGCTTCGCCCGGTTCCACCGCATCCGCGAAGGCGATTCGCCGGCGGCCAACGCCGGCCCTCTGGCAGCCTTCCTCGGGATCGCGCAGGATGGCGCAAGGGCGATCGCCGCCACGGAACACCTGTTTTCGGACTGAGAGGGACACATGGCCTATACCTACGACGACCAGAACATCTTCGCCCGCATCCTGCGCGGCGAAATCCCGAACAGGACGGTCCTGGAAACCGCCCATACGCTTGCCTTCCATGACGTCCGCCCGCAGGCCCCGGTGCATGTGCTGGTCATCCCCAAGGGCCGCTACGTCTGCTTCGACCATTTCGCCGCCGCGGCCAGCGCCGACGAGATCGCCGATTTCACCCGCGCCGCGGGCGAGGTCTGCCGTGTGCTGGGGGTTGAACCGGGTGCGGGCGGGGCAGGCTACCGCGTCATCGCCAACAGCGGCCCCGACAGCCACCAGGAAGTGCCGCACTATCACATGCACATCCTGGCGGGTCGTCCGCTTGGCGCGATGCTGGTGCATCCGGCCTGACCGGCCCGCCCACGGGGGGCCGCGCGTCAGCCGCGCGCGGCCTTCTCGGCGATGCCCGAGGTGCCCTCGCGGCGCTCGAGCTCGGCCTCGACCTCGGCCAGCGTCACGCCGCGTGCGGCCAGCATGACGACAAGGTGGTAAAGCACGTCCGCCGCTTCGGACACCAGCCGGGCGCGGTCGCCCTTCACCGCCTCGATGATCGCCTCGACGGCTTCCTCGCCGAACTTCTCGGCGCATTTCTCGGGGCCCTTGGCCAGCAGCTTCGCCGTCCATGAACTTTCGGGGTCGGCGCCCCTGCGCGCCTCGACGGTGGCGGCCAGCCGGGAAAGCGCGTCCGGCTGCGCAAAAAGCATTGCTATTCGCACGCCTATGGCTTCGGCGCACTTGACCAGCGTTGCCAATTTCGTCGTTTCGCTTCCGTTTTCGGCGCGCGAGACAGTTGACTTGTCCATGTCGATCATCGCGGCCAGATCCTCTTGGGAGAGGTTCTTAGCCATCCGCAGCTCGCGCAGCCTTAGCTGAGCCGAGACTCCTTCGCTCATGTCAGCCTCATCGGGATGCCGGCGGCGGCCATGTGCTCCTTGGCCTGCCGGATGGTGTAGGTGCCGAAATGGAAGATCGAGGCCGCAAGCACGGCGCTGGCATGGCCCTCGGTCACGCCCTCGACCAGGTGGTCAAGCGTCCCGACCCCGCCCGAGGCGATGACCGGCACCGCCACCGCGTCGGCGATGGTTCGCGTCAGCGGGATGTTGAAGCCCTGTTTGGTGCCGTCGCGGTCCATGCTGGTCAGCAGGATCTCGCCCGCCCCCTTCGCCGCCACGGTCCGCGCGAATTCCACCGCGTCGATGCCGGTGGGCCGGCGCCCGCCGTGGGTGAAGATCTCCCACCGTCCCGGCGCCACGGTCTTGGCGTCGATGGCCACCACGATGCACTGGCTGCCGAACCGGTCGGCGGCGCGGGCGACGACATCGGGGTCGGCGACGGCGGCCGAGTTGAAGCTCACCTTGTCGGCCCCGGCCAGAAGCAGCGCACGCACGTCCTCGGGGCTGCGCACGCCGCCGCCCACGGTCAGCGGCATGAAGCACTGCTCGGCGGTGCGGGTGACAAGGTCGAACATCGTGCCGCGGTTTTCATGCGTGGCGTGGATGTCAAGGAACGTGAGTTCGTCCGCCCCGGCGGCGTCATAGGCCTTGGCGGCCTCGACGGGGTCGCCGGCGTCGATGAGGTTGACGAAGTTGACGCCCTTCACCACGCGGCCGTCGGCCACGTCGAGGCAGGGGATGATGCGGGTCTTGAGCATGGGGCTGACTTAGCGCGAAGCCGTGCCTTAGGAAAGGGGGCGCTGCCCCCTCCGGGCCTGCGGCCCGTTCACCCCCGGAATATTTGCTGCAAAGAAGAAGGCGCGTGTTTCTTCTTTGCCCAAATACTCAATCCGCCAGCGCCGTCAGCGCCGCCTTCAGGTCGATCGCCCCGTCATAAAGGGCGCGGCCCGAGATTGCGCCGGCGATCACGCCGGTGTCCCTCAGCGCGATCAGGTCTTCGATCCGGCTGACCCCGCCCGAGGCGATGACGGGGATCGTCACTGCCCGGGCCAGCGCCGCCGTCGCCTCGACGTTCGGGCCCTGCATGGCGCCGTCGCGGTCGATGTCGGTGTAGATGATTGCCGCCACGCCTGCGTCCTCGAAGCTGCGGGCAAGGTCGGTCGCCATGACGTCGGTCTCGGTCGCCCAGCCCTTGGTGGCGACCCTTCCCTTGCGGGCGTCGATGCCCACTGCGACACGGCCCGGAAAGGCGCGGGCGGCCTGCCGCACCAGGTCGGGGTTTTCCACCGCCACCGTGCCGAGGATGACGCGGGCCAGGCCCTTGTCGAGCCACATCGAGATCGTCGCCATGTCGCGGATGCCGCCGCCAAGCTGGCAAGGCACCGTGACGCGGGCCAGGATCGCCTCGACCGCCTTGGCGTTCACGGGCTGGCCGGCGAAGGCGCCGTTGAGGTCGACAAGGTGGATCCATTCGCAGCCCGCGGCCTGGAACGCCGCCGCCTGGGCCGCCGGGTCGTCGCTGAAGACGGTGGCGTCAGACATCTCGCCGCGCAGAAGCCGCACGCACTGGCCGTCCTTGAGGTCGATGGCGGGGTAGAGGATCATCGGGCGGCTCCCTCGGCTGGCGGCTTTCGCGCGCCTCTTGCCACAGTCCGGGGGCAGGCGCAAACGCCGTGCAACGTCACGTCACGCTGGACGGATCGGGGCGAAGGCGGACATGATCCCGCCGGGATGAGGGGTATCCGCGAGGAGGGGACCATGAAGATCTGGGCAATTGCGGCGGCAATGCTACTGGGGGCGGGGGCGGTGCAGGCCGACCCGGTCGACGGGGTCTGGAAGACCAGGCCCGACGACAACGGCAACTTCGGCCATGTGCAGATCGGCGCCTGCGGCGACAGGATCTGCGGCGTGCTGATCCAGGCCTTCGACGGCTCGGGCAAGGTGATGGAGTCGCCCAACATCGGCAAGCAGATCGTCTGGGACATGGTCGCGAACGGTGACGGCACCTATGGCGGCGGCAAGGTCTGGGCGCCGGACCGCAACAAGACCTACAAGGCGAAGATGGCGCTGAGCGGCAACACGCTGTCGGTATCGGGCTGCGTGCTGGGCGGCGCGATCTGCCGCGCCTCGGACTGGACGCGGGCCGAGTAGGCCGGCGCTCAGCCGAAGACCGACCAGCCGGCGAGGCGGGCGAGCCGCTCGACCGCCTCGGTTCCCAGCAGCGAATTGCCCTGCGGCGACAGGCCCGGCGACCAGACCGCGACCGAGGCGCGGCCCGGCGCGATGACGAGGATGCCGCCGCCCACGCCGCTTTTGCCGGGCAGGCCGACGCGGTAGGCGAAGTCGCCCGAGGCGTCGTAATGCCCGCAGGTCAGCATCAGGGCGTTGATCCGCCGCACGCGGACGGCCGACACCAGCCGCGGGCTGCCCGGTGCGTTCATGAGGAAGCGGCCGGCGCGGGCAAGCTGGCGGCAGGTCATCTCGACCGCGCACTGGTGGAAATAGGTGCCAAGCGTCAGGTCGGGGTCATGGCGCAGGTTGCCGTGCGCGTGCATGAAATGCGCCAGCGCGTAGTTGCGGTGCCCCGTGGCGCGTTCGGATCGCGCCACATCCTCGTTGATGCGGATGTCGTCGTCTTCGGCCGCCTCGCGGATGAAGCGCAGAAGCGATCCCAGCGCCTCGCGCGGGGTGCTGCCTTCAAGGACGGCGTCGGTGGTGACGATGGCGCCGGCGTTGATGAACGGGTTGCGCGGCCGGCCGCGTTCGTGTTCGAGTTGCAGGATCGAGTTGAAGGCCTGGCCCGAGGGCTCGCGCCCGACCCGGTTCCACAGCACGTCGCCCAGCTTGCCCAGCGCCAGCGCCAGCATGAAGACCTTCGAGATCGACTGGATCGAGAACGGCATGTCGGCGTCGCCGGTCACGAATTCGCGCCCGTCGGCCAGCGCCACAGCCAAGCCGAAGCGGTTCGGATCGACACGGGCGAGTTCGGGGATATAGCTTGCCACCTCGCCCCGGTCGGTGCGCGTGGTCATGTCCTGCCCGATGGCATCGAGGATCGCTGCGAGGTCCACGGGTCACACCCTCGGGTCGGGGCCGCGGCTGCGGCGGATGTGGGGGTCAGTCGACGGCATCGACGATCACCGCGTTGCTTGCCATGCTTTTCAGCCGCAGGGGAAGGACGGCGCGGCAGGCCGGCGAGGCGTGCCATCCCTCGGCCTCGGTGCGCGAGGGGAAGGCGAGAATCGCGATGCGCTGGTGCGGCCACTCGCCTTCGATGACGGTGAAATCCCGGCCGCGCCCAAGGAACGCGCCGCCGAAGGGGGCGAGCGTCGGCATCACGGCCTTGCGGTATTCGGCGAAGGTGTCCGCGTCGGGGACGGTTTCAAGACAGATTGCCGGGGCGCGCATGGGGGTGACCGCAGTCCTTCGGATTCCTGAATCCCTTTTCCGGAAGGTAGGGCCGGCGCCACGTCCCGGCAACCTTGGCGGGACCGGATCGCCTCAGACCTTCCAGGTCAGGAAGTTGGCGATGAGCCTGAGGCCGGTCGCCTGGCTTTTTTCCGGGTGGAACTGGGTGCCGACGATGTTGTCGCGCCCGACGATCGCGGTGATGTCGCCGCCGTAGTCGACATGGGCCAGCCGTTCGGCGGGGTCGTCGACGCGGAAATGGTAGGAATGGACGAAATAGGCGTGATCGCCGCTGCGGATGCCGTCCAGCAGCGGATGGGGATGGTCGATCACCAGGTCGTTCCAGCCCATGTGCGGCACCTTCAGCGCCGGGTCGGCGGGGGCGATGCGCACCACCTCGCCGCCGATCCAGCCGAAGCCGGGCGTGTCGCGGTATTCGCGGCCCCAGGTGGCCAGCATCTGCATGCCCACGCAGATGCCAAGGAAGGGCTTGCCGGCGGCAACCCCCTGCGAGATCGCCTCGAACAGGCCCGCCTTGGCGTCGAGCGCGGCGCGGCAGGCCGGAAAGGCGCCGTCGCCGGGCAGCACGAGGCGGTCGGCGCGGGCCACGTCCTCGGGGCGGTCGGTGACGATGACCTCGCCGGCGCCCGTCTCGGCCGCCATGCGCTGGAACGCCTTTTCCGCCGAGTGCAGGTTGCCGCTTTCGTAGTCGATGAGAACCGTCAGCATCGGATCAGAGCGCGCCCTTGGTCGAGGGCAGGCTGCCCGCCATGCGCGGATCGGGTTCCACGGCCGCGCGCAGGGCGCGGGCCACGGCCTTGAACGCAGCCTCGGCGATGTGGTGGCTGTTGATGCCGTGGATGCGGTCGACATGCAGCGTGATCCCGCCGTGGGTCGACAGCGCCTGGAAGAATTCGCGCACCAGTTCCGTGTCGAAGCCGCCGATCTTGGCGGTCGGGAAATCGACGGTCCACACAAGATAGGGCCGCCCCGACAGGTCGAGCGCGGCGCGCACCAGCGCATCGTCCATCGCCAGGTCGAAATGGCCGTAGCGGCGGATGCCGCGCTTGTCGCCGAGCGCGCGGGTCAGCGCCTGCCCGATCGCGATGCCGGTATCCTCGACCGTGTGGTGATCGTCGATGTGCAGGTCGCCCTTGGCGCGCACCGTCAGGTCGATCAGCGAATGGCGTGCCAGCTGGTCGAGCATGTGGTCGAAGAAGCCGACGCCGGTTTCGTTGGAATAACGCCCGGTCCCGTCAAGGTTCACCTCGACCGAGATGTCGGTTTCCGCCGTCTTGCGCGTGATGCTTGCCGTCCGCACGCCTGCCTCCGCTGATGCCCGAGCAGGCTTATAGGCGCGGGGGCGCCGCTTGGGAAGCGGCCGGGATCAGATTGGCGCCGAGGCAGAGCGCCGCGGCGCGGCGGCACGGGCATAGCGGGGCGGTTCGCCCTGGCCGCGGATCGTGACGTGGTCGCGCAGCCGGGCCAGCGAAAGATCCGGATCCTCGCCGTCGATCATCACCCGCGCCCAGACATCGCAATGCAGCAGCCTCAGGCGCAGGTCATGGTCGGCGCTTTCGACGGTGCGCGCCAGCTGCGCGCCGGTCAGGCCAAGCAGATCGCCCAGCCGCGACGTGGCGTAGAAGGCGGGCGCGGCTTCCATCCGCTGGAAGGTGGTCGTCCAGAAGCCGACCTTGATGCGCTGGCTGAGCCCGCGCGGCATGTAGCGGTCGGCGACGGTGCGCACCACCCACTTGTCGCGCACGAAGGGATGGGCCTTTTCCCAGACCAGGGCCGAGCGGCGCAGCTTGAAGCTGCCTGCAAGGTTGACGCCGAAGCGGGCCAGCCCGAGGTCGAGGAAGGGAAAGCGCGCCTCGATGCTGGCGGCCATGCCCATCGTGTCGTTGCGGTGCAGGAGCGTGCGCAGATGGTGGTGCATGTAGTCAAGCGACCAGCCATAGGTCGGGTCGGCGGCGGCGCGCGGAAAGGCGCCAAGGCCGGAGTGGACCTGATCGAAATCCTCGGCCTGTTCGTGGCCGGTCAGGATCGCCATCACCTCGGGCAGGTTGGCGGCGCGGTTCGGCAGCAGGATCGGGCCGACGCCGGGCAGGCCGCGGATCATCCGGCCCAGCCGGGCGATGGCGGCGTCATAGCTGTCGGTCAGCCGCTTGCGGCCCAGCCAGGGATAGCCCAGGAACAGCTCGTCCGAGCCTTCGCCCGACAAGAGCCCCTTGACGCCGCGGTCGCGCGCCAACTGGGCGATCATCATCAGCGGCGGGCAATTGGGGTGGTAGGTGAAGGGCTGTTCGTAGTGGCGCACCACCTTCGGGATCATGTCGACGAAGTCCTGCTCGGCGACATCGACGGTATGGAGTTCAAGCCCCAGATGGCGCGACAGGGCGCGGGCGGGTTCCAGTTCGGACCAGGGGCCGCGGACGTTGGCGTGAAACAGCGCCACGTCCTGCTTCTGCCGCGCGGCCAGCGCCACGATCAGCGAACTGTCGACCCCGCCCGAGCAGAAGGCCCCGACACGGGCGTCGGCAAACATGTGGCTGCGGACCGCGCCGGTCAGCAGGGCGTCGAATTCGTCGGCGGCCTGCGCTGGTGCCAGGGCGGCCAGCCGGTCCATCTCGGCGGCGTCAAGAAAATGGGGCAGGGTTGCGAAGGTGCCCTGTTCGGTCCGGCCGTCGGGATGAAGCGTGATCGTGCCGCCCGGTGCCAGGCTGCGGACCCCCCGGAACAGGGTGCGTCCGCGCATCGGGCCGGCGTAGCGCAGCAGGTAGGCGGTGACGAGCGCACTGTCGGGTTCAAGCGGCATCCAGGGGCGAAGGGCCTTGACCTCGGATGCGAAGGCCAGCGCCCTGTGCCCGGCGATCGTCGGCTCGGCCCAGAACAGCGGCTTCATCCCGAACCGGTCGCGGGCCAGCACCAGCCGGCCGGTCTCGCGGTCGTAGAAACCCAGCGCGAACATCCCATTCAGCCGCGGCAGGGCGGCCGCGGGGCCGTCGGCGATCAGCAGTTCCAGCACCACCTCGGTGTCGGACTGGGTGCGGAAGCTGCGGCCGCGCGCCTCCAGCTCGGCGCGCAACTCGTGGAAATTGTAGACCTCGCCGTTGTAGACCAGCAGGTAACGGCCGGTGGCGTCGGCGAAGGGCTGGTTCGAGCGCGCGGCAAGGTCGACCAGCGACAGGCGCGCGTGGCCAAGCCCGAACCCCGGCCCGGTGACGAAGCTGTCGGCGTCGGGGCCGCGATGGCGCAGCTGGCGGACGCTTTCGGCCAGCAGGGCACGGTCGGGGACCGATCGGTCGTGGGAAAGGAAAACGCCGGTAATGCCGCACATGGAAAACACCCTTACCCGATACGCCAGAGTATGGCGTGGCGGCGGACGCAGGCAAGGGCCTGTTTGGACTGTCGCCTGATCGCCGCCGGTGTTGGCCTGCCGCGGTCTTTGTAGGTGGCCGGGCAACGATCCCGGCGATCGGGCTCAGAACGGGATCGCCTTGCCTTCCCAGTCCTCGAACACGCCTGAGGTCGCGGGCGACAGGGCGGCAAAGCGCGCCACAAGCCCGGCGACCGACCGGCCAAGCGGCAGGGTGGCGCCCGGGCCGCCCATGTCGGTCATCACCCAGCCGGGGTGGTAGATGCCCACGGCGATGCCGTCCCCGAGCAGATCGGCGGCCAGGTTGCGCCCGAGGTTCAGCATCGCGGCCTTCGAGGCGCGATAGGCATAGCTGCCCCCCGGTGCGCGGGCATCGGACGCCATGGCCGACGACAGAAGGGCGATCTTGCCGCGGGCCTTGCGCAGCTGCGGCAGGAAGGCGGCGATGGTCAGCGCGGCGCCGGTGACATTGGTGGCGAAAGCCTCGGCCCACAGCGCGGGCGGATAGCTGGCCAGCCCCGCGCGACCCTTGTCGGGATAGATGCCGGCGTTGCAGACCAGAAGGTCGAGCGGCCGGCCCGACAGGCTTGCCGCCACCGCGGCAATGCTTGCCGGATCGGTGACGTCCAGCGGCAAGAGGCCCGCTGTCGGCCGGCGTGCGGTGCCGGTCACATCGGCTCCGGCGGCGGCATAGGCTTCCAGCAGGCCGGCGCCGATGCCCCGGTTCGCCCCGGTGATCAGCACGCGCACGGGTCAGTTCGCCTTGCGGGCCGGCAGGAACGGCAGCGGCGCGACCGGCAGGCCCTCTTCGATCAGCCGGCGGGCATCCTCGACACGCGCCTCGCCGTAGATCGACCGTTCCGGGGATTCGCCGTCATGGATGGCGCGCGCCTCGGCGGCGAAGTTCAGGCCGACATATTCCGACGTGTCCTCGATCTGGCGGCGCAGCGCGGCCAGCGCCATCTCGGCCGCGCTGGCCGGCGCGGCGAGCGGCCGCTCGGCCGGCGCGGCTGCCTTGCGTGCGGGGCGCACGGCGGGCGCCATCAGCGACTTGCTGACCGTCGGGGAACCGCAGACCGAACAGGCGACCATGCCCGCGCCCAGAAGGCGGTCGAAACCCTCGGCGGACTGGAACCAGCTTTCGAAGGCGTGGTCCTTGTCGCAGGTAAGCGCGTAGCGGATCATCGTCTTTCCCGGTGGGCCGAAGCCCGTGGCCATGATCTCAACTAAGGTATCGGCGGGGCGGGAATCAAGCGGTGCCCGCCGGCGGCACGAACCCGGCAAGAAGTTCGGCCAGCTCGGGTTCGGCCACCTTGGTGGCGGCCTTCTTCGGGCTGAACCACCGCAGCCGCCGCTGGCCCGCCTCGGGGAACTTTTCGGCCATGCGCAGGACGTGCAGCGGATAGACGGCGACGACGCAGGGGCGCAGGGAATCGGGGCCCAGAACCTTGGCATAGGAATAAAGGCCGATGCAGTCCTCGCCGATCTCGCCTTCGGCGCCGGCCTCCTCGAATGCCTCGCGCGCAGCCGATGCGGCGGCGCTTTTGCCGGCGATGGGCCAGCCCTTCGGGATTACCCAGCGCCCGGTGTCGCGGCTGGTGATGAGAAGGACCTCGGCCCCGCCGTCCTTGCCGAGGCGATAGCACAATGCGGCGTATTGCGTGCCGGCGGCGATGGCGCCGGCCTTCGCGGAATCGTGTTTCTTCATTGCCTGCCCGAAGCCGTTGCCGGCGCTGCTGCCTGTGTCGTCCTGTCCGTCCATCTTCTTCCGGGGTTCCGGCGGGAACGGTACGGTGTTCATCTTAGCATCGGGTCCGGGTTTTTTCCAGTTCGGCGCGTCGCGCTTCATGGCTCGCCCCCCCCTCCGGCCCGAGACGTGGCATATTTGCCCGCGCAATGGCACCCGGGCGCGCGGGCCGGCGCAACGTCAGACGGGGTGGGGGCGAACTGCATGGCAGACCTCGGTTTTTCCTTCAGGCTTGCCTGCCCGTGTGGCCGCGTCAAGGCGCGGCTGTGAAATCCTGCGTGAGCGGGCCTTGCGGCGGCGCGCGGCCTGGGCAAACTGCAGCCCTGTCATACGCGGAGCACAAGCATGCAAGATGCCTTCACCGCCCCGGGGCGCTTCTGGCGGGGGAACCTGCACACCCACTCGACCAGGTCGGACGGCGTGCTCGAGCCCGCCGAGGTGTGCCGGCGCTACCGCGCCGAAGGCTATGACTTCATGGCGCTGACCGATCACTTCCTCGGCACCTACGGCTATCCGATCGTGGACACGCGCGGTTTCCGTGCGCCGGGGTTCACCACGATCCTCGGGGCCGAACTGCATTCCGGACCTATGGCCAATGGCGAGATCTGGCATATCCTTGCGGTCGGCCTGCCGCCGGATTTCGAACCCCCGCATGCCCCGCATTTCGGCGTGGTCGAGGGGATGGAGACGGGCGCCAGCCTTGCGCGGCGCGCCCGCGAGGCCGGGGCCTTCGTGGCCGTGGCGCATCCGCAGTGGTCGGGCATGACGCTGGAGGATGCGCGCGGCATCGAGGCGGCGCATGCCGTCGAGGTCTACAACCACGGCTGCTGGGCGGGGTGCGACCGGGGCGAGGGATTCTCGGTCAACGACCTTCTGCTGTCGGAGGGGCGCCGGCAGACGCTGATCGCCACCGACGACGCGCATTTCTCGGAGCCCGACCATTTCGGCGGCTGGGTCATGGTCAAGGCCGAGGAGAACGAGCCAGAGGCCCTGCTGGCCGCGCTGAAGGCGGGACTGCATTATTCGAGCCAGGGGCCCGAGATCCGGCGCATCGAGGTGCAGGACCGCGCGGTCGAGGTGGAATGTTCGCCGGCGGTGTCGGTGATCGTCCAGGGGCGCGGCACCGGGGCCAAGGCGGTGCATGGCCATTCGATGACGCGGGCGCGCGTGCCGCTTGACCGGCTGGGCGACAGCCCCTGGGTGCGGGTGACGGTGGTGGATGCCGCCGGCAAGCGGGCCTGGACGAACCCCTACTGGCGCTAGGGCGGGCCCCCCCGGGGCGCTGCCCCGGACCCCGGGATATTTGGGCAAAGCCGAAGGGCAAGTGACA
>WBZM01002363.1_pt1 | contig 16202 bp, 12 predicted proteins | sample 5204271 | NCBI WGS metagenome assembly WBZM01 (sample SAMN12344346, study PRJNA552823) | activated sludge metagenome | biome: Activated sludge suspended growth; feature: Nitrification reactor; material: Wastewater; isolation source: activated sludge from nitrification reactor of wastewater...
CCGATCGATGGGGGGAATTCGGATACGAAACGGTTTCGTATCGTATCGGACGTCTCGCCGCTGCGACAGGCCGAGTGACGGATGGCTAGTGTCCTCTGCGATTCACGAGGTGGGCCTTGGGGGCCCGCGCACAGGGGGTGGCAGTGGCCGGCAGCATTCTCGGCAACCGGGTTCTCCGCAAGGAAGACCCGAAGTTCCTCACCACGGGTGGTGTGTACGTCGACGACCTGCGCGACCCGCTGCTCGAGGGCGCGCTCCACGTCACGTATGTCCGCTCGTCGGTCGCCCACGGCCGGATCCTGTCGATCGACACCTCGGGCGCGCTCGACCTGCCCGGCGTCGTCGCGGTCTACACCGCCGCCGACCTCGACCTGCAGCCCACCCCCTCCGACTTCAACCCGATGGTCACCCGCGGGTTGCTCGCGATCGACAAGGTCCGCTTCGTCGGCGAGCCGGTCGCCGTGGTGGTCACGTCCGACCCGCGCGTCGGCGAGGACGCCGCCGAGCAGGTCATCGTCGACTACGACGTGCTGCCCGCCGTCGTCGACATGGAGGCCGCGATCACCAGCACCACGCTGATCCACGAGGGCGCCGGCTCCAACGTCGTGTTCGACACCACCGTGCTCGGCATCCCCGAGAACTCGGGCAGCGCCTTCTTCGAGGGCTGCGAGGTCGTCGTCACCGGCCGCTTCCTCAATCAGCGCGTGGCGCCGTGCCCGCTCGAGGTGCGCGGCTCGGCCGTCGCCTGGTCCGACGGCCGCCTCGTCCAGTGGTTGTCCACGCAGGCCGCACAGGGCGCGAAGGCCACGATCGCGAAGGCCAACGGCCTCGAGCCCGACCAGGTGCTCGTGATCGCCCCCGACGTCGGTGGCGGGTTCGGCGCCAAGATCAGCTGCGACCCCGAAGAGGCGCTGCTCGGCGTCATCGCCAAGAAGACCGGCACGCCGCTGCGCTGGCGCGAGACCCGCAGCGAATCGATGATGGTGATGGGCCACGGTCGCGCCCAGGTGCAGTACGCCACGATCGGCGGCAGCCGCGACGGCACGGTCACCCACTACCAGCTCCACGTCATCCAGGACGCCGGCTACTTCGCCGAGATGGGCACGATCCTCGCCCCGTTCATGACCCGCCCGATGTCGAGCGCGGTGTACGCGATCCCCAACATCGAGTGCCGCACCACCAGCGTCGTCACCAACACCGCGGTCACCACCGCCTACCGCGGCGCCGGCCGTCCCGAGGCCACCGCCGCCGCCGAGCGGGCGATGGACCTGTTCGCGCTCGAGATCGGCATGGATCCGGCCGAGGTGCGCCGCAAGAACCTGATCCCGAAGTTCATGGAGCCGCACACCACCGTCGTCGGCCAGACCTACGACGTCGGCGACTACGAGGGTGCACTCGACAAGGCGCTCGCCGCCGCCGGCTACGCCGACCTCCGCGCCGAGCAGGCGGCGCGCCGCGCCTCGGGCGACGTCAAGCAGCTCGGCATCGGCGTCAGCGTCTACGTCGAGATCACCGGCGGCGTCGGCTCCGGCGAACACGCCCGCATCGAGGTGCTCGACAACGGCCGCGCCATCGTCTACACCGGCACATCGCCCCACGGACAGGGCCACGTCACCGCCTGGAGCATGCTCGCCCACGAGCAGACCGGCATCCCGATGGACCAGATCGACGTCGTGTGGGGCAACACCGACCTCGTCCCCCAGGGCGACGGCACGATGGGATCGCGCTCGTTGCAGCAGGGCGGCAACGCCGTGTTCCTCGCCGCGGGCGACCTCGTCGACAAGGCCAAGAAGGTGGCGGCCAAGCTGCTCGAGGCCGACGAGGCCGACGTCGTGCTCGACAAGGACCAGGGCGCGTTCCACGTGAGCGGCACGCCCGCCGTGGCCAAGACCTGGGCCGAGCTCGCCGTCGCCGCCAAGGGTGACCCCGACCTGCCCGAGGGCCTCGCCCACGCCGCCTACTACGCGGTGAGCGGCGCCACGTTCCCGTTCGGCGCCCACGTGGCCGTCGTCGAGGTCGACACCGAGACCGGCCAGGTCAAGCACCTCCGCCACGTCGCGTGCGACGACGCCGGCAAGGTGCTCAACCCGATGCTGCTCGAGGGCCAGATCCACGGCGGCGTCGCCCAGGGCACCGCGCAGGCGCTGCTCGAGGAGGTGCGCTACGACGAGGACGGCAACCCGATCACGTCGAACCTCGCCGACTACGCGTTCATCTCCGCGGCCGAACTGCCGAGCGTCGAGGTCGTCCACATGGAGACCCCGACGTTCATCAACGCCCTCGGCGCGAAGGGCATCGGCGAGAGCGGCACGATCGGCTCCACCCCCGCGGTGCAGTCGGCCGTCATCGACGCCGTCAGCCACCTCGGGGTGAAGCACATCGACATGCCGGCCACCGCCCAGCGCGTGTGGCAGGCCATCCAGGCCGCGCAGGGCTGACCGTCGCGATCCGTGCCACGATGACCTCGTGGCACGGACACAGCGATGATCGCGGCGTTCCTCGCCGACAACTCGGACCTCACGTCGAACCTCGGCGCGGCGCGCACCCAGATGGCGCTGTCGCTCGGGTTCCACATCGTGCTGTCGTGCTTCGGCGTCGCCTTCCCCGCGCTGATCTACGTCGTGCACCGGCGCGGCCTCGCCGGCGACGCCGACGCACTCGTGCTCGCCCGCCGGTGGTCGAAGGTCGCGGCGGTGCTGTTCGCCGTCGGTGCCGTGTCCGGCACCGTGCTGAGCTTCGAGATGGGCCTACTCTGGCCGGGCCTGATGTCGCGCTACGGCGACGTCATCGGGCTGCCGTTCGCGATGGAGGGCATCGCGTTCTTCCTCGAGGCGGTGTTCCTCGGCATCTACCTGTACGGCTGGGACCGATTGCCCCCGAAGGTGCACCTGCGCACCCTCGTCCCGATCATGGCATCGGGCGTGGTGGGCACGTTCTGCATCCTCGCCGTCAACGCCTGGATGAACGCGCCGTCGGGCTTCCGCCTCGAGGGCGACGAGGTGGTCGACGTCGACCCGCTCGCGGCGATGTTCAACCGAGCGCTGTGGCCGCAGTTCGTGCACATGCTCGTCGCCGCCTACATGGTGGTGGGGTTCTGCGTCGCCGCCGTCATGGCCGCGGGGCTGCGGAAGGGTCGGCACGACCACGTGCACCGCCTCGGCCTGCGCGTCGGACTCACGTTCGCCACCGTCGCCGCGCTGGTGCAACCGGTGGTCGGCCACGTGGCCGGCATGAGACTCGCGACCGAGCAGCCGGCGAAGCTGGCCGCGATGGAGCTCGCCGTCGAGACCGAGACCAACGCACCGGTGATCCTGGGCGGCGTCCTGATCGACGGCCGGGTCCGCGGCGGCATCGAGATCCCCGGCCTCGGCTCGCTGCTCGCTCGCGGGTGGTTCGACCGACCGATCGTGGGCCTCGACGACATCCCCGTCGACGACCGGCCGCCCGCCAACGTCGTGCACTGGTCGTTCCAGGTGATGGTCGGCCTCGGGACCGCGCTCGCCGCGCTCGGACTGGTGCTCGCCTGGCGCCGCCGCCGGGGCCACCCGCCGGAGTCGTCGCGCCGCACACTCACGGCACTCGTCTGGTCGGGACCGGCAGCCGTCGTCGCGCTGCAGGCTGGCTGGGTGACCACCGAGGTCGGTCGCCAGCCCTGGATCGCGCACGAGGTCCTCCGGGTCCGCGACGCCGTCACGCCCAACGGCGGGATCTGGATCAGCTGTGCGGTCGTCGTGGTGCTGTACGTCGCGCTCGGCGTCGGCACGGTGGCGATCCTGCGCTCGATGAGCCGGCGGTGGCGTGAGCAGGCCGACGCCGATCTCCCCACGCCGTACGGCCCGCCGAGCGGGCCGTCCGGACGCAGCGACGCCGAGGTGTTGCACCCGTGAACCTCGCCGACACCGCGGCCGCGCTGTTGTTCGTCGGCGTCGTCGCCTACGCCGTGTTCGGCGGCGCCGACTTCGGCAGCGGCGTGTGGGACCTGCTCGCCGGCGACGCCGAGCGGGGCGGGGCGCTGCGCCGCCAGATCGACCACAGCATCGGCCCCGTGTGGGAGGCGAACCACGTGTGGCTGATCTACGTGCTGGTGTTCATGTGGACGGCGTTCCCGACGGCGTTCGCGGCGATGGTCACCACCCTCGCCGTGCCGTGGTGCCTGGTCGGGCTCGGCATCGTGCTGCGCGGCACCGGGTTCGCGTTCCGCAAGTATTCGGCCACCCTCGGCCAGGCGCGCCTCTACGGCGCGCTGTTCGCCGGCTCGTCGGTGATCACCCCGTTCTTCCTCGGCATGATCGCCGGTGCCATCGCGAGCGGGCGCGTGCCGCTCGAGGGGGGCGACGTGTGGACCAGCTGGACCGGACCGACCAGTTGGGTCGGCGGTGCACTGGCCGTCCTGACGTGTTCGTTCCTCGCGGCATCGTTCCTGGCCGCCGATGCGCAACGAGCCGGCCACACCGACCTCGCCGAGCAGTGCGGTCGTCGGGCGCTCGTGTCGGGGGTGGTCAGCGGCGCCGTCGCGCTGCTCGCCGTGCCGGCGCTCGAACTCGACGCCGAGTCGCTCGCGGGTCGCCTGCAGGGCCGAGGTGCGCCGTTGGTGCTGTTGTCGGCGATCGCCGGACTGGTGGCACTCGTGCAGCTCGCCCGCCGCGAGTACCAGCGAGCCCGGCTCGCCGCGGTGGTGGCGGTGGCGTCGGTGGTGATCGGCTGGGGTGTCGGGCAGTACCCCGACGTGCTGGTCGACCACGCCACCGTCGACGAGGTGGCCGGTGCCCGCGCCACCCTCGTCGGCCTGGTGGTGGTGTTCGTGGTCGCCGCGGTCACCGCGGTCCCGGCGCTCGCGTGGTTGTACGTGCTGGTCAACTCGCACCGATGGAGCGCCGACGAGCGACCCGGCGACCGGCCCGAGGAACCACGCGACGAGCGAGCCGGCGCCTGATCGGGTGGCTCAGGCCCCGCCGGGGTTGGCGGGATGCGTGGCCCACCACGAGCGGAGCAGCTCGATCGCCTCGTCCCGCTCGGGCGCGCCGTGGGTACGGGCGTGCTCGAGCAGCATGGTGCGCGCCTCGCCGACCACCCGGCCGGGTCCGATGTCGAGCAGCTCCATGATCTCCTGGCCGTCGAGCTCGGGTCGCTCGGCCTTGCGGGCCTCGTCGATCGCGAGCTGGCGGATGCGTCCTTCCAGCTCGTCCATCCGACGCTGCAGCCCGCGCACCTTCTCCGGATGTCGCGTGGTGCAGTCGCAGCGCACCAGCTCGTTCAGATCGCCGAGCAACGGCCCGGCGTCGCGGGCGTAGCGGCGCACCGCCGAGTCCTCCCAGCCGTGCTGGTAGCCGTGGAACCGGCCGCTGAGCTCGACGAGCCGAGCGACGTCGGTGACCATCGCCGGTTCGTGACCGAGCGCGGTGAGGCGGTCGCGGGTCATGCGCGCCCCGACGGCCTCGTGGTGGTGGAACGTGACCTTGCCCTTCGCGTACCGGCGGGTGCGGCTCTTGCCGACGTCGTGGAACAGCGCCGCGAGTCGGACCACGAGCCGCGGCGACGTGTTGGCGGTGACCATGAACGTGTGGGTCAGCACGTCCTTGTGACGGTGCACCGGGTCCTGCTCCATCGCGAGCGCCGCGATCTCGGGGACGAACGCACCGAAGAACCCGTCCTCGTTCGCGATCCACAGCCCCTCGGTCGGGTCCGGGGCGAGCAGGATCTCGCTCAGGCGGTCGCGCGCGGCGAGCTGCTCGGGGGCGACGTCGGGGGCGGCTGCGGGGGTCGACATGGCGCATCCAGTCTACGACCCGGTCGCCGAGGCGCCGGGGGCCGGTTCGTGCGCGGTGATCGCTCACCGCCGACCCGTCGAGTGCGTACTGTTCCCACGTGCACCGAGTCGACTCACCCCGTGTCTCCGTCCGTCCCGCCCGCGTGGCCGGGGTCGCCCTCGTCGCGATGATGGGACTGGGCGCGGCCGCGTGCTCGGAGTCGCTGGTGGTGCCGTCGGCCGACTCGAGCGTGGCCATCACCACCGAGGTGCCCGCCACGACCGAGGCACCGGCCACGACCGAGGTGCCCGCCACCACCGAGGCACCGGCCACCACCGAGGCACCCGCGCCCGAGACCACCGCGACGACGGTGGTCGACGCCGCCCCGGCGAGCGAGATCGAGTGGACCGAGGTCGACACCGGCATCGACGAGGCCCGCATCGCCGTGCCGCTCGACTACGCCGACCCCGACGGGGAGCAGATCGAGATCTACGTCGTGCGCCACCGTGCGCTCAAGCCCGCGTCGCGCATCGGCGTACTGTTCGTGAACCCCGGCGGCCCCGGCTACGGCGGTTCCGACCTCGCCGCGCAGGCCGACTTCATCTACGGCAAGGGCCTGCTCGACACGTTCGACATCATCGGTTTCGACCCGCGCGGCACCGGCCTCTCGGAGCCGCACATCGACTGCGTCGACGACTACGACCCGTACTTCGGCGTCGAGACCGGCCCGGACGACGCCGCCGAGGACGCGGCCCTGCAGGCCGAGGCGGCCGAGTTCACCGCCGGGTGCGCCGAGCGCTCCGGCGACCTGCTGCAGCACGTCACCACCGTCGAAGCGGCCACCGACATCGACACGATCCGGCAGGCGCTCGGCGAGGAGCAGGTGAGCTACTTCGGCTGGAGCTACGGCACCCAGCTCGGCGCCACCTGGGCCACGCTGTTCCCCCACACCGTGCGGGCCGCGGTGCTCGACGGCGCCGTCGACCCGACGGTCGGACGCATCGACGGGCTCGTGTTCCAGGCCGGCGGCTTCGACGCCTCGGTGACGACGTTCCTCGCCGACTGCTCGGGCGACACCACGTGCGCGTTCCACAACGACGGCGACGCCGAGGGCGCCTTCCTCGACCTGCTCAGCGCGATCGAGACCACCACGATCCCCACCGCGCCCGGCCGGCCCGACCTCAACCAGGGCGTGTTCGAGCTCGCCGTCGCGCAGGCGATGTACAGCGACAGCATGTGGCCCCAGCTCGCACAGGCGCTGGCCGACGCGCAGGCGGGCGACGGCGCGGGCATCCTCGAGCTGTACGACGCCTACTACGGCCGCAACCCGGACGGCAGCTACGGCGACGAGCTCGAGGCCTACTTCGCGATCACCTGCGCCGACGACCCGTCGGTCGGCGGTGCGGCCGGCATCACCGAGGCCGTCGACGTCCGACGCGACTTCTACCTCGCGTCACCGCGCATCGGCACCAGCGCCGCCTACGAGGTGTTGATCTGTGCGAGCTTCCCCTCGGGTGCGCTCGGCGACGGCGACGGCGACTTCCAGATCACCGGCGACGGCGCCGGTCCGATCGTGGTGGTCGGCAACACGGGCGACCCGGCGACCCCGTTCGAGGGCAGTCGCCGGATGGCCGAGTCGCTCGAGGAGGGCGTGTTCGTCGAGGTCGAGGCCGACCAGCACACGGCCTACGGCCTGAACTCGTGCATCGACAACGCGATCGACCAGTACCTGATCAAGCTGACGGTGCCCGAGGGCGTCACCTGCTGATCGCCTGGGCGGGGCGGCCGACGGGTCGCCCCGCGGCGCGGTCGAACGACGAGGGGCCGACGATCAGCGAGGACCGGCGACGGTCAGTCGCGGCCGGCGGCGACGCAGTCGGCACACCGGCCGAGCAGGTCGAGGCGGTGGTGGTGGAGCTCGAAGCCCTGCCCCGCCGCGGCGTCGTGCAGTGCACGGTCGAGCGAGCGCTCCGACGCCGCCGACAGCGTGACGTCGCGCACCGAGCCGCACGAGGTGCACACCGTGTGGTGGTGATGGTGGTTGGTGATCTCTTCGCCGAGCTCGTAGTGGGCGTGTTCGTCGCCCATCGAGATCTTGCTCACCAACCCTGCGTGCTCGAGCACCGCGAGGTTGCGGTACACCGAGCTCTGCGCCAGCGAGGGCTGGCGCTGCAGGATCATCGGAATGGTCACGGGCCCGCTCGCCTCTTGGAGGGTGCGGAGGATGAGCTGACGCCCGGTCGTCAGCCGCTGACCGTCCTTGCGGAGACGGTGCAGAGCGATGTCGTCGATGTCGGTCACTGAGCCGGAGCGTACACAGGCCCGTCGAAAGCCGAACGCCATCTCCGTTCTGGCGTCGCACCAGGTGCGGGGGATTCGCGCCTCCCCCGCACTCGGAACCACTCCTGGGCGTGACCGCTCGGTGACCGCGAGCCGCCGTCGACGCCGGCCGCGGGCGGGTGCCGCGCGGCACGTCGAAATGGTGCATGATGGGCGCGCCACTGGGGGGCCGCCGGCTTCGACGAATCCGGCGTTCGATTCACGAGGGGAAATCACTCGCCATGCAGATCCGCGTCACCGTCAACGGCACGGTCCACGAGAGCGACGTCGAACCGCGCACCTTGCTCGTCCACTACGTCCGCGAGGTGCTCGGCCTCACCGGCACCAACATCGGCTGCGACACCTCGTCGTGCGGTGCCTGCAGCCTGCACCTGAACGGCGAGGCCGTGAAGAGCTGCACCGTGCTGGCCGTGCAGGCCGACGGCTGCGAGGTCACCACCATCGAGGGCCTCGCCCAGGACGGCGAGATGCACCCGATGCAGCAGGCGTTCATGCAGAACCACGCGCTGCAGTGCGGGTACTGCACGCCGGGCATGGTGATGGCCGCGACCAGCCTGCTCAAGGAGAACCCCAACCCCACCGAGGCCGAGGTGCGCATCGGACTCGAGGGCAACCTCTGCCGCTGCACCGGCTACCACAACATCGTCCAGGCCGTCCTGTCCGCCGCCGGCGGGCAGTGACCATGTGAGGGAGGGGGCCCTGACATGACGATGACCGACGCTCCTGCGACCACGGTGCTGGGGAAGCGCCGCCTGCGCAAGGAGGATCCCGCCCTGCTCACGGGCGAGGCCAAGTTCACGAGCGACCTGAACATCCCGGGTGCGCTCCACCTGGCGGTGCTGCGCAGCCCGTACGCGCATGCCCGCATCCTGTCCGTCGACGTGTCGGGCGCGCTGGCCGTGCCCGGCGTGGTGGCCGCGTACAGCGGTGCCGACCTGGCCCCGCTGTGGGCCGGGCCGATGCCGTGCGCGTGGCCGGTCACCGCCGACATGAAGAACCCGACCCACTACCCGCTCGCGGTGTCGAAGGCCGCCTACGTCGGCGACGGCGTGGCATGCGTGCTCGCCACCAGCGACACCGCAGCGCGCGACGCGCTCGAGGCGATCGCGGTCGAGTACGAGGCGCTGCCCGCGGTGGTCGACCTCGAGGACGCGCTCAGCGACCGGGTGGTCATCCACGACGAGCTCGGCACCAACAAGAGCTACACGTGGGAGCTCAAGTGCGAGGGTGCCGACGGCCAGGTCGACCAGGCCTTCGCCTCGGCGGCGTACACCGTCAGCGAGCACTACGTGCACCAGCGTCTCATCCCGATGGCGATGGAGCCCCGCGCCGTCGCCGCCGTGCCCCAGCCCTTCGGCGGCGACATCACGCTGTACAGCTCCACCCAGGTGCCGCACATCCTGAAGGTGATGACCGCGCTCACGCTCGGCATCCCCGAGCACCAGATGCGTGTGGTCGCCCCCGCCGTCGGCGGCGGCTTCGGCGCCAAGCTCAACGTGTACGCCGAGGAGCTGCTCTGCACCGCCCTCGCCCGCAAGCACAAGCTGCCGGTCCGCTGGGTCGAGGAGCGCACCGAGAACACGCAGGCCACCATCCACGGCCGGGCCCAGCGCCAGCACATCGAGCTCGCCGCCGACGCCGACGGCAAGCTCACCGCCGTGCGCGTGCGGCTGCTCGCCGACATGGGCGCCTACCTCCAGCTGGTCACCCCGGGCATCCCGATCCTCGGCGCGTTCCTGTACGGCGGCGTGTACGACCTGCCGGTCGCGTACGACTTCAGCTGCACGTCGGTGTTCACCACGCTCACGCCCACCGACGCCTACCGCGGCGCCGGTCGTCCCGAGGCCACCTACGCGATCGAGCGGGCGATGGACGCGCTCGCCGACACGATGGGCCTCGACCCGCTCGAACTGCGCCGACGCAACTTCATCCGCAAGGAGCAGTTCCCGTACACGGCCATGACCGGCCTCACCTACGACAGCGGCGACCACGACGCGGCGGCCACCCTGGCCGCCGACATGGCCGGCTACGACGCGCTGCGCGCCCGCCAGGCGACGCAGAACGTCGACGGGGCCACCAAGCGCCTCGGCGTCGGTGTGTGCAGCTACTTCGAGATGTGCGGCCTGGCCCCCAGCCGGGTGCTCGCCTCGCTCAACTACTCGGCCGGCGGCTGGGAGGCCGCTACCGTGCGGGTGCTGCCCACCAACAAGATCCAGGTGGTCACCGGCACCGCACCGCACGGCCAGGGTCACGAGACCGCGTGGAGCATGATCGTCGCCGAGAAGATGGGTGTCGATCCGGACGACGTCGACGTGCTGCACAGCGACACGGCGATCGCCCCGCTCGGCCTCGACACCTACGGCTCGCGCTCGCTGCCCGTCGGCGGCGTCGCGATCGCACTGGCGTGCGACAAGGTGATCGACAAGGCGAAGAAGATCGCCGCCCACCAGCTCGAGGCCAACGAGGACGACCTCGAGTTCGCCGGCGGCAACTTCACCGTGAAGGGCTCGCCCGACAAGGCGATGCCGCTCGCCGCGATCGCGTTCGAGGCGTTCACCGCGCACAACCTGCCCGACGGCCTCGAACCCAACCTCGAGGCCCAGGTCACCTACGACCCACCGAACTTCTCGTGGCCGTTCGGCACGCACATCTGCGTGGTCGAGGTCGACACCGAGACCGGTGAGGTCGACGTGCTGCAGTACGTCGCCGTCGACGACTGCGGCAACCAGGTGAACCCGCTCATCGTCGAGGGCCAGGTGCACGGCGGCGTCATCCAGGGCCTCGCCCAGGCGCTGTTCGAGGAAGCCGTGTTCGACGAGGACGGCAACCCGAAGACCTCGACCCTCGCCGAGTACCTCGTCCCCGCAGCGAGCGACGTGCCGCCGATCACCCTCGGCCACACGATCACCCCGTCGCCCACCAATCCGCTCGGCGTGAAGGGCATCGGCGAGGCCGGCACCATCGGTGCCGCTCCGGCGGTGATCAACGCGATCGTCGACGCACTCTCCGGGCTCGGCGTCACCGACGTCCCGATGCCCGCCAGCCCCCACACCATCTGGAAGACCATCCGTTCAGCCCAAGGAGCCAGCAAGTGATCCCCGCAGCATTCGACTACGTCCGTGCCGGTTCGGCCGAGGAAGCGATCAGCCTCATCGGCGAGCACGGCGAGGACGCCAAGTTCATCGCCGGTGGGCACAGCCTGCTGCCGCTCATGAAGCTGCGGCTCGCCCAGCCGAGCGTGCTGGTCGACATCGGCAGGCTGACCGACCTGTCGTACATCCGCGACGCCGGCGACCACATCGCGATCGGCGCGATGACGCGGCACATGGACATCGAGAAGAGCCCGGTGCTCGCCGAGCACGTGCCGTTGCTCGCCCATGCGGCCAGCCACGTCGGCGATCCGCAGGTGCGTCACCGCGGCACGATCGGTGGCTCGATCGCCCACAGCGACGCGGCGAGCGACCTGCCCGCCACCACGCTGGCGCTCGGTGCCACCTACGTGGCGCAAGGCCCGAACGGCACCCGCGAGATCGCGGCGACCGACTTCTTCCAGGGCTTCCTCACCACCTCGCTCGCGGCCGACGAGATGCTCACCGAGATCCGCGTGCCGAAGATGAACGGTGCCGGCTGGAGCTTCCAGAAGTTCAACCGCCGCGCCCAGGACTGGGCGATCGTCGGTGTGGCCGCCTGGCGCCGCAACGGTGAGAGCGGCGTGGGGCTGGTCAACATGGGCTCGACCCCGATCCTGGCCACGAGCGTGTCGGCGGCGTTGGCGTCGGGCGCGTCGATCGCCGATGCCGCCGAGCAGGCGGCCGCCGAGTCCGATCCGCAGAGCGACCTCAACGCCTCGCCCGAGTACCGCGTGCATCTCGCCAAGGTGCTCGTGCGTCGGGCGCTCGAGGAGGCCAGCAAGTAGGTCGCGAGCAGCGTCGCTCGTCCGGTCGACGGCCCGGTGGTGCTCCGGCACCGCCGGGCCGTCGCCGTTTTCGGTCGTCGTGAACGTCCTGGGCGCCACGACCGACTCACCGACGCAGCTCACACGAACTCACTGGCGCCCAGAACCGCTCCCGATGGGGCAAGATCGGGGGATGGCCGTCGAAGCTGCGCCCAACGCGTCCACCGAACTCGTCCAGCACCTGATCCGGCTCGGCTGCGTCAACACCGGCCACGCCGACAGCGGCGACGAGACCAAGGCGTCCGAACTGCTCCGCGCCGTCGTCGACCTGCCGGGGGTCGAGGTCCAGACGCTCGGCCCGCTCCCGAATCGGCAATCGCTCATCGCCCGTCTGCCCGGCACCGATCCGACGGCGCCGACGCTGCTGCTGCTCGGCCACACCGACGTGGTGCCCGCCGACCCCACCGACTGGCGTCACGACCCCTTCGGCGGCGAACTGATCGACGGCTGGGTGTGGGGTCGCGGTGCGATCGACATGCTCTGCGTGACCGCGTCGATGGCCGTCGCCTTCGCCGACCTCGCGACCCGCCACGACGCGCTGCCCGGCAGCGTCGTGTTCTGCGCGGTGGCCGACGAGGAGGCCGGCGGCAAGGCCGGCGCCGACTGGCTGCTACAGCGCCACCGCGACGCCGTGATCGCCGACTACGTGCTCACCGAGTGCGGCGGCACCCCGATGCACACGCCGTCGGGCGTGAAGCTGCCGGTGCTCGTCGCCGAGAAGGGTGCCGCCTGGTGCAGCCTCACCGTGCACGGCACGTCCGGCCACGGGTCGACGCCGCTCATCGCCGACAACGCACTGGTCCGCGCGGCCGAGGTCGTGCGACGGCTCGCGTCGTACCGGCCCGCCGGCATCATCCACGACACATGGCGCGGCTACGTCGAGGCGATGGAGTTCGACCCCGACCTCACCGCGATCCTGCTCGACCCGACGGCGATCACCGACTGGGCCGAGCAGCAGCCCGACCGCGGGTTCGCCGCCGACTGCCACGCGTGCACGCACCTGACGATCTCGCCCAACGTGGCCCGCGCCGACGGCAAGACCAACACGATTCCGTCGAGCGTCGAACTCGAGGTCGACATCCGCACCCTGCCGGGCCACACGCTCGACGACGTCCAGCGCGTGCTCGACGAGATCCTCGGCGAGCTCCGCCCGTTCGTCGACATCCACTTCTTCGACCCGCACTGGGCCACCTCGACCGCATCGCCGATCGACTCGCCGCTGTGGCGCTCGATCGAACGGGCATCGGCCTCGGTGTATCCCGACGCGCGCTGCGTCCCCGCCATCACCCCCGGCGGCACCGACGCCCGCTTCTTCCGCGACCACGGTTGCACGTCCTACGGCTACGGCCTGTTCTCCCGCGACCTCTCGTACGACGACTACGTGGCCATGTTCCATGCGAAGGACGAGCGCGTCGACGTGCACTCGCTCGGGCTGATGGAGCAGTTGTGGCGCGACATCTCCGTCGACCTGCTGCGCGGCCCGCACCGCTGACACCTGCTCGCGCGTGACGTGACCGGACCGACCGCGCCGCTGCTCGACCAGGTCCCGCACGACCCGTGGTACCGGGCGCGTGTGGCGGCCATCGCTGGATGTGCGGTCGGCTATCTCTGGTGGTCGCGCGTGCATGGTCTGGTCACCGACCGGATCTCCGCCGTGTGCGCGGTCGCGATCTTCCTGCTCTGCGCGTTCGTCGGCAAGCCGTGGCACCGCTGGGCACAGGTGCTCGCCGGCGTCGCTGCCTACGCCGCGATGTGGTTCGTGTTCGAGAACACCCGCGGTGCCGCCGACCACCTGGGGATGCCGTACCAGATGGCCGCCGCACGCAACGCCGACTGGGTGCTGTTCCTCGGCCTCCAGCCCACCGAATGGCTGCAGCGGGCGTGGTACGACCCCGCCTCGGTACGACTGCACGACGAGGTGCTCTCGCTCGTGTACTACTCGCACTTCGTGGTGCCCGTGATGGCCATCGCCGCGGCCTGGACGATCGGGCACACCACCTGGGTGCGCTTCATGCGTCGGTTCGCGTCGGTGGTGCTCGCCGCCTGCGTGCTGTTCGTGGTGCTGCCGACGGTGCCGCCGTGGATGGCGAGCGACCCGAGGTTCGGCTGGGGTGTGGGCGAGCGCCTCGACCGGCACGTGCGGCGAGGTGTCGTCGAGTTGGGGTTCACCGGGTTCGTCCACGACTGGGGCGTGGCCCTCGACTGGAGCAACGTCGTGGCGGCGATGCCGTCGTTGCACGCCGGCTTCTCGCTGTTCGTGGTGGTGTTCTTCGGCCGGTTCGTCCGGCGCACCTGGCTGCGACGAGCCCTGTACGCCTACCCGGCGGCGATGGCCGTCGCGCTCGTCTACTTCGCCGAGCACTGGGTGGTCGACGTCGTCGCCGGCTGGGGCATGGTGGCCGCGTCGTTCGCGGTGTGGGCCCGGCTGGAGCGGCGCTGGCGGGTGCGCGCGGTGCACGATGCGCTCGCCGCCGACCCGATGCTCGCAGCACTGCTCGGCGACCCCGCCCTCGTCGTGTCGCGTGCGTCGCGTTCACCGCGCGCGGTGCTGCTCGGCCCCGATCTGGTGCACGCGCTGGCCGACCCGGACCACGCCGGGCACGACGAGGCGATCCGGCGATACGAGCCGCTGCTCGACCGCTACCTCGCCGACGAGATCCGTCTGGTGGCCCGCGCTGATCACCTGGCCTCGCTCCCCCGGCACGCACGGGTCGGTGTGCTCGCACCCGTGCACGCGGCGGTCGTCGCACCCCAGTACCGACGTCAGGCCGGCCGGCTCGACCTGCCGGGCGTGTCCGACGACGAACGCCTCACCCTGGTGACCGCGCGGCGCGAGCGCGCCACCGAGGTCGTCGCCTGACCTCACGGATCCTTCACAACTCGGTGGTCGACTGCTGCCATGGACTCCGTCTCCCGGCTCTCGCCCGAGATCGCACGGCTGGTGCGCCGCACCACCTTCGGCGTGCGCGCCGGCGACCTGGCAGGGCTCGCCGCGCTCACACCGGTCGAGGTCGTCGAACGGCTGCTCGCGCCGCCGACCGCGGATCCCTGGGGTGACGTCTCGTACTCGGTCACCGAGGACCAGCCGCGCTCCGAACTCCGCCGTGCCGCGTTCGATGCCGTCCAGGCCTGGCTCGACGCCGTCGTCGGCTCGGAGGTCGCACTCGACGACTGGCTCACGTGGACCTGGCACGGCCACTTCGTCAGCGCGCTGCCGCAGGTGCGCAATCCGCAGTTCATGGTCGACCAGTGGCGCTTGTTCCGGACGTCGCGGCCGGGCACGTTCGCGGCGCTGACGCACGCCGTCACCGTCGACGCGGCGATGCTGCTCTATCTCGACGGCAACCAGTCGACGGGTGCCGCGCCGAACGAGAACTACAGCCGCGAACTGCTCGAACTGTTCACGCTCGGCATCGGCAACTACACCGAGGACGACATCGCTGCGGGCGCTCGAGCGCTGTCGGGCTGGCGGGTCCGTCCGGCGGACGACGCACCCGCGTTCGTGCCGCGCCGGCACGACGACACCCCGCAGCGCTACCTCGGTGTCGACGGCGTGCACGACGTCGACACCGTGATCGCTGCGGTCACCGCGCACCCGGCGCTGGCCGGATCGATCGCTCGTGTGCTCGCGGTCGAGATCGTCGGCCCGGCGGTCGACGACGACACCGTCGAGGCCGCGACGGCGACGTTCCGCGACAGCGACGGCTCGATCGACGCGGTCGTGCGCACCCTGCTGACCGCCCTGGCCGACGGGGTCGACGGTGGTCCGATCGTGGCCGGTCCGTTTCCGTGGCTGGTGGCCGCGCTGCGGGCCACCGGTGTGCGAGCGCCGCTTCGCGAGATGGTCGCCCCGCTCCTCGCCGCCGGTCAGCTGCCGTGGTTCCCGCCGAACGTCAGTGGCTGGCCGTCGGGCGCCGCCTGGTCGAACGCGGCGACCGTCGTCGCCCGGCTGCAGCTCGCGGCCGCGGTCGCCGGCGCGACCGCCGACGACCACGCGACGCTGGCCGTCTCGTCGACGGACGAGCTGAGCGCCATGCTCGGGTTGCCGACGGCGTTCGGCGACGCCACCCGGGCGGCGCTCGAGTCGGTCGACGACCCGCGCGCGCGGCTCGGCCTCGCCCTCACCTCGCCCGAGTTCGTCCTCGTCTGACCGGAGACCG
>WBZM01002364.1_pt1 | contig 16201 bp, 18 predicted proteins | sample 5204271 | NCBI WGS metagenome assembly WBZM01 (sample SAMN12344346, study PRJNA552823) | activated sludge metagenome | biome: Activated sludge suspended growth; feature: Nitrification reactor; material: Wastewater; isolation source: activated sludge from nitrification reactor of wastewater...
GGAGGAACTGGCCGTGCGCAGCTTCACCAACCCGCGCGACGTGCTCGCGGCGATGGAAGACGACGAGCCGCAGGTGCTGGTCTCGGACATCCGCATGCCCGGCGGTTCGGGCATCGAGCTGCTGACCAAGGTCAAGGAGCGCCATCCGGGCTTGCCGGTCATCATCATGACCGCCTACTCCGACCTCGACAGCGCGGTGAGCGCCTTTCAGGGCGGAGCCTTCGAATACCTGCCCAAGCCCTTCGACGTGCCCAAGGCGGTGGAGCTGATCCGCCGTGCCGTCGACGAGAGCCTGCGCGAGGAAGTGCGCGACGGCGCGCAGGCGCAGATGCCCGAGATGCTCGGCCAGGCGCCGGCGATGCAGGACGTGTTCCGAGCCATCGGCCGCCTGAGCCAGAGCCACGTGACGGTGCTGATCACCGGCGAGTCGGGCACGGGCAAGGAACTCGTCGCGCAGGCGCTGCACAAGCACAGCCCGCGCGCCAGCGGGCCGTTCGTCGCGATCAACACCGCGGCGATCCCGAAGGACCTGCTCGAGAGCGAGCTGTTCGGCCACGAGCGCGGCGCGTTCACCGGCGCGCAGACCACGCGGCGCGGCCGCTTCGAGCAGGCCGACGGCGGCACGCTGTTCCTCGACGAGATCGGCGACATGCCGTTCGACCTGCAGACGCGGCTGCTGCGCGTGCTCAGCGACGGGCAGTTCTACCGCGTCGGAGGCCACAACCCGATGCGCGCCAACGTGCGCGTGATCGCCGCCACCCACCAGAACCTCGAGGACCGCGTGCGCCAGGGCGTGTTCCGCGAAGACCTGTTCCACCGCCTGAACGTGATCCGGCTGCGGCTGCCGCCCTTGCGCGAGCGCCGCGAAGACATTCCCTCTCTGGCGAAGTTCTTCCTGCAGAAGAGCGCCAAGGAACTCGGCGTCGAGGCCAAGCGCATCACCGATGCGGCGCTGGCCCGGCTGATGCGCTTCGACTTCCCTGGCAACGTGCGGCAGCTCGAGAACGTCTGCCACTGGCTGACGGTCATGGCACCGGCCCAGGTGATCGAGCCGAAGGATCTGCCGCCCGAGCTCAGCAGCGAATCGGTGGTGGCGGCGGCGCCGACCTACGAGTCGCCGGCCGAACCCGCAGCGCCGGCTGCGGCCAGCGTGGCCCCGCCGGTGGCGCCTGCGGCGACCGCGCCCGTCTCGCTCGTGCCGGTGGCCGATGCCGACTGGCTGTCGGGACTCGAGCTCGAGGCGCGCCAGATGCTGCAGGCCGGCGCACCGGAGGTCTGGGACGCGCTGACGCGCAAGTTCGAGGCGCGCATGATCCACACCGCGCTCGACATCACGCGCGGCCGCCGCATCGAGGCCGCGCAGAAGCTCGGCATCGGGCGCAACACGATCACGCGCAAGATCCAGGAACTCGGCCTCGACGACTAGAGCCCCCCAGTCGCTGCGCTCCTGCCCCCGAGGGGCGCCGTCCGGCTTGGGGCGGCCCGGCGCCGGACCTCTCGCTCAGTCGTTCAGCTCGACGACCACCGGCGCGTGGTCGCTCGGCCGCTCGTTCTTGCGCGGCGCCTTGTCGATGCTGCAGGCCGCGACCTGCGCCTTCAGCGCCTCGCTGACGAGGATGTGGTCGATGCGCAGCCCCTGGTTCTTGCGGAACGCGAGGTTGCGGTAGTCCCACCAGCTCCAGCTCTTGGGCGGCTGATCGAAGAGCCGGAAGGCGTCGTGCAGGCCCAGGCCCACCAGCTTGCGGAAATGCTCGCGTTCCTCGGGCGTGCAGTGAATCTGCCCGGCCCAGGCGACGGGGTCGTACACGTCGCGGTCTTCCGGTGCGATGTTGAAGTCGCCCATCAGCACCAGCCGCGGATGCGCGGCCAGCTCCTGCGCCACCCAGCCGCGCAGCGCGTCGAGCCAGCGCATCTTGTAGGAGAACTTGTCGCTGTCGGGCGCCTGGCCGTTCGGGAAATAGGCGCCGATCACGCGTACGCCGGCGACGGTGGCGGCGATCACGCGCGCCTGCTCGTCGTCGAAGCCCGGAATGTTGCGCGTCACGTCGATGCTTTCGGCGCGGCTGATCAGCGCCACGCCGTTGTAGGTGCGCTGGCCGAACCACTGCGCGCGGTAGCCCGCGGCCTCGATCTCGGCGTGCGGGAACTTGTCGTCGGTGAGCTTGGTTTCCTGCAGCACGATCGCATCGACCGGGTGCTCGGCCAGCCAGGCGAGCAGTTGCGGCAGGCGCACGGCCAGCGAGTTGACGTTCCAGGTGGCGAGTTTCACGGCAGCTCCGTCGACGGTGTCAGCGCGGCATCGTACCTGCCGCGAGCACGCGGACGCGTGCCTCGGCCGCGGCGTTCAGCTGCGCGCCGCGCCGGCGCAGCGCGTCCAGCACGGCGAGTGCGGCTGCAGGCGTCGCGTCGTAGCCCGGCGCGAGGTGCGGCAGTTCGCCGGCCAGCGTGGGCTGGCGCTGCTCGACGCGGCGCTCGCGGTTGAACGGGTCCGCGCCGGCGGGCGCTTCCCCGCGCTGCCGGGCCCGAAGGGCATCCAGCTCGATCAGCCGGTCGAGCGCGTGCGATTGAACGAGGCGCATCGCCGCGAGCCGTTCGCCGCGATGCCAGCGCTGCAGGCCGACGATGAGGCAGCCGAGCACCTCGCCGACGATCCATTCCTCGCCGGGCAGGGCGTCCGAGGGCAGCGGGCGGCGTGGCTCCGCCAGCGCATCGTCGATGCCTTCACGCTTCCACACCATGCGTCCCGGCGCGAAGGGAATCGCCGCCAGCTCGCCGGGCTCGAACACTGCGAACTCGCAGAACACACCGTCGTCCATCAGGGCCTTCTGGCCGTCGACGGTGTTGCGGAAGTGCCAAGTCAGCGGATGCGCAGCCGCGAGCCAGCCGAGGTCGTCGAGGTAGCGGGCCTTGCAGCCCGGCTCGACGACGACGAAGAAATCGAGGTCCGACCAGGCATCGAGCCGCGCCGTCTCGCGGCCCACCGAGCCGAGGCCGATCAGCGCGAGCGCCTGGCCGCTGCGGGCGAGGCTCGCACCGATGTCGTCGAGTCGTCGCAGAAGCGTATGAGGGGTCATGGTTTGATTCTGCGCGCCCTGGCCGCCCACACGGCTGCGCTACAGTGCAGGCCATGCGTTCCATCTGGCGCCAGCTGCTGCTCGTGCTCCTGTCCGTGGCCCTGCCCGTGCAGGCCTTCGCGGCCGCAGGGGCGGTGCATTGCGCGCGCATGCACGAGCGCGTGCATGCGGCGGCGGTGGGTGCGGCGCACGATCATCACGCAATGGTGCATTCGCATCACGAGATGAACACTGGCGAAGCGTCGACCACGGGCGTGCCCGACGACGCTTCCCCGCTGCATGCCTTCAAGTGCAGCGCCTGCGCGGCCTGCTGTGTCGCCGTGGGCCTGCCGGTTGCCACGCCGAGCCTGACGTTGGCGCCCGGCTCGGCCGATCTGCTGGCGCTTTCGTCCATCGCGATTGCGGCCTTCGTCACCGGCGGTCTCGAACGACCTCCACGTACCGACCTCGCCTGAGCTCCGCCTGCTCGCGACTGCGAGCGGTTCGCCACGCTTCTCCGCGAGGATCTCCATGTCGTTCCCGTTGCGTCGCCGCCCCGTGGTGGTGTCGGCGCCGTGCCTGATGGGCCTGATGGGCCGTGCGCCGGCTGCCGAGCCGGCGCGCGCGGTGTCGTCGGCACCCTCGCCGGGCGGCGAGATCGAGGTGACGGTGCGCAAGCCGGGAACAGGCCATGGATCGCATTGACCGACGGCGCTGGATCGCGCTGCTGCTGGCGCTGCCGGGGCTGGCCGCAGCGCATGGCGATGCCGGGCAAGGCGCGCACGCCGGGCCGGTGGCGAAGGAGCAGAAGCCCTGGGGCATCGCCGGTGATGCGGGCCCGCGGACGCGGCGCATCGAGGTCGGCATGGGCGACGACATGCGCTTCACGCCGGCACGCATCACGGTGCGCCAGGGCGAGACCGTCCGCTTCGTGCTGCGCAACCGCGGCCAGTTGCTGCACGAGTTCGTGCTCGGCGACCAGGCGACACTCGACGAGCATGCCGCGCTGATGGTGAAGTTCCCCGACATGCAGCACGACGAGCCCTACATGGCCCACGTTCCGCCGGGCCAGACCGGCGAGATCGTCTGGACCTTCAACCGCGCAGGCACCTTCGGGTTCGCCTGCCTGATCGCCGGCCACTACCAGGCCGGCATGGTGGGTCAGGTCGTCGTGACCGCCCGCCGCTGACTGGAGACCTGCTCATGAAGATCCTCGAAAGCCGCCGCCGGCTCCTGCTCGCCGGCCTGGCCGCCGGCGCCTGGCCGGGCTGGGCGGCGACCCCGGCCCCGACGGGGCAGGGCGAGCTGTGGAAGAGCCCGAGCTGCGGCTGCTGCAAGGACTGGGTGGCGCACATGGAGAAGAGCGGCTTTCGCTTCAGCGTGCACGAGGTGGGCAACACCGCGGCGCGCCAGCGCCTGAAGATCCCGATGGCGCTCGGCTCGTGCCACCCCGCGCTGATCGGCCGGTACGCGATCGAGGGCCACGTGCCGGCGCGCGAGGTGCTGCGGCTGCTGAAGGAACAGCCCGACGCCGTCGGCCTCACCGTGCCCGGCATGCCGGTCGGCTCGCCCGGCATGGACGGCCCCGAGTACGGCGGCCGCAAGGACCCCTACGACGTGCTGCTGGTGCTGGCCGACGGCCGCACGCGCGTGTTCGCCACCTATCGATGACCCCGGAGTGACGCGATGAAGAAGCTGACCCTGATCCTCTCTGCCGCGCTGGCCCTGGCCGGCGCCGCCCGTGCCGACGACCTGACCGACGCCGAAGTGCGCAAGGTCGACAAGGACGCCGGCCGCATCACGCTCAAGCACGGCGAGATCCGCAGCCTCGACATGCCGCCGATGACGATGGTGTTCGGCGTCAAGGACAAGGCCATGCTCGAGCGCGTGAAGCCCGGTGACAAGGTGAAGTGCCAGGTGGTCAAGCAGGGCGGCGACTACGTCGTCACCGAGCTGCAGCCGGCACGCTGAGACACCGAGGCGCCCGGGCGATGACCCCTCGACGCCCTCAGGCGAGAACGTGGGCGACGAAGTAGAGCGCCGCCTTCACGATCGCCCACACGACGCCCGAGACGACGGCCGAGGCCACTGCCACGGCGGCGAGCCCGGCCAGCACCCATGCGCCGTCGCGCTCGAGGATGCCCATCGCGAGCAGGCAGATCGCCAGCGCCGGCAGCATGTTGCCGAACGGGATGGGCAGCAGCACGACCAGCGCCATCACCAGGCACAGCGTGCCGACCACCGACTCCATCGCGCCGCTGGCCAGCGGCGTCAGGCGCGGCTTCATCAGGCGCTCGGCGCGCACCAGCCAGGGCCCGATGCGCCGCACCAGGCCGGCGAAATCGCTGCGAGCCATCGAGCGCGCCGCGATCACCGAGGGCAGCCAGGCGCGCAGGTTGAGCGCCATCTGCGCGGCGAGGAACACCAGCGGCGCACCCAGCAGCGCCGAGGTGCCGGGCGGCATCGGCAGCACGTTCGGGAAGGCGAACACGAACAGCAGCGCGGCCAGGGCCCGATCGCCCAGCGCCTCGAGCAGATCGGCCACGGCGATGCGCTCGCGCGAGGCGTCGTCGGCGAGCGCCTGCAGCATCGCCGAGAGCGGCGCGGGGTGGGGTTCGGTGGCCAGGGGAAGGGGCAGGGGATTCGTCATGCGGCGGGCGCGGGTGGGTTCGGCCGCGTCCGGCCGCTCTTCATCCGACCGTCAGGCGGGCCAGCAGTTCCGGATCGCCGTTCGCTCCGGCGCGCAGCACCAGCCCCTCGCCGGACGACACGCCACCGCCGACCAGGGCAGAGAGCACGAACATGTGCGTCACCCAGGCCTCGAAGCGCCCCGGTCGGGCGGCCGCCTCGGAGAGCAGGCGACGCAGTTCGCGCAGTGAGGCGTCGTTGGTGGTTTCCGCCCGGCCGGCCGGCGAGCCCAGCGCCGGCTCGACGAGCGGCGTGCCGAAGGCCAGCGTGGCGGTGTCGACGCAGCGGCACCAGGGGCTGGAGCGCACGGCCGCCGGTGTCAGGCGGCGCGCGGTGAACCATTCGCCGAGGCGGCGTGCCTGGGCGCGGCCCTCGTCGCTGAGGTTGCGCTGGGTGCGACAGTCGCCGAGCGTGAAGCCGGGCGGATCGAAGGTGCCGGGCGCGAGCGCGTGGCGGAAGGCGATCACCACGCCGCCCTGGCGCAGCAGCGCTTCGGGGTCGGAGGCCTGGGCGGGCCTTAGTGGCGCGGCGAGGCCGGCGATCAGCAGCGCGCGGCGCGTCGGGAAGCAGCGGCTCGACATCGTCATGGGGCGCGATGATGGCGGCCACGCGCGATGGGTGCTCCTGAGCCCGCAGAGCCCGGCACGCGGCCGGGGTTGATCTCAGACGTGGAACCAGGCGGCCGCGCCGAGCGCGAGGCCCACCGCGCTGACGCCGAACATCAGGTACTCGAGCTTCTTGCTCTTGGTCAGCAGCGCGATGGCCGCCATCGCGATGGCCACCTGCAGCGCCGTCGTGGCCTGGGCCCAGCGATGGTGCTCGTGCATCTGCGCGGCGCTCTGGTCGTCGAAGGCCTTGGCCTCGGCCTCGAGCTTCTCGGCCGCGGCCTTGATCTCGGCCTTCTCGGCCTTGTAGCGCTTGATCTCGTCCTGGTAGAAGGCCTTGCGCGGCTCGGGCACCAGCTCCAGCGCCAGCTCCGAGAGGTTCTGCTTGCTGCTCTTGGCCTGGTAGTAGTTCCACTGGTTGGACGCCTCGGTCTTCTTGATCGCCGCGTCGTTCTTCAGCAGGCCGGCCTGGGCCTGCGTGGCGCCGCCCTCGTAGGCGAACAGCGCGCCGATCGTGGCGATCACCGCGGTGACCACCGCGATCTGGCCGGCCATGCCGGTGGGTTCGTGCTGCGCCGCATGCTCGACCTCGTGGTCGTGCGGCCCGTGGACGTGAAAGCCGGCTCCGGACATCTCAATCAGCCTCTTGTCGTTGGTAGTGGTTGAAGCGGTAGCCGACGCCTGCGGTGCTGACGTGCGGCTCGGAAGCGGCCAGCGCGAAGCGATCGCGCGGCCAGTCGGGAAAGAAGGCGTCGCCCTCGAACTCGGCCTCGACCTCGGTGAGGAACAGCTCGTCGGCGCGCGGCAGGGCGAGGGCGTACAACTCGGCGCCACCGATCACGAAGACCTTGGGTGCATCGGCCACGAGGGCGAGCGCGGCGTCGAGCGAGCCTGCGCGATCCGCACCCTCGGCCTGCCAGGCGGCATTGCGCGTGACCACCACGTTGCGGCGCCCCGGCAGCGGGCGGAAGCGCGCCGGCAGCGAATCCCAGGTCTTGCGGCCCATGATCACCGGGCAGCCCATCGTCACGCGGCGGAAGTGCTTCTGGTCTTCGCTCTCCAGCCAGACGAGCCCGCCGTCGCGACCGATCACGCGATTGCGAGGGACGGCGGCGATCAGCGCGAGGCGAGGGCGGTGCGACATGGCCGCGATTGTCGCAGCCGCCGCGCTCGATCAGGTGACGGATGCCGCCTCGCGCCCGGCTTCGAGGTGCTGCTGCATCAGCGCGGCCGCGCGCTCGGCGTTGCGCGCCTTCAGCGCGGCCATGATCTGGCGGTGTTCCTTCAGCGAGGCCTCCAGCCGGCCCTGCTTGAGCAGCGACTGCGCGCGGTTGAGCTTCATCACCTTGCGCAGGTCGGCCACCAGCTGGATGCGCCAGCGGTTGTCGGCGATCTCGAGCAGGCGCATGTGGAAGCGCTCGTTGGCGGCGAAGAAGCGCTCGCGGTCGCCCAGCGCGCCTTCGAGCTGCTCGTGGAGGGCCAGCAGCTCGCCCATCTCCGCCGCGTTTGCCTTGGTGGCCGCCACGCGCGCGGCATCGCTTTCCAGCAGCGCGAGCAGGTGGAAGACCTCGGCGAGGTCGCGCTCCGACACCTCGGTGACGTAGGCGCCGCGGCGCAGCTTCATCGTCACCAGGCCCTCGGCGGCCAGCACCTTCAGCGCCTCGCGCAACGGCGTGCGGCTGATGCCGTATTCCGCGCACAGGGCCTGCTCGTCGATCCAGCTGCCCGGCGCCAGCGTGTGGGCGAGGATGCGCGCGCGCAGCTGCTCGGCCACCTGCTCGTAGAGCGCGCGCTCGCCCAGCCGGCCGGCACGCGGCGGAGGCGGGGCGAGGGTGGAATCGCGCGGCGCGGGCATGCTGAAAGGCGTGTGAAAGCGTTGACGGTAAAGATATAATTCAATTTTGAATTATGGCTGACGCCGGCGATGCCGGCAAGGCGGCCGGAACGAGAGCAAGGAGAACCGCGATGTCCAACGATCCCGTGCGTGCGTCCGAAGGCATGGCGCAGTGGCTCAAGGCCGCCGCCAAGTCGGCCCCCGGCGGCAACGTCGAGGCGCTGAACTGGATCACGCCCGAGGGCATCACGGTCAAGCCGGTCTACACCGCGGCCGACGTGCAGGGCCTGCCGCATGCCGACACGCTGCCCGGCTTCGCGCCCTATGTGCGCGGGCCGCAGGCCACGATGTACGCGGTGCGGCCGTGGACCATCCGCCAGTACGCCGGCTTCTCCACCGCCGAGGCGTCGAACGACTTCTACCGCAAAGCGCTGGCCGCGGGCGCGCAGGGCGTCAGCGTGGCGTTCGACCTGGCCACCCACCGCGGCTACGACAGCGACCACCCGCGCGTGACCGGCGACGTCGGCAAGGCCGGCGTGGCGATCGACTCGGTGGAGGACATGAAGATCCTGTTCGACGGCATCCCGCTCGACAAGGTCTCGGTGTCGATGACGATGAACGGCGCCGTGCTGCCGGTGCTGGCGGGCTACGTGGTGGCGGCGGAGGAGCAGGGCGTCTCGCAGGAGAAGCTCAGCGGCACCATCCAGAACGACATCCTCAAGGAGTTCATGGTCCGCAACACGTACATCTACCCGCCCGAGCCGAGCATGCGGATCATCGGCGACATCATCGAGTACACGGCGAAGAACATGCCGAAGTTCAACTCGATCTCGATCTCCGGCTACCACATGCAGGAGGCGGGGGCCAACCAGGCGCTGGAGCTCGCCTTCACGCTGGCCGACGGCAAGGAGTACGTGAAGACGGCGCTGGCCAAGGGGCTGGACGTCGACGAGTTCGCCGGGCGCCTGAGCTTCTTCTGGGCCATCGGCATGAACTTCTATCTCGAGGTGGCCAAGATGCGCGCGGCGCGGCTGCTGTGGTGGAAGATCATGAAGGCGTTCGAGCCGAAGAACCCCAAGAGCCTGATGCTGCGCACGCACAGCCAGACCTCCGGCTGGAGCCTCACCGAGCAGGACCCGTACAACAACGTGGTGCGCACCACCATCGAGGCGATGGCGGCGGTGTTCGGCGGCACGCAGAGCCTGCACACCAACGCGCTCGACGAAGCGATCGCCCTGCCCACCGAGTTCAGCGCGCGCATCGCACGCAACACGCAGCTGATCATCCAGGAGGAGACGCACATCACCAACGTCGTCGACCCCTGGGCGGGCAGCTACATGATGGAGAAGCTGACGCAGGACATGGCCGACGCCGCCTGGAAGATCATCGAGGAAGTCGATGCGATGGGCGGCATGGTCAAGGCGGTCGACTCCGGCTGGGCCAAGCTGAAGATCGAGGCCAGCGCCGCCGAGAAGCAGGCGCGCATCGACTCGGGCAAGGACGTGATCGTCGGCGTCAACAAGTACAAGCTGGGGAAAGAGGATCCGATCGAGATCCTGGAGGTGGACAACCACGCGGTGCGCGAGAACCAGGTCAAGCGCCTGGGCGCCTTGCGTGCGACGCGGGACGCCGCGAAGGTGAAGGCGGCGCTTGACGCGCTGACCGCGTGCGCGGAGAGTGGCAAGGGAAACCTGCTCGACCTGAGCATCCAGGCGATCCGCCTGCGGGCCACGGTGGGCGAGGTGTCCGATGCCTTGGAGCAGGCCTGGGGGCGCCACCGCGCCGATACGCAGAAGGTGACCGGGGTGTACGCAGCTGCCTACGACAGCGCCGAGGGCTGGGACAAGCTCAAGGCCGAGATCGCCGAATTCGCCGACGCGCAGGGCCGCCGCCCGCGCGTGATGATTGCCAAGCTCGGTCAGGACGGCCACGACCGTGGTGCCAAGGTCGTGGCCACGGCCTTCGCCGACCTCGGCTTCGACGTCGACATGGGCCCGCTGTTCCAGACCGCCGAGGAATGCGCGCGCCAGGCGATCGAGAACGACGTGCATGCGGTGGGCGTCAGCACGCTGGCCGCCGGCCACAAGACGCTGGTGCCGGCCATCATCCAGGCGCTCAAGGCGCAAGGCGCCGACGACATCATCGTCTTCGTCGGCGGTGTGATCCCGCGCCAGGACTACGAGTTCCTCTACGAAGCCGGCGTGAAGGGCATCTACGGCCCGGGCACGCCGATCCCGGCGAGCGCGAAGGACGTGCTCGAGCAAATCAAGAAGAGCCTGGACGCGAAAGCCTGACGTGAACCTGCCGGCTGCCGACCAGGCGCTGAAGGAAGGCGTGCTGCGCCGCGAGCGGCGCGCGCTCGCCAAGACCATCACGCTGCTCGAATCGACGCGCGCCGACCATCGCGCGCGCGCCGATGCGCTGCTCAACGCGCTGCTGCCGCACAGCGGCAAGGCCATCCGCCTGGGCATCTCGGGCGTGCCGGGCGTGGGCAAGTCGACCTTCATCGAGGCGCTCGGCCTGCACCTGATCGGCCAGGGGCGGCGCGTGGCGGTGCTCGCGATCGACCCGTCGTCGTCGGTCTCGGGCGGCTCCATCCTCGGCGACAAGACGCGCATGGAGCAGCTCTCGGCCAACGAGGCGGCGTACATCCGCCCCAGCCCGGCCGGCGGCACGCTCGGTGGCGTGGCCGAGAAGACGCGCGAGGCGATGCTGGTGTGCGAGGCCTCGGGCTACGACGTGGTGATCGTCGAGACCGTCGGCGTCGGCCAGAGCGAGACGGCCGTGGCCAGCATGACCGACATGTTCGTGCTGCTGCAGCTGCCCAACGCCGGCGACGACCTGCAGGCGATCAAGAAGGGCGTGATGGAGCTGGCCGACCTGGTGGTGATCAACAAGGCCGACCTCGACCCCGACGCCGCGACCCGCGCGCGTGCGCAGATCACCTCGGCGTTGCGCGTCTTCAACTTCCACGGCAATCCGGCGCACGCCGCCGAGCGCTGGCAGCCGCAGGTGATGCAGCTCAGCGCGCTGAAGGCGCAGGGCATCGCCGACTTCTGGGCGGCCGTGACGAGCTTCGAGACGAAGCGCCGCGCCAGCGGAGAGTTCGACGCGCGGCGTCGCCACCAGGCGCAGGACTGGATGTGGGACATCGTCCACGCCGGCCTGCGCCAAGCCTTCGACCGGCATCCCGCAGTGCGTGCCGCGCTGCCGCAGACCCTGCGCGACGTCGACGAGGCGCGTGCCGCGCCCTCGGCGGCGGCGCGCGCGCTCCTGATCCTGTTCCAGAAACCGAATTCCTGAGGAGGCATCCGCCATGCACGACATCATCCAGCAGCTCGAGGAGAAGCGCGCCAAGGCGCGGCTCGGCGGCGGCGAGAAACGCATCGCCGCGCAGCATTCGAAAGGCAAGCTCACCGCGCGCGAGCGCATCGAGCTGCTGCTCGACGAGGGCACCTTCGAGGAATGGGACATGTTCGTCGAGCACCGCTGTGCCGACTTCGGCATGGCCGACAACAAGATCCCGGGCGACGGCGTCGTCACCGGCTACGGCATGATCAACGGCCGCCTGGTGTTCGTGTTCAGCCAGGACTTCACCGTGTTCGGCGGCGCGCTCTCCGAGGCGCACGCCGAGAAGATCTGCAAGGTGATGGACCAGGCGATGAAGGTCGGCGCGCCGGTCATCGGCCTGAACGACTCGGGCGGCGCGCGCATCCAGGAAGGCGTGGCCTCGCTGGGCGGCTATGCCGAGGTGTTCCAGCGCAACGTGATGGCCTCGGGCGTGGTGCCGCAGATCAGCATGATCATGGGCCCCTGTGCCGGCGGCGCGGTGTACTCGCCGGCCATGACCGACTTCATCTTCATGGTGAAGGACAGCTCCTACATGTTCGTCACCGGCCCCGAGGTGGTGAAGACGGTGACGCACGAGGAGGTGAGCGCCGAGGAACTGGGCGGCGCGAGCACGCACAGCACCAAGAGCGGCGTGGCCGACCTCGCCTTCGAGAACGACGTCGACGCGCTGCTGATGCTGCGCCGGCTGTTCAACTACCTGCCGCTGAACAACAAGGAGAAGCCGCCGGTGCGCCGCAGCGACGACCCGGCCGAGCGGCTCGACTGGTCGCTCGACACGCTGGTGCCGGACAATCCGAACAAGCCGTACGACATGAAGGAGCTGATCGTCAAGACAGTCGACGACGGCGACTTCTTCGAGCTGCAGCCCGACTACGCGAAGAACATCGTGATCGGCTTCGGCCGCATGGAGGGCCAGACGGTCGGCATCGTCGCGAACCAGCCGCTGGTGCTGGCCGGCTGCCTGGACATCAAGAGTTCGATCAAGGCGGCGCGCTTCGTGCGCTTCTGCGACGCCTTCAACATCCCGGTGATCACCTTCGTCGATGTGCCCGGCTTCATGCCCGGCACCGCGCAGGAGTACGGCGGCATCATCAAGCACGGCGCCAAGCTGCTGTACGCGTATGCCGAGTGCACGGTGCCCAAGGTCACGGTGATCACCCGCAAGGCCTACGGCGGCGCGTACGACGTGATGAGCTCCAAGCACCTGCGCGGCGACGTCAACTTCGCCTGGCCGAACGCCGAGATCGCGGTCATGGGCGCCAAGGGCGCGGTCGAGATCATCTTCCGCGAGGACAAGGGCGATCCGGCCAAGCTGGCCGCAAAGGAGGCCGAGTACAAGGCGCGCTTCGCGAACCCCTTCGTGGCCGGCGCACGCGGCTACATCGACGACGTGATCCAGCCCCACGAGACCCGCAAGCGCATCTGCCGCTCGCTCGTGATGCTGCGCGACAAGAAGCTCGAGAACCCGTGGCGCAAGCACGGGAACATCCCGCTGTGAGGACGGAGGAGACCCCCATCATGTTCAGCAAGATCCTCATTGCCAACCGCGGCGAGATCGCCTGCCGCGTCATCAAGACCGCCCGCAAGATGGGCATCAAGACGGTCGCCGTGTATTCCGAGGCCGACCGCGACGCGCGCCACGTCGAGCTGGCCGACGAGTCGGTGTTCATCGGCGCCGCGCCCAGCCGCGAGAGCTATCTCGTGATGGACAAGATCATCGCCGCCTGCAAGCAGACCGGCGCGCAGGCGGTGCACCCGGGCTACGGCTTCCTGTCGGAGAACGAGGAGTTCGCGCGCCGTGTCGAGGAGGAGGGCATCGTCTTCATCGGCCCGAAGCACGCCTCGATCGCCGCGATGGGCGACAAGATCGCCTCGAAGAAGCTCGCCGGCGCGGCCCAGGTCAACACCATCCCAGGCTTCAACGACGTGATCCAGTCGCCCGAGCAGGCGGTGACGATCGCGAAGGACATCGGCTATCCGGTGATGATCAAGGCGAGCGCCGGCGGCGGCGGCAAGGGCCTGCGCGTGGCCTGGAACGACAAGGAAGCCTTTGAGGGCTTCAGCTCCTGCCGCAACGAGGCCAAGAACAGCTTCGGCGACGACCGCGTCTTCATCGAGAAGTTCGTCGAGGAGCCGCGCCACATCGAGATCCAGGTGCTGGGCGATGCACACGGCAACTGCGTCTACCTGCACGAGCGCGAGTGCTCGATCCAGCGCCGCCACCAGAAGGTGATCGAGGAGGCGCCGTCGCCCTTCATCAGCGAGGCCACGCGCCGTGCGATGGGCGAGCAGGCCGTGGCGCTCGCCAAGGCGGTGAACTACCAGAGCGCAGGCACGGTGGAGTTCGTGGTCGGCAAGGACCAGAGCTTCTACTTCCTCGAGATGAACACGCGGCTGCAGGTGGAGCACCCGGTCACCGAGTGCATCACCGGGCTCGACCTCGTCGAGCAGATGATCCGAGTGGCCGCCGGCGAGAAGCTGCGCTTCACGCAGGCGCAGATCCCGCGCCGCGGCTGGGCGATGGAGTGCCGCATCAACGCGGAAGACCCGTTCCGCAACTTCCTGCCCTCGACCGGCCGCCTGGTGAAGTACCAGCCGCCGGTGCAGACGATGGAGGCCGCGATGCCGGTGCCCGAGGGCGGCGGCGTGCGAGTGGACACCGGCGTGTACGACGGCGGCGAGATCCCGATGTACTACGACTCGATGATCGCCAAGCTGATCGTGCACGGCCTGGACCGCGACGACGCGATCCGCAAGATGCGCGAGGCGCTCAACGCCTTCGTGATCCGCGGCGTGTCGAGCAACATCCCGTTCCAGTCGGCGCTGCTCGCGCACCCGAAGTTCGTCGCCGGGCAGTTCAACACCGGCTTCATCGCCGAGCACTACCCGAAGGGCTTCTCGGCCGAACTGGTGCCGCACGACCAGCCCGACTTCCTGCTGATGCTTGCCGGCGCGGCGCACCGCCGCATGCGCGAGCGCGCCTCGCGCATCACCGGCCAGCTGCCCGGCCACGAGCTCAAGATCGGCGAGGACTTCGTGATCGTGCTGACCGACAAGCAGGGCCAGCGCACGCAGACGCCGGTGCGCGTGCTGCACGAGGACTGTGGCTACCGCGTCACGGTCGGCGGCCGCACCTGCCGACTGCGCTTTGCCGGTCCGCTGCGCGACGTCGCGGTCAGCGGCGAGATCGACGGCCGGCCGTTCCATGCGCAGATCGAGCGCATCGGGCTGCACTACCGCATCGTGCACAACGGCCTGCAGGTCGACGCGCGCGTGCTCTCGGCGCGCGCCGCCGAACTGGAGGCGATGATGCCCTTCAAGGCGCCGCCCGATCTGTCGAAGTTCCTGCTCTCGCCGATGCCGGGCCTGCTGGTTGACGTCGCCGTGCAGCCGGGCCAGAAGGTGCTCGCGGGCGAGAAGCTCGCCGTCATCGAGGCGATGAAGATGGAGAACATCCTCGTCGCGCAGCAGGACGGCGTGGTGGCCAAGGTGGCCGCCACGAAAGGCGAGAGCCTGTCGGTCGACCAGGTCATCCTGGAGTTCCAATGAGCACGCGGCCGTTCAAGGTGCTGGGCATCCAGCAGATCGCCATCGGCGGCCTCGACAAGCAGCGACTGAAGACCCTGTGGGTCGACAAGCTCGGGCTGGAAGTCACCGGCACCTTCCGCTCCGAGCGCGAGAACGTCGACGAGGACATCTGCGCGATGGGCCAGGCCCCGTTCACCGTCGAGGTGGACCTGATGCAGCCGATGGACCCGGAGAAGAAGCCGGCCGTGCACGCCACGCCGCTGAACCACGTCGGCCTGTGGATCGACGATCTGCCCAAGGCGGTGGAGTGGCTCACGGCGCAGGGCGTGCGCTTCGCGCCGGGCGGCATCCGCCGCGGCGCGGCCGGTCACGACATCTGCTTCCTGCACCCCAAGGGCAACGAGGAGTTCCCGGTCAGCGGGGAGGGCGTGCTGATCGAGCTGGTGCAGGCCCCGCCGGAGGTGGTGGAGGCCTTCGCGAAGCTGGCATGATGGCCGGATGGCCGTTCGAGAAATCCTGAAGATGGGCGATGCGCGGCTGCTGCGCATCGCCAAGCCCGTCCAGCGCTTCGACACCCCGGAGCTGCATGCGCTGATCGCCGACATGTTCGACACCATGCGCGCCGCCGAGGGCGCCGGGCTGGCGGCGCCGCAGATCGGCGTCGACCTGGCGCTGGTGATCTTCGGCTTCACGAAGAGCCGCCGCTACCCCGACCGCGAACCGGTGCCCGAGACGGTGCTGCTCAACCCCAGCATCGAGGCGCTCTCCGACGAGGAGGACGAAGGCTGGGAGGGCTGCCTCTCGGTGCCCGGGCTGCGCGCCGTGGTGCCGCGCTTCGCACGCATCCGCTACCGAGGTTTCGATCAGTTTGGTGTCCCGATCGACCGTGAGGCCGTGGGCTTCCACGCCCGTGTCGTACAGCACGAATGCGATCACCTGATCGGCAAGCTCTACCCGATGCGGGTGCGCGACTTCAGCCGATTCGGCTACACCAGCGTGCTGTTCCCCGAGATCGACGCGGCCGAAGACGACTGAGCGCTGCCGCTTTGTAAAGCTGTGTGTCGGCCATGTGGCCGGCGTCGGCGTTCCCGGCCGCCGGCGCGTTGCGGAGGGGCAGCCGGCGCAACTTCCGCGCACCGGCC
>WBZM01002368.1_pt1 | contig 16174 bp, 14 predicted proteins | sample 5204271 | NCBI WGS metagenome assembly WBZM01 (sample SAMN12344346, study PRJNA552823) | activated sludge metagenome | biome: Activated sludge suspended growth; feature: Nitrification reactor; material: Wastewater; isolation source: activated sludge from nitrification reactor of wastewater...
GCCGCCGAGGATCTTCATCAGGGTCGACTTGCCGCAGCCGTTGGCGCCGATCAGGCCGTAGCGGTTGCCGTCGGCGAACTTGACGCTGACGTGCTCGAACAGCGGCTTGGCTTCGAACTGGATGGCGAGGTTGGTCGTGGACAGCATGGATACCGCTCGGGCCGGTGGGCCGCGGGCCAGGGGGTCGAGGGTGGGGGTCGGTGTGGCAGGGCTCTCGATCCGGCCCTGCATCCGCCGGCGGTCGCTGCCGCCTGGAATGTGGAAAACGTCGGCAGAACAATAACTTATTGCAGCCAGAACCGCAACCCGAAGCGCCCGGCGGCGGCCTCCGGCAAGAAAAAGGCGCCCGCGTCGAGGACGCGGGCGCCACAGTCAACTCATCCCGGTGGGCAGTCCCGGTTGGCAGTGCCGCTCAGGGCAGCGTCTGCGTACCGCCTTCCGCCGGGTCCTTGGTCCAGCCGAGCGCGTTCCACTCGATCTGGTCCTCGAAGTGGCAGTCCGCGCAGCCATTGCCGCGGCCGAGCGCCTGCTCCTTGGGCGCGACCTCGTGGTCGACCTTGAGCAGCATCACGGTGTCGAGGAACTCGTACTGGCCGGTGTAGACCTGCGCGCCGGCGTTGTAGGCAGGCAGGTAGTTCGCGTTGTCCTGCAGCGCGAGGTTCCAGTCGAACTTGCTCCAGTACGGGCTCGCACCCGTCACGGCGCCCCAGAGGTGCGGCACCAGCACCGTCTTGTTGTTCTTGTCGAACGGCTGGTTGCCCGTCATCTTCTTGAACGTGTAGATCTTGGCGCCAGCGTCCTTGTAGGTCGCGGTCGGCGAGCCGAGATCCATCGGCAGCGTCGTGTACTTGTCGTTGAATCCGGTGATCACCCGGTTCCACTTGCCGTCGTAGTAGCGCAGCGCCGGACGCACGTTCGTGCCCCAGGTGAAGCAGCCCTTCAGCTTGCTGTAGGTCGAGCGGTTGCCGGTGCCGACCGGGGCCGCGGCGCACGCGTCCGGACGCGTGTCGAAGCCGGCCAGCGACCAGCGCCAGTCGGTGTAGGTCGACACTTTGCGGGCGATCGCCGGGATGTGGCAGACCTGGCAGGCGAGCCGGTCGTGCGTCTGCACGAGGTTCTCCGCGGTCGTGCCGACGTGGACGCTGGCCGAGTGGCAGTCCTCGCAGGTCTTCATCACGCCTTCGTCGGCCGAGTGATACATGAAGCCACCGATGCCGTGGTCGATCATGTTGCCCGACGCGTCCTTCTTGACCTGGTGGCACGCCACGCAGGTCATGTTGCCGCCCTTCGGCTGCGTCCCGGTGGCGAGCGGGTCCACGCCCATGTGCACGTCTTCCGTGCGCGCGAGGTACGTGGCCGGATCCGCATTCGGGTCGCTCGGTGCCCGCAGGGCCATGCGCGTCGAGATGTCGCCGTGCTTGACGTTGTCGTCGCCGCCCGCGCGGCTGTGACAGAACACGCAGGTCGAGCGCGGCGGCACGCCGCCGTTCATGCCGACGCTGCGCGCCACCAGTTGCAGCGCTTCCGCCGTCATGTCCGGCGCTCCGGCCACCGGCTGCGTCGCGGTCGGCGACGCCACCTTCTTGTAGGTGCCGGTCTGGTCGTGGCAGGCGAGGCAGTCGATGTTCTTCGGGTTGGCGAAGTTGAAGCTCTTGTCCTGCCAGCCGTAGCCGATGTGGCACTGCGAGCAGCGGCCTTCGTTGCCCGGCACCGCCTGGCAGAAGTTGTTGATGAGGTCCTTCTTGCCGTGGATCGTGCCCTCGAAGCCGGCGATGCCCGAGACCGTGCCTTCCCACTTCCAGTGGGCTGTCTTCATGACGTCGTCGCCGACCTTGCCGTGGCAGTTCAGGCACTGCGTGGTGCCCGTGTAGGTGTTCTCGGTGAAGTAGCCCTTGTGCAGGCCGACCACGTCGTACGCCCCGGAGGTCGTGCGGCAGTCGTACACGTCGACCTTGCCGTCCTTGTTGGTGTCCTCGGTGGCCGGGTCGGCCACGCCGTTGCCGTTCAGGTCCCAGCAGTTGAGGCCGGACTGTCCCGGCGTACCGTCGGTGCCGTCGGTGCCGTCGGTGCCGTTCTTGCCGTCGTCGCCCGAGCATCCACCCAGGAATGCTCCGGTCAGCACCATCAGTGCGAACACCGGCAGGTGTCGCGCAGGAAGTTTCGTCGATTTCATGTGGCCGCTCCTGGAGTCCGGCGAGCCGGATTGCAGACCGGAACATGCATTCGACGTGCCACGTCCCCGCACGCCGGAAAACGCTTCAGGAATCAGCGCATTGGATCACCGGCAGCGCGCGACATCCGTAACAACCCGGACCGCGTCGCCTGCCAAGCGTGGCACTGGATATTGGCAGTGCTGCCACACCCGGCGCCGCCGCGCCGGCGCGCCCGTCAGTCCTCGTCGCTCGAATCGCGCTTCTTGCCGTTCTTCTTTTTCTGCTGCTCGCGCATCTTCTGGCGTTCCTCGGGCGAGGCGTCACGCCACTTGTCGCGCAGCTTCTGGCGCTGATCGGGCGACATCTCGCGCCACTTCTCGCGCAGCTGCTGCCGCTCGTCGGGCGGCAGGTCGCGGTACTGCCGGAAGTTCTCGCGCAGGCGCGCCTGGTCCTCGGGCGACATCTGCTTGAACTGGCGATAGCGATCCTTGAGCTGCGCGCGCTGCTCGGGCGACAGCTGCTGCCACTGCTCGTAGCGCTGCTTTGCGCTGTCGCGCTCCTCCGGCGACATGTGCTGCCAGCGCTCGGCACCGCGCTTGAGCTGCTCCTGGCGCTCCGGCGGCAACTGGTTCCACCGGTCGCGGTAACGCTCCAGCGCCTGCTTCTGCTCCGGCGTGAGCTGCTCCCACCGGGTGGCGTGCGTGGCACCCTGCCCGGCCTGCGCAGCCGGCAGGCCGAGCAGCAGGACGGACGCGATCACCGCCGTCATCCACGATTTCATGGCTTGCTCTCCTGCGCCGTCCTCGCGGCGCCTTCCGCCGTCGCCGGACGGGATGGCACTTTCACTGCACTCGCCGCCGGTCTCGCCGGCGGCGACGGTTCCGATTCCTGCACGACCTGCCAGTCCGAGTCGTCGCCGTCCCAGCTGCCGAGGTAGGCGAGGAAGTCCTCGTCCGGCGGCGAAGCCGGAGGCGGCGCGGCCGACGCGCCGGCGGCACCGGCCACGGCCACGATCCAGCCCGCGATCGCGCGTCGTGGCCGCATCGTTCAGCCGACCCCGTTGCCGTTGCCGCCCGTCGAGTACGCGACGAAGTCGTAGAACTCGAGGTCCTCGGAGAGCAGGTCGAGGTCGTCACCCGCCGCGAGCACCTCGCCCGGGTCGACGGCGTCATCGCCGGCCAGCACCGGCGGCGCCTGCACCTGCGCCTGTTGCGCCGGGGCCGCCGGGCCGCCCGGCATGCGCCACAGCACCACCGCCAGCAGCGCGGCAGCCGCCATCGCACCGGCAGGCGCCCACACGAGCCACGGCGAGCGGCGCGAGCGCTCGATCTCCGCCGTCGCCTTCTGTCGCGCCTGGTTCAGGCGCGAGCGCGTCCGCGCGTCGAGGCCCTCGACGCTCGCATCGAACACTTCTCGCGCCCTCGATTCGAACGCGCGGTCCATCGGGTCCTGGTCGCTCATCACCACACCTCCCCGAGCTGCGCCCGCAGGGTCTGCAGCGCCCGGAAATAATGCGTCTTCACGCTGCCCTCGGAACAGCCCATCGCCTGCGCCGTCTGTGCGACGTCGAGCCCCTCGAGGCAGCGCAGAGTAAACGCTTCCTGCTGGCGCGCCGGCAACTGTCCGAGCGCCTGCTCCAGCTTCTCGATCGCCTCGGCCGCCATCAGGCGCTCGCTCGGCTCGGGCCCGCCGTCGGCGACGTGCTCGTAGGGGTCGACGGCCTCGGCGTCGTCGTCCCGGTTCGAGCCCGGCCACAGGGCGAAGATGCGCGAGCGCACGGTGCGTCGGCGCTGCGCATCGCGGATGCCGTTGTAGAGGATCCGGTAGAACAGCGGCTGCCACTCCTCCGCCGGCCGCTGCCCGTAGCTGCGGGCGAGGCGCAGCATGGCTCCCTGGACGACGTCCAGCGCGTCGTCCTCGTTGCGCAGCTGCATCTGGGCGATCCGGAAGGCCCGTCGTTCCACGCCGGCGAGGAAACGGTCGAGCGCACGTGACTGCTGCAGGGTGGACTCCTCGCGGGGCGTGCTCCCTTCGTCCGTCAGCCGGAGCGCGGGGCTGAAATCGAGCGTACCAGACAGTGCCATGCGGTTAGACTCTCGGTGCAGCGGCGGCGGTTCGGCGGCCTCTCGATGGCAAAACGCTTTGCCCTCCAAGCGGTTGACGCGCATTGGTAAGGAAGATGTGCACCGGTCCCGGGCTGTTGCACCGCAACGCCGGGTCCCGCTGGGACCGCGCCGCGCCTGGACCCGCAGGCAGCGGCTCGGCAGTTACGTAACTCATTGATTCATAAAAGTGTTCCGCAAGCCGGCGAAAATCTCGCCAGATCAGCAAACTGCCCGCCGGAACCGGCACTTGGGCTCGATTCGCGCCGCCCGTGCACAGACTTATCCACAGGCTCTGTGGACAACTTCACATAAGGCCCGCCCAGGGTGAGCAGCGTCCTGGCGATCGCCATCGACACGCCCCTGCGGCAGCTCTTCGACTACCTGCCGCCGGCGGGGATCGACGGCTCGGCCCTGCAGCCGGGCTGCCGGCTGTGGGTGCCTTTCGGGCGTCGGCGGGTGGTCGGGCTGCTGGTCGAGACGCGCGAGCGCTCCGAGTTGCCCGCCCACCGGCTCAAGGCAGCGGCGGCGCTGATCGACGACGCGCCGGTGCTCGACCCGCGACTGCTCGACCTGCTGCGCTGGTCCGCCGACTACTACCGACACCCGCTCGGCGAGGTCCTGGCCGCGGCCCTGCCCGCCGCCCTGCGCGCCGGCCAGGGCGCGCACGCGTCCGAGGAGCGCTGGGCGCTCACTGCCGCCGCGCGCACCGGATCGCTGCCGGAACTCGCCGCCCGCGCGAGCCGGCTGCGCGACCTGGCCGAGTGGCTGGGCGCACGCGACAGCGGCAGCGCAACCGAGCTCGCCTCGCTCTCGCCCCGCTGGCGCGATCACCTGCGCGAACTGGAGAAGCGCGGCTGGGTGATCCGGCTGCGCCAGGACGTCGCCACCCAGCCCTACGGCACGGTCCCGGCCGCGACCCGCGTCGCCGGCCCGCCGCTCGCGCCCGAACAGGCCGAGGCCGTCGCGGCGATCGAGTCGGCGCAGGGAACCTTCGCGTCGTTCCTGCTGCACGGCGTGACCGGCAGCGGCAAGACCGAGGTCTACCTGCGCGCGATCGAGGGCGTGGTCGGGCGCGGCGCGCAGGCGCTGGTGCTGGTGCCGGAAATCGCGCTGACCCCGCAGCTGGTGGGGCGTTTCGCCGAACGCTTCGCGGCGCCGCTCGCGGTGCTGCACTCGTCGTTGACCGACCAGGAGCGACTGCGTGCCTGGCGCGCGGCGCGCAGCGGGTTCGCACCGGTGGTCATCGGCACGCGTTCGGCGATCTTCGCGCCGCTGGCGCGGCCCGGCCTGATCGTGGTCGACGAGGAGCACGACCACTCCTACAAGCAGCAGGAGGGCTTCCGGTACTCCGCACGCGACCTCGCGCTGGTGCGCGCGCAGCGGCTCGCCATCCCGGTCGTGCTCGGCTCGGCGACGCCCTCGCTCGAGAGCCTCGAACGCGTGCACGCCGGGCGCAGCCGTCGGCTGTCGCTGCCCAACCGGGCCGGCGGCGCGCGCCCGCCGCAACTGCACCTGATCGACCTGCGCCGGCACGCCGAGACGCAGGGCATCGCGACGCCGACCGTGCTGGCCATCAAGCAGCACCTCGACGGCGGCGGCCAGGTGCTGCTCTACCTCAACCGCCGCGGCTACGCGCCCTCGCTCTTCTGCCCGGCCTGCGGCTGGGTGGCGCCCTGCCCGCGCTGCGACGCCCGGCTGACGGTGCACCAGCGGGAGCGCGCGCTGCACTGCCACCACTGCGGCACCCACCAGGCGGTCCCGGAGACCTGCCCGCAGTGCTTCGAGCCGGTCAAGCCGGTCGGACAGGGCACGGAGCGCATCGAGGAAACCCTCGGGCGCCTGTTCCCGGACGTGCCGCTGGCGCGCATCGACCGCGACGCCGTGCGTCGCCGAGGCGCCCTCGAGGAAGTCATCGAGCGCATTCACCGCGGCGAGGTCCGCCTCCTCGTGGGCACGCAGATGCTGACCAAGGGTCATCACTTCCCCGACGTGAGCCTGGTGGTCGTGCTGAACGCCGACCAGGGCCTGTTCGGCACGGATTTCCGCGCGTCCGAGCGGCTGGCGCAGACGATCGTGCAGGTGGCGGGACGGGCGGGCCGCGCCGGCCGGCCGGGCGAGGTGCTGATCCAGACGGAATACCCGGAGCATCCACTGCTCACACAGCTCGTCACCGGCGGTTACGACGCCTTCGCGGCGGCGGCACTGGCCGAACGTCGCGAGGCGGCCTGGCCGCCGTACGCGCGCATCGCCGTGCTGCGCGCCGAGGCCACGGGACGGGCCGTGCCGCTGGAGTTCCTGGACCAGGCACGCGACCTCGCGCTCGCCTGCGCCGAACCGGGCATCGAGCTGCTCGGCCCGGCGGCCGCGCCGATGGAGCGCCGGGCCGGGCACTACCGCGCGCAGCTGCTGCTGCACGGGCCCAGCCACGCGCCCCTGCAACGCCTGTTCTCGCGCTGGCTGCCGCAGGTGGAGGCGCTGCCGACGGCGCGCAAGGTGCGCTGGTCGCTCGACGTGGACCCGCTCGAGCTGTTCTAACGGGCCCCGTCGAGTGGATCGCCCGCGCTCAGGTGACCGGCACCTCGAAGTCGTGGGTCGCGCCCTGGTTGGCCTGCACCGTCACGGGAGCGCCGTTCTCCGGAGTGAAGTTCACGACTTCGTCCGCGCCCGCCGGTGTGTCCGGCGCATCGGAGTCGACGTCCGGCTGATCCGGATCGCATGTGTAGGCGACGAGATAGTTGCCGACGGGAACGAAGCCGATCGTGTAGGCGTACCCCGCCGCGCCCGAGACGACCATCGCCGAGGTGATCGGGTCCTCGCCGTCGCCCGCATTGCCGTCGACATCGTCGACCGAAGCGGGCGGCGTGCCCGTGTACGGCCCGTACAGGTATACGTTGCCCGGCGCGACCTTCGAGAGCGTCGCGTCGGCCCCGCACTTCAGCGCGACCAGCGTGGGGTCGACCCGGCCGCTGATCGTACCGACCTGAAGGTTGTCCACCAGCCGCAGGGCCGGCTTCAGCAGGTAGGCCTGGCCGCCGCACGACTCCGTCATCGCATGCTGGCCGGGCGGACGGACGACCGACTTGCGCAGGTCGAAATCGATGGTGAAGTCGGTGATCGTGCCGACGCCCACCGTGAAGCCACGCACGAGCTTCAGTCCGGTTTCCGCGCCGCTGGGGATGCGCATCTCGCACTGGGCGCCGTCGACCGTCACGTAGGAATCCCCCGCGACGCCGGGATCGGCGTTGACCTTGAGCCGCATCCATTCGTACTCGCCGGCAGGCACCCGCTCGCCGTCGAGCAGCATCGCGCGCTGGGTGCCCTGTTGTGCCAGCAGATCGATCGACTTCGGTGCTGCGAACTGGACCGAGAACGCATTGCCGTTCGTCGGCTTCAGTTCGACACCGGTGAACTGCACGACGACGGCATCGGCCGCGTCGACCGGCGCGTCGGTGATGCCCAGCTTCAGCACACCCGACGCATTGCTCGAGTCGCCACCTCCGCCTCCGCAAGCCGCCAGGCCCAGCATTGCCAGCACCACCGAACCAGGTGCCGCTGGTGATCTTCGGTTCATGATGCGCCCCCTCGGCCATGCCGTTGCGAAAGCGCCAGCGTAGGCGATCACCCTCGCTCGCGCCGCACCGGCTGCGCAAAGTATGACTCGCGTCCCGCGCGCAAATTCCCTAGACTTCCGCCCTCGTCCGCCATCGCCGACGGCTACAACTTGAAGTCCCCGATCGAACAACTGGTGCGCGACGCGCTCGCGCGGCTCGCCACCGACCTGCAGAATCCGGCCGTCGGCGCCATCGTGCCGACGATCGAGCGCACGCGCGATCCGAAGCACGGCGATTTCGCCACCAACGTCGCGATGCAGCTGGCCAAGGCCGCGCAGCGCAAGCCGCGCGACCTCGCGCAGGCCCTGATCGACGCCCTGCCCGCCAACGACCTCGTCGCCCGGGTGGAGATCGCCGGACCCGGCTTCGTCAATTTCTTCCTCGCGCCGACGGCGTACCAGCGCGAGTTGCTGCGCATCCACGGGCAGGGCTCGGCGTACGGCCGCAGCACGCTCGGCGGCGGCCAGCGCGTGATGGTCGAGTTCGTCTCGGCCAACCCGACCGGCCCGCTGCACGTGGGCCACGGCCGGCACGCCGCCTTCGGCGCCTCGCTGTCGAACCTGCTCGACGCCGCGGGTTACAAGGTGCACCGCGAGTACTACATCAACGACGCCGGCCGGCAGATGGACATCCTCGCCGCGAGCGTCTGGCTGCGTTACCTCGAGTGCTTCGGCGAGCAGTTCCCCTTTCCCTCGAACGGCTACCGCGGCGACTACATCCATCCGATCGCCGACAAGCTGGTGGAGAAGGCGGGACGGACGCTCGTGCGTCCGGCGGCCGAGGTGTTCGCGAACCTGCCGCCCGACGCGCCGGCGGGCGACAAGGACGAGTACATCGACGCTGTAATCGCGCGCGCGAAGGCGCTGCTCGGCGAGGACGGCTTCCGCCAGGCCTTCGACCTCGCGCTCGGGGACATCCTCGCGGACATCCGCGCCGACCTCGAGGAGTTCGGCGTCCGCTACGACCAGTGGTTCAGCGAGCGCAGCCTCTCGGACGACGGCGCCATCGATCACGCGCTCGACCTGCTGCGCCGGAACGGCGTGGTGTACGAGAAGGACGGCGCGCAGTGGTTCCGCGCGACCGACTTCGGCGACGAGAAGGACCGCGTCGTGGTGCGCGAGAACGGGCTGAAGACCTATTTCGCCTCCGACATCGCCTATCACCTGAACAAGTGCGAGCGCGGCTGGCAGCACCTGATCGACGTGCTCGGCTCGGACCACCACGGCTACGTCGCGCGCGTGCGCGCGGGCCTCGTCGCCATGGGCCAGCCGGCCGAGTGCCTCGAGGTGCGGCTGATGCAGTTCGTCACGCTCTACCGGGGCGGCGAGAAGGTGCAGATGTCGACGCGCTCCGGCGAGTTCATCACGCTGCGCGAGCTGCGGCGCGAGGTCGGCAACGACGCCGCGCGCTTCTTCTACGTGATGCGCAGCAACGACCAGCACCTCGACTTCGACATGCAGCTCGCCACGTCGAAGTCGAACGAGAACCCGGTGTACTACATCCAGTACGCCCACGCGCGCGTGTGCAGCGTGCTGCGCCAGATGCGCGAGAAGGGCTACGCACTGGACCCGGCCCGCGGCCAGGCCGGGCTGCACCGCCTCGACGCGGGCCACGAGCAGGCCCTGCTCGCGACGCTGAGCCGCTACCCCGAGGTGGTCGAGATGGCGGCGCTGCAGCGGGCGCCGCACGCGCTCGTGCACTACCTGCGCGAACTCGCGACCGATTTCCACGCGTACTACAACGCCCACCAGTTCCTGGTGGACGATGCCGAGCTGCGCGACGCGCGCGTCACGCTGATCCAGGGCGTGCGCCAGGTCGTGCGCAACGGCCTCGGGCTGCTCGGCGTGTCGGCGCCCGAGGCCATGTGACGTGAATGCCCCCGCGCACCCGGGCCGCACGCTGAGCCGCGACTACAAGCACGTGAAGCGCCACGCCACCACGCGTGGCGGCGAGCCGTTCGGCGGCTGGGTCGGGTTCGGCGCCGGGCTCGCGCTCGGCCTCGGCGTCGCGCTGCTGGTCTTCCTGCACTACCGGGGCCAGCCCGAGTCCGCTCCGCAGCAGGCACAGGCGGAGGCGGCGCCCCAGTCCGACGTCGCGACTGCCGACGAGATGGTGGCGGGGCCGCCGGCGGGCGACGTGCCCGGCGGCGACCTGACGTTCTACGACATGCTGAAGAAGCAGGAAGTCGAGGTACCGCCCGATCCGGAGTCGCGCTCGCGCGCGGGTTCACGGGCTGCCGGCGGCTCGGCGCTGCTCCAGGCCGGGGCGTTCAAGCAGGCGGGCGAGGCGGAGAAGCGCGTCGCACAGCTCGCGACGCTCGGCATCACCGCGCGCGTCAAGCGCTTCGCGATGGACGACGAGACCTGGTATCGCGTGCAGATCGGTCCGATCGAGACTGCCCAGGAATACGAGCAGATCAAGGACAAGCTGGCGGACGCCGAGATCGAGGCGACGACGGTGTCGTCGCCCGAACCCGCGGCGCCGCCATGAGGCGCCGTCGACTCAGCGACGACGGCTGATCGCGCGCAGGCCGACCAGGCCGGCGCCCAGCAGAACCAGGGTGCCCGGCTCCGGGACCTGGCGCGGCGGATCGTTGTCACGGTCGCGGCCGCGGTCGGCCAGCGCGGCCGTGCTGACGAGCGAGAGGCACAGGGCCACGGCGGGGGCGAGGCGGGCGATCGTTCGCTTGCTTTCGTTCTTCATGGGCTTGGAGTCCTGCAATCGAGAGTCACGGCACATGCCGATGAGCAATATTGCAAGCGGCGTGCCAGTCGATTCGGGTGCTGCAAGTCGTTGATGGATCGACAGGACGCGCTTCATACCGGGCGCACGCGTCAAGGATGCCGTCACACCCAGATGGGTGGCGGCACGGATCGCCATGCGTTTTCCGCTGCGAAGAGCGACCGTCCGGTGCCTGGCGGGGCGAGTTCTGTGACGGCCGTCTCAGTTCTCCGGCGGGACGAGATTCGTTCCGACCGTCAAATCGACCGACACCCGCAGCGTGCGGTTCAGCCGCCCTGGGCTGCGCCGCGCCGACCGAGTTCGGCGGCCACCGCGCTGCGGACACCCTGCAGTTCTTCGGCGAGATCGGCCATCTGCATGCTCGCCATCTCCGCCACCGAGCCGCGCTGCCAGACCTTGTTGCGCAGGATCGTCCACTCCGGCGCATCGGCCGGCAGCGTCCACAGGCGGTCGTTCGCAGGCGTCACGGCCAGGCCGACCCGCGCCGCGAACAGCTTCGCGGATTTCTCGACCGACAGGATGTTGTCGCCGGTCCGCGGCGCGATCAGGCCGTTGTCGATCAGGTACAGTGCATAGCTCTCGTCGACGAAGAACTGGTTGTTGCGCTGGATGATCGCCGCGGTACGCTCGGTGTTCTCGTAGTACTTCGCGACCCGGTCGCGCAGCGCGCGGTTGCGGACCAGGCGGATGTTGCCGGTGCCGGTCAGGTCCATGTAGGTCGTCGGGTTGAACCGCAGCGTGCGGCGCGTCGCCAGGCGCTCGAGTTTCACGGCGAGCGCCTCCCGATCGGCGGGAGCCACGGGCGTCGCGAGCGCCCGGTACGCCTCGGCCGCGTCGACCGCCTGCCTGTCCTGGAACTCGCGGACCTCGGCGAGCACCGCCGCGTCGTTGTCGAGATCGCGCGCCAGCAGCTCGAGGTACTGACGTTCGGCGCGGGCGTCCCTGCGGTCCTCCATCCTGCCGTCGATCCACAGCGCGATCAGGATGCCGGCGATCACCAGCAGCAGCTCCACGAGCACGTGGCCCCAGCGGATCTCGCGCAGGTCGGTCGCAATGCGGCGCAGCACGATCACGCCCCGGCCCTCGCGCGCAGCGCGTCGGCGGCGAAGTCGGCCAGTCCCTTCTGTGCCAGCCACTCGCGGTTGTAGAAGCGAGTGAGGTATTTCTGGCCGCCGTCGCACAGGATGGTGACGATCGTGTGGCCGCGGCCGAGCTGCTTCGCCACCCGCACCGCCGCGGCAACGTTGGTGCCGCTGGTGCTGCCGAGGAACAGGCCCTCCTCGTACAGCAGCCGGTACGTGGTGCGCACGATCTCGGGGTCCTCGATCTGCACCGCGTCGTCGATGGGCGAGCCTTCGAGGTTCGCCGTGACGCGGCCGATGCCGATACCCTCGGTCACCGCGCTGGAGCCGGCGGATCGCAGCTCGCCGTGCCTCACCCAATGGTGCAGCGCACTGCCCATCGGGTCGGCGAGCACGATGCGCACGCGGCCGTCGCTCGCCTGCTTCAGGTAGCGCGAGATGCCGCCGAGCGTGCCACCGGTGCCGGTGGCACAGACGAAGGCGTCGAGCCGGCCCTCGGTGTCGCGCCAGATTTCGGGCCCGGTCGTGGTGTAGTGCGCCTGGCGGTTGGCGGTGTTGTCGAACTGGTTGCCGCAGACCGCGCCCGGGATGTCGGCGGCCACGCGCGGCGCGAGCTTCTGGTAGTGATTCGGATCGGCATAGGGCACCGTCTTCACGACCTGCACCTCGGCCCCGAGCGTGCGCAGCAGCGCCGCCTTCTCGGGCGACTGGTTGTCGGGCATGACGATGACGCAGCGGTAGCCGCGGGCGTTGCACAGGTGCGCGAAGCCGATGCCGGTGTTGCCGGCGGTGCCCTCGACCAGCGTGCCGCCGGGCTTCAGCACACCTTCGCGCTCGAAGGTGTCGAGGATGCCCTTGGCCGCGCGGTCCTTCACCGAGCCGCCGGGATTCAGGAATTCGGCCTTGCCGAGGATCTCGCAGCCGGTTTCCACGCTGAAGGCGTGGAGGCGGATCAGCGGCGTGTTGCCGATGGTGCCGGCCACGCCGGCGCGGATGTGCTGGCTCATGGCCCGAGGGTAGCGCGGGGCCGACGCCGCGGCCACCGCCCGAAGCCCGCACCGAGCCGCCCGGAACCGCCGGGCTGACCACACCGGCGACTCGCCTTCCCTGGCTGCGGACGGCCCGGTGCCGACTTCCTCGTCCGCGAGCATGCGCGTCGCCCGTGCGGCGTTCCGCTCGATTAATTGCCGCGATCGCCGCCAAACGAAGGCTCGACGGCGCGCCGGTCGAGCGTGCGCAGCGAGATCGCCTCCGCGACGTGCGTCACGCCGATGGCCGGCTCGTCGGCGAGATCCGCGATCGAGCGGGCCACGCGCAGCACGCGATGGTAGGCGCGGGCCGACAGGGCGAGACGCTGCATCGCGCGTGCGAGCAGCGCGAGCGCCGCCGGCTCGGGGCGGCAGTGGTCCAGCACCTCGGCGATGTCGAGTCGCGCGTTGGACCGGCCCTGGCGCTGCAACTGGCGCTCGCGCGCCGCCAGCACCCGCGGCCCCACGGCGGACGTGGCCTCCTCGTCCGGCGACTGCTCGAGCGCCGCTGCCTCGACGCGACCGACCTCGACGTGCAGGTCGATGCGATCGAGCAGCGGCCCCGAAACGCGGCTGCGATACGCCTCGACGCGCTCGGGGGCGCAGCGGCAGCGGCCCCGAGCGTCGCCGTAGTGGCCGCAGGGACAGGGGTTCATGGCCGCCACCAGCTGGAAGCGGGCCGGAAACTCGCACTGGCGCGCCGCCCGCGAGATGACGATGTGCCCGGACTCGAGCGGCTCGCGCAGCACTTCGAGCACGTGCCGGTCGAACTCGGGCAGCTCGTCGAGGAACAGCACGCCGTTGTGCGCGAGCGAGATCTCGCCGGGGCGCGGGTGGCCGCCGCCGCCCACGAGCGCTGCCGCGGACGCGGTGTGATGCGGGCTGCGGAACGGACGCAGGCGCCAGTCCTCGATGCGAAAGCCCAGAGTCGAGAGCGAGCGCACGGCGGCGGTCTGCAGCGCGTCCTCCTCGCTCATCGGCGGCAGGATCCCCGGCAGGCGCTGCGCGAGCATGCTCTTGCCGGCACCGGGCGGGCCGATCAGCAGCAGGCTGTGCTCGCCCGCCGCCGCGATCTCGAGGGCACGCCGGGCCGCGGCCTGGCCGCGCACGTCGGCGAGGTCGGGCACCCGGCGCGAACCGACCGGGAGCGTGCGCTGCACCTCGACCGGCAACGGCTCGACGCCCATCGCGTGGCGGCAGACTTCGCCGAGATGGCACGCCGAAAAGATCCGCGCGCCCTGCGCCAGCGCCGCTTCGGTCGCGTTGGCCCGCGGCAGGATCAGCGTGTGCCCGGCGCGTGCGGCCCGCAGCGCCGTGGGCAGGACGCCGCGGATACCGTGCAGTTCGCCGCCGAGCGAGAGTTCGCCGTACAGCTCGGTTCCGTCGAAGGGCCCGCCAGGGAGGTTGCCGTTCGCGACGAGGATGCCGGTGGCGATCGCCAGGTCGAAGCGCCCGCCTTCCTTCGGCAGGTCGGCCGGCGCGAGATTGACGGTGACCCTGCCTGCAGGAAACTCGAAGCCGCAATTCGCGAGCGCGGCACGCACCCTGTCCTTACTCTCCTTCACGGCGGTCTCGAGCAGCCCGACCACGGAGAAGGCCGGCAGCCCGGCCCCGACGTCGACCTCGACGCGCACCAGCGGCGCCTCGAGGCCCTGCGAACTGCGGCTGAGCACGGTGGCGAGCGCCATGGACGGGACTCCCCGGGACAGGACTCCCGGAACACTGGCTGCGCGCGCTGCCGCGAGGCAAACCGCAAATCGCCCGCGTTCGCATAGAATCGCGCCATGAAACTGCACCAGCTGCGCTACCTCGCCGCCGTGGCCCAGACCGGCCTCAACATCACCGCGGCCGCCGAGAAGCTGCACACGTCCCAACCGGGCGTCAGCAAGCAGATCAAGCTGCTGGAGGACGAACTGGGCTTCCAGATCTTCGTGCGCGACGGACGCAACCTCTCGCGCGTCACGCCCGAGGGCCAGCAGGTCATCGACCGGGCGATCCGCATCCTGCGCGAGGTGCAGAACATCAAGCGCCTCTCCGACGACCTCAAGCAGCAGGACCGCGGCTCGCTCTCGATCGCCACCACGCACACCCAGGCGCGCTACGTGCTGCCGGAGGTGATCAAGGGGTTCCGCGCCGAGTACCCGGACGTGCGCCTGCACCTGCACCAGGGCACGTCGGAGCAGATCGCCGAGATGGCGGCGCTGGACCGCATCGACTTCGCCATCGCCACCGGCTCGCAGGCGCTGTTCGAGGGCTACACGCTGCTGCCCTGCTACCGCTGGCACCGCCACGTCGTGGTGCCGAAGGGCCATCCGCTCGCCAAGGTGAAGAAGCCGACGCTGAAGCAGCTCGCCGCGCACCCGGTCATCACCTACGTGTTCGGCTTCACGGGGCCGTCTTCGCTGATGGGTATCTTCGCGGCCGAGGGCCTGGTGCCGAACGTGGTGCTGACCGCGCGCGACGCGGACGTGATCAAGACCTACGTGCGCCTCGGACTCGGCATCGGCATCGTGGCCAGCATGGCCATCGAGCAGCAGGCCGATGCCGACCTCGTCCACATCGACACCTCGCACCTGTTCCCGGCGCACCTGACCTGGCTCGGGTTCCGCCGGGGCGGCCTGCTGCGCAAGTACCAGCTCGACTTCATCCAGGCGTTCGCGCCGCACCTCACGCGCCGCATCATCGAGCGCGCGGCCAATGCCTCGACCCAGGCCGAGGTGGACGAGATGACTGCGGGGATCGAGCTGCCGCTCAGGTAGCCGCGACGATGTCGGCGACAGGCCGCGCGCCTGCGCCGTTCCCGCAAGCGCCGCCGCGCCAAGAGTCGCGGACGACCCGGCCCCAGAATTCGGAGCGCTGGTTCGTGCAAGGGAACGGCTCGTCCGGCATCGGCCGCTGCAGGAAATCGCAGAGCGGCGCCCAACCGTCGGTGACCCGGTACTGCAGTAGCCGGCCCGCGGGTATCGCCGCTACGACGGCACGGTTGTGCGCCTCGTAGGCCGCCACCAGTTGCTCCGCGTCGAGCCCGAGCGGGAAGCCGGAATCGGCGATGACCTCGCCCGCCATGTCGAACCACGGCTGCAGGTGCGACGGCGCCATGCCCTGCATCGCCATCAGCCGGTGGATCGTCGCGGCAAAGCTCTCGGCCCAGGTGGCGGCATCACGCAGGGTCAGCACGAACTTCGCCGCCGGAAATGCAACGTTCAATTCGCGAAAGTAGCCGGCGGTCGGCCAATCGACGGCGCTGGCGCAGCCAGCATAGAGCGCCGTCCAGTCCGGCCGGCCCGCGCGGACGTCGCGCCAGCGCCGGGCGTGCGCATGCGGCGCGGTCAGCACGTTCTCCATGTGATGACAGGGACCGAAGCCCAGCCGCTGGATCGCCAGCTTTAACGACCACGTGCCCGTGCGCCCTACCCCGGCGCCGAAGACCTGCATGCCGATGCCCCCGTCGAG
>WBZM01002369.1_pt1 | contig 16173 bp, 10 predicted proteins | sample 5204271 | NCBI WGS metagenome assembly WBZM01 (sample SAMN12344346, study PRJNA552823) | activated sludge metagenome | biome: Activated sludge suspended growth; feature: Nitrification reactor; material: Wastewater; isolation source: activated sludge from nitrification reactor of wastewater...
CCGGCATCGGGGGTGCCGACCGGCTTGCCTTCGTAGATGATGGTGGTGCAGCCGTAGAGCAGGGGGGCGTAGACGATGTAGGAGTGGCCGACCACCCAGCCGACGTCGGAGGCGGCCCAAAAGACCTCGCCGGGTTGCATGGCGTAGAGGTGCTTCATGCTCCAGGTCATGGCGACGGCATGGCCGCCGTTGTCGCGCACCACGCCCTTGGGGATGCCGGTGGTGCCGGAGGTGTAGAGGATGTAGAGGGGGTCGGTGGCGGCGACGGAGACGCAGGGCTGGGGCTGGGCGGTGGCCATGGCCGTCTCCCAGTCGACGTCGCGGCCTTCGATCATGGTCCCCGGTTCCTGGGGCCGGCGCAGGATGACGCAGTGGTCCGGCTTGTGCTTGGCCATGTCGATGGCCTGGTCGAGGAGGGGCTTGTAGTGCTGCCGACTAATTAGCACTGAAATTACTTGTCCACCCCGAACCGGGTGGCAGAAAAGGGCAGATTTTTTTATTGCCTAGGTATACGGGGCTAATCTCAGAAAGTTATGTTACGTCTTTTAAGTATTTTTCTATTAAATCACCAATATGTTTGACTGGATATTTACCTGCCCTCTCGGTAATGGCCTCAAGATATTGCTCCAAATTGTCAGGGGTTAAAACGTGCTCACCACGACTCATCCAGTTCAGAATACGGGAGTTGAATTCTGGGGAATAGTGACTTGTGTCTTTATAGTGTGCAATGTCGTCAAGGAAATCTTGAGTATCAAATCCATAAACAAACACATTAGGATATTTTGAAATTTCATCGACTACCATCCGGACCGTACCAATATATGCCTCAAATGCCTGTGGGTCGCTTTGCTTCCAGATTGCATACCTCAAACGCGAATAAGGTGGAAAGAAAAGGTGGAATTCAGTATCAGTATATGCAATCGCATATTCAAGTAGGTGTTCGTAGAATTGTTCTTTGCGTTCAGCTAAATTTTCGGAGACCTTTGGCCAGTCGACTTTTCCAATATCACCGCTATAAATTTTATTGAGGCTTTTTGATATCTCAGTCAAGGCTTCTTTGATCTGACCATTATTCTTGGCTAAAAGCCATTTCTCCAAGCCGCCAAACCTATTGCTATGATCTGTGTTGGAGGCCCATTCGGTCATCGTCTCGAATGTACGTGTTTCTGGGCATAAATCTTCTGAATTTATAAATATGTTTCGGCAAAATGCGTACTTCAGATTGGATAGATCATAGCTGTAGATGTGTAGATCATTGAATTTATTGTTATCGTAGAGATAAGTATAAGGTGCAATGGGGCGGCTTTCTAAAGGAGCTTTTCCGAAGCCGTCAAGCGAATACACGACTCTGGATAATTTTCTTTTTTCAAGCGCATACTTTAAAACAACAGCCCTCTCTGACTGCGACGAGCCATCTAACGATATATTTGCGAATTTCTCATTAAATAATTCTGAAGCCTCTTTTGGCGAGAAGTTCGCGGCCATGCTGGTCCCTAGTATAATTGAATCAAAATCGTCCGTATTTATAACGCCGCTGGCTTGTATTCTCGTGTTGGGGAGATAGTAGTTATCCCGTATCCATGGCGGATGAAAAATGCGATATGGATCAATTAGTAGAGCAAGACCAATAAACACAAAAGCAGATATTAACCATGTAAGTATGAAGATGATGAGATATCTTTTCATTTCTAGAATTGGAAATACAGAAATTCGCTAACTCGCGTCAAGTGAATAAATGCCAAGTAAAAAATCAATCCGCCTATAATCGCCCAAAGTGGTGTTGGACGCCATTCCAGCCATCCATACTTCATCTTCAGAATCTCGCCATTGTAAGTCTCTAATGCTGGATGGTAATGAAGCATGATTTGCTGGGTATTCGGTAATAATGCCGAGACCCCAGCAAGGAAAACTATCCAATAGATTCCGCTATTCCAGTTCGCTAGACCATTCCCGAACATCCCGGAAAAAACCACGCCCAGGGATTCTAGCCAGGGTTGGAATACGCCCAGCCGTCCGTCCAGGGAACTGGGTAAGGAGATCCCATTCATCCCAAACATCGCCCCAAGCATATTCTGGGTTGCTGCCATCCCCTCTGCCCGGAACGGAACCCAGGCGATGACCACCGCCAGCATGGTCAGCAGCCAGCCAAAGAAGCGTCCCAAGCGGCTACTTTGGGTGTGGCCGCGACGGGTGCGCCATTGGCGCCAGGCATGGTTAATGACCAGGTAGAAGCCATGCAATCCGCCCCACAGGACGAAGGTCCAGCCGGCGCCATGCCACAGACCGCCGAGCAGCATGGTGATCAGCAAATTGGTCAGCCGGCGCGCTTCACCCTTGCGGCTGCCGCCGAGGGGGATGTAGAGATAGTCCCGCAGAAACCGCGACAGGGTGATATGCCAGCGGCGCCAGAAGTCGATGATCGAGGTGGCTTGGTAGGGGGAATTGAAATTGAGCGGTAGCCGCACCCCGAACATCCGGGCCAGGCCGATGGCCATGTCCGAATAGCCCGAGAAGTCGAAGTAAAGCTGGAAGGTATAAGCCAGCGCGCCTCCCCAGGCCTCGAAAAAGGTCAGGGCGGTACCGGCCTGAGCGGCGTCGAACACCGGGGTGGCGTAAATGGCCACGCCATCGGCCAGCACCACCTTCTTGAACAGCCCCAGGGCAAAGATGGTCAGGCCCACCGCCAAATGCTCGGCCTTGAGGCGGTAGAGGGTCGAGCGAGCGAACTGGGGCAGCATCTCGTGGTGGTGGACGATGGGTCCGGCGATAAGCTGAGGGAAAAAGACCACGAACAGGGCGTAGTGCAGGAAGCTGTATTCGTGGGTCTCGCCGCGATAGGCATCGACCAGATAGGCGATCTGCTGGAAGGTGAAAAAGGAGATCGCCAGCGGCAGGATGATGGTTTCCAGAACCAGGCTGCTACCAAACAGGGCGTTGAGGTTAGCGACGAAGAAGTTGGCGTATTTGTAGTAGCCCAGCAGACCGAGGTTGGCGGCGATACCGGCGATCAGGATGAGCTTGGCCGGTTGCAGGCGGCTATGCGGGGGAGGATCGGCGGGGCGGTTGACGGCGCGGGCGCTGAGGGCGACGCCCACGGCATAGTTGAAGAGCATCGAGCCCAGGATCAGGCCGAGATAGGCCGGGTTCCACCAGCCATAGAAGAAGAGGGAGGCGGCGACGAGCCAGGCCAGTGCCACCCGGTGTCGCCCTTGGGAGCCGATCAGGTGAAAGCCGAGTAAGGTGATGGGCAAGAACAGAAAAATGAAGATGTAACTGTTGAATAGCATGCCGCCGTGCTCGTAATTGGTGATCCGTTAAAGAAGTCCATTGGGGTCTATTTTAAGGGTGGAGGGGTATCCAGGGATACCCCGATTGATTGATCCACTCTGAGCGTCTGGAGGCTGATTGGGGCTGCGACAGGGTCAGGCACCGCGACTGGCATGGGCATAGGCTTCCGCAGTGGTCGTGACATTTCTCGCGGTGGTGGCGGGGGGAACCGACGAAACCGACGAAACCGGCGAAACCGTGTCCACCGTCTCGATTCGCCAGGACTCCGCCGGGCCATTGCCGCTACCGCGCACGATGCGCATGCCGTCGACGATGCGACCGGCATGGCGGCGAATCCACCAGCCCAGGCGGCGGCGGTTGACCTCGCCGCGTTCGCCGGCGATGTCATGGAGGATCTCCCGCAATTCCGTGCTGATGACCCCGAATTGTCCGAGCCGATTCACGGCGTCACGGACCCTGGTCGGGGTCTTGCCGAATTCCGCGAACCAGGCTTCCAGGAAGCGTGCCAGGGTCTCGCGGTCGGGGTCTTCGGTCATGGCCTCGAAGACGGTGGCGGTGGGGTCGGGGCAGCCGAGCCAGAGCAGGGGCTGGCGGCACCGGTCGGACCAGTCCCCGTAGCTGGCCAGGGGCTTGCAGGGTGACTGGGGGCTATCCGCCACGAGGTGGGCGCGGATGATGGTCAGGGCCGCCGAGACATAGTCCCCGCGCTGGCCTAGCACGTCGCGCACCAGGTGGGGCCGGCTGAAGGTGCGGGCGGCGGGGACCTCGCATTGGGGCGCGAGGCGGATGGTGATGCAGCGTCGGGTCATGTCCTGCACTGGCCCGACGTTGTTGCCGCTGGACAGGAACAGGGCGCGGGTGCCGACGGTGGCGGTTTTGGAGACCCCGAGGATGCGCCCGCTCATGTACTGCGAGGTCAGGGCGGTGCACAGGCTCTTGTGCGCCACCAGGTCGCCGGTGAGGTTGTCGAACTCGATCACCGCCGGGGCGCGCAGCAACTCGGCCAGCAGCAGCTTGCGGCACTCCTCGTCGTCGCCGGGGAAGGTGGTGGGGGTGCCGCGCTGGGGGGTGGCGAAGGCCGTGATCAGTTCGCAGAGGTAGGACTTGCCGGAGCCCACCATGTGCGCCCGGACATGAAACATGGGGGCGGCAGCCAGGCTGGGGCGGATGCTGGCGGTGAGGATGGCGGCCAGGGCGGCGGTCTCGTCGCAGGGGTCGGCGAAGCTGAATTCCGCCACCAGGTCCTTGAGCCGGGCCAGGGCGGCCTCGGCGTCGGCGCGGGTGGGCTGGTCGGGGACGGTGAAGTCCCGCGCATCGAAGACGCCGAACATGCCGGTGGCGGCGTCGTAGCCCGCTGTCTGCATCAGGCTGCCATCGGGTCGCAGGTAGGGTTGGCGGGCCAGGCCGTTGAGCACCGGCAGGTGCGGGTAGCCGGTGGCGTCGAACAGGACGCTGGCATGGCGCGGCGGGGGATCGGTGCGTACCCAGTCCTGGGAGCGGCCATCGTAGCGCTCCCAGGTGGCGACGCCGGCTAGGGCGCGGGTCAGGGCCGGTTGGCTGATCTCCTGCACCCGGGTCTCGCGGGTGCCGGGGTCGGTGGTCACGGTGACGATGAGGCCGCCGCGCTGGTAATAGCGCCGGGCCTGGCTCAGCTCCCGCTCGGCGGCATCGACGATGCGGTGGATTTCCCCCGGCACGACGCGGATGGTGGGCTTCATGCGGGCGGCGCTGATCTCGACACCCAGATGGCCGAGGAGGTCGCGGATGTGGCGGTGGCTGCAATGGCCATGGTGGCACTTGAAACCGCCGATGGGCCAGTTGTCGTCCGGCTCGAAATAGGCCGTGCCGCCATCGACTTCCCCGGTGTGCTCCGCGACCCAGGGGCAGGTGATGTCGTGCCGCCCCTCGCCCAGGGGGGCCTTGTAGAGGCCCCGCTCGCGCAGGGCGACGAGGATGGCGTTTTCCTCGGGGCGCGGTTGCCAGACCTGGTCGCTGTCCTGGCCGCGGGGCAGGGGACCGCGCTGCCTCTGCCCTTGACCCTGTTCCTGGCTTTGCCCCTGACCTTGGCCCGGCCTTTGCCGGGTGGAGCGGCTGGCCGGGGTCAGCTCCAGTTCCAGACCGGCGACCAGTTCCTCGACGCTGTAGCGCAGGGTCGGCGACCAGGTGAGTAGCCGGCAGACAAAGGGCGGGGCGTGCTTGCCGTTGACCGCCACTGGCAGGCGCGCCAGGCGCGCGCGAGGGCCGTTGGCCCCCGGATCACAGAGGCCGGCGGCGACGATGGCCTTGACCAGGCGGTCGGCGAGGAGGCCGTCGCTGAGGGGCGCGCTGAGCAGGTATCCCGCCTGGTGGTTGCCGGGGGAGGTCTCCAGCAGCCAGGAGGGGGGCAAGGTCAGGCGCTCCATGGGGACCTTGCCGCCGAGATCGTCGAGCATGATGGCATGCAGGGCGACGAACTGGTCCTTGCGCCGCCGGTACTGCCCGGCGTCGTCGGGGCGGAAGACGGCTAGGGAGAAGTAATTGTTGGCCCCGAAGGACAAGCCGGGGTCTTCACCCGGCCAGGGGTAACCAAACCAGGACGAATTGGCGGTCTGGGAGGGGTTGCCGGCAAAGCTGACCAGGATCGGGCGATGGTCGTCCGGGGCCGCCCCAAAGAGGGCTTGTAGGAAGTCGCTGTTGCTGACGCTGGTGGGATCGCTAGCCGGAATCCCTGGGTCTGGTCCACCGTCATCACCAGCCAGAAGCTGCCGGTCTGGCCCGCCGTCGTCGCCAAACAGAAGCTCTCGGTCTGGCGTGCCGAGGGAGCTAGTCAGGAGCCCCCAGTCTGGACCATCGTCCTGGCCAGCCCGAGGCCCTCCGTCTGAATCGCTGTAATCGCCAGCCAGAAGCCATTCTTCAGGATCGACGTGATCGCCAGCCAGAAGCCATTCTTCCGGGTCGACGTCATCGCCATCCCTGGCCAGGGGCGCACCCGTGATCCAGGGCATGCCGGTTTCGCCGGTTTCGTCGGTTTCCCACGGGTTGGGCGGGATAAGTGTCTGTTGCTGGTCCATGGCTGCCGTCCTCAGGTGGCCGCCTGGCGGTCGGCTTCGAGTTGCGCGACCAGGGCGCGGATTTCCTCATCGCGCTTGCCGGCGATTCGGGCGGCGTTCAGGGCCTGGACCTCGTGCGCTGGCCAGCCCACGGCGCGCTGGCCGATGAGCACGGGACGGGTGAAGAGGCCCTGCTGGATGTCCAGGTAGTGGGCGCTGCGCGAGCGACCGCGTTCCTGAAGGACCTTGGGCAAACGAAGGATGGTGTTCATCGTGACGATACCTCTCGGGGGTTTTTGGGATGTCGAGAGGCAGCGTAGTTGTGCGAATTGGGCGAATACATCTCGCCCAAGGGTCGTCGGCTGATCTATTTTGTTTGTAAATCAGCTTATTAGCGGGTCAGGGCAGGGCGCGGGATCAGAGTCACCAACCTGGGGCGGCGAGTGCCAGGTCAATGATTGCAAGGCTTGGCGGGGTGTGCGGTTGGGCGAAATTTTTCCGCCCAACTATTTTCAGGCCGACGATCAGGGCGGGTTTAGGCTGACGGACAGGCTGATGCTCAGGGCGCCGTCCGGGACGGTGTTCAGGCTGATGCTCAGGGCGACGTTAAGGACGGCATTCAGGCGGCTAACTGTCATGAGGCGGCGGGCCAAACCCCTGAAAAGGAAAGCTTTTCCCGTGACTTTCACGCTAATATCGGCCCGGCTGATTACCGCCCAAGCTGTTCGGACCAGCTCTTTTCAGCCGGGCGCAGGGATTTCCTCCGCCTGGGAGGACCTCCCCCTTTCAGCCCTTCATGTTTTTGCGGATGGTTTCCGCGCTGTGGGCTTGGCCGATCTCCATCTTGGCGATTTTTCGCGAGAACCAGGTATCGGTGTGGTTGGGGTCTTCCGCCTTCAGATCACGATAGGCATTTTGCCAGCTCGCATGCAGGGCCTGGGTGTCCAGCTTGCGCGCCTCCCGGCGGGCGGTGCTGGGGGTGTGGCGGGGGTCCCCGGCGTTGGCCGCGTCGATCAGGGTGTCGATGCGGGGCCGGTCGAGGGTAAAGCCACCGTCGCGCCAACGGATGAGTTCCACCAGGGGGAGCAGGTTGGCATGCACCACCAGGCGGCAACCTTCGGGGGTGGCTTGCAGGTGCAGCATCTGACTGCGCCGGCGGCCTTGGACCAGTCCGATCTCCCAGCCGTGGGCGGTGGGGGCCTTAGGCTGGTGGTGCCGCAGGCCGAGGGCGGCGGCGACAAAGGCGCAGACCGCGGGGATGGTGCATTGCCATTGGGTCAGCCGATCTGGTGGGATCTGGACCCGGTTGATGTCGTCGCGACGGTCGCAGAGGACGAAGAGGCGCGGGTGTGTGTGGTCCGCCAGGTGGTGGATGCGCTGGACGCAGGCCTCTTCGCAGCCGGGACAGACGGCGCTCTTGGCTGGCGCCGCGCGGACCAGCAGTTTGTGGCGCTTGAGGGCGACGACGGCCTCGGCGGGCCATGCTTTCAATTCCGCCTCCGTGATCAGGGCCGGGGCGCCCCGGCGGGCGGCCAGGCGGCCCAGCAGTTCCGCCAGGCTGTCCTCGTGGGTCATGGGCGGGTGGGTTATGGGCAGGTGGGTCATGGCGCGGCTAAGCCCCCCGTAGACTCACAGAGCCGTGCCCCCCATGGCCTTGGCGGTGACGTAATGGCAAAGACGCGCATTTTCTTGGTGGTCGCGCGTTCCTGAGGACGGTTGCCTGTGGCACATCCCCGGCGCATCCCTCATTCGTTCCCGCTCGATTCCGGTTCCTGGGGCTCGATACCGGAGTCGGTCAGCATCTGGCGCAGCCGCAGGTCCACACCGTCGTACTTGAGGGAACAGGAATTGGGATGGGAGATGCTGACGGTCAGATTTTTCGGGGACTTGTCCGGGTCCAGGGTCACGGCGACGGCCAATTCCACCTGGGTGACGTTGTACTGCTCCAGGGGGAAGGCGCGGCCCATGTCCGCCAGGAGGTCATAGATCGCCTCCTCATCGGGGTCGGGATTAGCCTCCAGGGTGATCCGCTCCCCGGGGACCACTCGTGACGACAGGCGCATTTTCTTGATCGCCACGCCCTCGATGCCGCTGTCCGGGGCATAGACGAAGGGGTAGCCGCGCTGGCGCAGGGGGTTGAGATCGTAGATTCGCCGGTCCTTGGGGTTTTCCGGGGCTTCGTCCAGCTTGAGGATGAGGGTGGCGAAGAGCCATTGCAGGTGTTCGACGGCCTTGGGGTTGCCGCGATAGTTCAGGTCCAGGGTCCCGTTCAATGGGGAATAGACGAAGACGATCTCGAAGGCCGGATTGTGCGGTCGACGGCCGAATTTGCCTTTGACCCATTCGATGCCATGGCGGGAATAGTCCTCGGGGAAGGCGAAGTAGTAATCCAGGCCGTTGCGGCGCAGGCACTCGACCACGCAATTTTTGCCCCGCCCTTCGGTGCGATGAAAATAGTCCCCGATCTTTTCCGCCAGTTGGTCAAGGCTGGCGTTGTCGACCGCGGCGGGGTAGTGACCCAGATTCTTGCGCTTGCGCCAATAGGGCAGCGTGTCGGCGTGGTGGAAATAGGTCGCCCCTTTCCAGCACTCGTGGTGATCCAGGTAGGTGGTCATCGCACGGTGGAAATGATTGGGCAGGCCGGCCAGGTTCTCCTTGAAGGTATCGAATGCCTGAAGATTGGCCCGCATCTGCCACTCGGCCTCGTCGATGATGGCCAGGATGCCTTTGTTGGAGCTCAGGGTAAAAATCTCCTGGCATTCGGCGTCCACCTTTTGACGGGTGACTTCGGGCAGGCCCTCCCAGGCGGTGAAGAGGGCATCGGGATGGGTCTCTGGCAGGACGGCAAAATCCAGATCCGGCAGCAGGCCCATCCGTTCCTGAAAGAACCGGGCCAGGAGGGCATTGGGCATATTGCGGAAAAAACTTCTGAGCGAATAGTGTCGAGCATTAGCCATGGGTCTTCCCTGCGCGGTTGCGCGGTCGGCGCGCAACTCATTGGATTGTGTAGGACGTTAGGGTACATTACCCGCCCATTGTAGGGAAGATATCTGCCCATGCCCCGACGGCTCTCAGCCTGTCGTCCGATACGCTTAATCCCCCGATACGCCCAATCCGCCCAATCCGCCCGATACGCCCGATACGCCCGATACGCCCGATACGCCCGATACGCCCGATACGCCCGATACGCCCGATACGCCCGATACGCCCGATACGCCCGATACGCCCGACACGCCCGATACGCCTGATATGACCTACTCCAAGCCCTGGAAGACTTTCGCTGAGCAATTGGATCTGTTGATCGCCCGTGGTCTGATCGTGACGGATCGGACCAAGGCGCTGGAATATCTTCAGCGCATCGGTTACTACCGGCTGAGTGGCTATTGGTACCCCTTTCGTCAGCGCTCCGGGCCATTGGTCTTGCTGGACCGTCAGGGGCGCAAGCCGGCGCGGCCGGGCAAGGTGGAGACCCTGGCCCTGGATCATTTCCAGCCGGGGGCGAGCTTTCAGGCGGCGGTGGAACTCTATGTCTTCGACAAGCAGTTACGGCTGCTGGTCCTGGATGCCCTGGAGCGCATCGAGGTGGCCTTGCGGGTCGATATCGCCCACACCCTGGGCAAGCTTGATCCCTTTGCCCATCTCGATCCCCAGTATTTCCATGCCGATTTCAGCCGCGAGTTCCAGAAGGGTGCGGTGGTCACCAGTCGGCACCAGGCTTGGCTCGCGAAGCAGGAGCGCCTGATCAATCGTTCCAAGGAGGATTTCGTGCTCCATCACCTGGGCAGATATGGCCGGCCCCTGGTGATCTGGGTCGTCTGCGAGATCTGGGATTTCGGCACCCTGTCGCTGCTTTATGCCGGCATGCGCGAGGCGGAGCAGGACGCCATCGCCGCCCGCTATGGGGTGCGGAATGGCCGGATCTTCGCCACCTGGCTGCGCAGCCTCAATTACCTGCGCAATGTCTGCGCCCACCATAGCCGGCTGTGGAACCGCAATATCGTCGATCAACCCCGGTTCCCGTCCGCCAGCGAAATGCCCTGGGTGGCGGCCTTCGCCCAGGACGCCCATGCCAAGGCGCGCTGTTACCCGCTGCTGTGCCTGACCCGCCATTTGCTGGGGGTGATCAATCCCCATTCGACCTGGCCGGCGCGGCTGAAAGGGCATTTGCATACCTTCCCCGCTCTCGGCCATCTGGGTCTGGACCTGGCCAGCATGGGGGCGCCGGCAAATTGGGCGGAAGCCTGGTAGCGGGTGATTTCCGCGGGGCATAAAAAAACCCCTTAGCAATCTCCCCGCCGAAGCGGTTCAACCGAAAGGGGCCGTGTTGAGAAGCATAATAGTGCCGCCGGCGGCGGTCTGCAACCTCCGGCGGCTTCTGGATGGGACGAACATGGAGGGCAGGGGATCTAGCTGATCAAGGCTTGCGGCGGGCCAGAGGTGGTCCGGCGGGAGCCTGTCGGCGGTTTTCGGGTGATCGGTCTCCGATGTCGTCGGGAGGCCGGAGGGTAAGCGGGCATGTCGTCAGCTCCCCCTCTTTTCGTGGCAGTGGGGGCGCGAGGCCTCTACCCCTTTCTACCCCCTCTCCACCTGAACCCATCAGGTCAGCCACCCCGCTGGGCCGTGGTCTTCCGGCGCCGCATGGGCACTACCTTGCGGTCGAGCTGGGATGCAGCAGGCCATCCAGATACTGCTCCCAACTTTCCAGGGCGGCGCGCTTCTCGGGCTCGTAACTGTGGCGGTCGTAGTGCTGAAACTGGACGCCGCTCACGCCGTGAGACAAGAGCACCGCCCGGATGTCCCGGCTGATGCCCATCCCCGCCAGCAAGGTCTCGACCGTGCGGCGGATGTCACCCGGGCGGTAGGGGGGCCCGGCCGCCGCGTCACTGATCATCCGCACCCGCTTGATGAGGGTTTCGGCACTCATCACCCGACTGCCAGACGGGAAGAGGGGCGGGTTGTCCTCCTCCGGCCGCGCCAGGCGGGCGCGGGCGATGAGTGTCTCCACCGTCGCCGCGCCCAGCTTGCCCAGTGGCAGGCGATGCTCCCTGGGCTGCTGGCGCCGCCCCTTGGGGTCCCAGAGGCGCAGGATGTGGCTATCGACGTCGTAGTCGCGCACCCTGGCCCGCAGCAGTTGATCCATCCGCTGGCCGGCCGCGTAAAGATGCAGCTTGAGCGCCAGGTCGACGGGGCTGTCCTGGAGTTGGCCGAGGTAATGCTTGAGTTCCTCCTTGTCCAGGGTGCGGTCCCGGGCGCGCACCGGCACCGTGGGGATGGGCGCGACGGGGTTGGTCTGGATCTCGAAAGGGATGAAGTCGCTGGAAACATTGGCGGCGAAGGGCGCCTTGATCGCCAGCGCATAGGCGGCGTGCAGGAACTGACGGACATAGCCGCTGGTGCGCTCCTTGCCGGCCTCCGCCACCTTGCGCACCATGGCCGCCACCTGATGGGCTGTGACCTGATTGGCGGGCAGCGTGGCGATCTCCGGCCAGGCCCCGAGGATGTGGACCTTGAAGATGGACTTGACCTGGTTGGCGCTCTTCACCTTGCCGGCCTTGCGCAAGTGGGCCTCGTAAAGCTCTCCCAGCTTCGCCAGGCTGTACTTCTGGCGCAGTGCCTCCTCGTGCTGCCGGGCCGCCGCCTCGGCCTCTTGCTGCGCCTTGGCGGTCTCCGCCGCCTGCCGCCCCGCCTCGATGGCCGCCAGTCGCTCCTGCTCCAGTGCCGCGAAGTGGGCCTTGAGGTCCGAGACCCCGCCCAAGTAGAGGCGGGATAATTCGGCGGCCTTCTCGCGCATCGCCACCAGGTTCAACCCCATGCGCCCCGCCTCATCGTAAGGCGCAATGCGGTAATCCTTCGCGGAGGGTGCCCCCGCGGGTCGGTAGCGAAAGACACCGTGCACCCGCCCACTCCCCGAGGCAATGAACCACAGAGACCCGCTCCCCCGCACGCCCGCATCCTTGCGCGCCTGTCCAGGCTTGAGATTGCGCAGTTCCAGAATAGTCAGCATGGCCATAGCCCCCGGATTCCGCACACACTAGATACACACAAAAGCGTTGGCTTGCAGGCGATCAACCGGGACCCTCCTGGACGCCGCAAAGCCTGAAATATCACTATCTATTAGTATGATACGACAAATACCCAGGATTGCAATGGACAAGATGGGACTTGTGTGGATGGGCGGAAAGGCGGGAAAAATCAGACTCTTAATCCATTGGTCGAAGGTTCGAATCCTTCACGGCCCACCAAAAAACAAGGGCTTGGGTTACAGAGACCCAAGCCCTTTTTCTTTGCCTGGTGATTTTACACACCATGCACACACCAAGCGCCCGATCGGACTATCCCTTGCCCCGCCGGCAAGGCGATCAATCCGTACCTCCCTGCTCCTAAAATTCCTCCCCCGGCACCCTAACCCACCCCTCCATCAGCACCCGGGCGCTGCGACTCATGATCGCCTTGGTCACCGTCCAGTCGCCATTGACCTGTCGCGCCTCGGCGCCGACCCGCAAGGTGCCCGAGGGATGCCCGAAACGCACCGCGGTGCGCTCCCCACCTCCCGCGGCCAGGTTGACCAGGGTGCCGGGAATGGCCGCGGCGGTGCCGATGGCCACCGCCGCGGTCCCCATCATGGCGTGATGCAGCTTGCCCATGGACAGGGCGCGCACCAGCAGGTCGATGTCCCCCGCCTTGACCGCCTTGCCGCTGGAGGCGACATAGTCCGCCGGCGGGGCGACGAAGGCCACCTTGGGGGTATGCTGGCGGGTCGCCGCCTCGGCCAGGTCCTGGATCAGCCCCATGCGCAGCGCCCCGTGGGCGCGGATCGTCTCGAACCGCGCCAGGGCCTGGGGATCGCCATTGATCGCCTCCTGCAACTCGGTCCCGGTATAACCCAGGGCCGCGGCCTCGACGAAGATCGTCGGGATGCCGGCATTGATCAGCGTCGCCCGCAGCATACCTACACCCGGCACCGCCAGCTCATCCACCAGGTTCCCGGTGGGGAACATGGCCCCGCCGCCCTCGCCATCGCCCTCGTCCGCCGGGTCGAGGAATTCGAGCTGGATCTCCGCGGCGGGGAAGGTCACGCCATCCAGCTCGAAGTCCCCGGTCTCCTGTACCGCGCCGGCGGTCATGGGCACCCGGGCGACGATGGTCTTGTCGATATTGGCCTGCCAGATGCGCACCGTCGCCAGGCCGTCCGCCGGGATGCGGTCGGGATCCACCAGGCCGTTGGCCAGAGCGAAGGGGCCGACGGCGGCGGACAGGTTGCCGCAGTTACCGCTCCAGTCGACGAAGGGCTGGTCGATGGACACCTGGCCGAAGAGGTAATCGACATCGTGATCGGGCTTGGTGCTTTTGGCCAGGATGACCGTCTTGCTGGTACTGGAGGTCGCCCCGCCCAGGCCGTCGATCTGCTTGCCATAGGGGTCCGGGCTGCCGATGACGCGCAGCAGCAACCGGTCCCGGGCGGGACCGGGCACCTGGGCGGCGGGCGGCAGGTCCTGGAGACGGAAGAAGACACCCTTGCTGGTGCCGCCGCGCATGTAGGTAGCGGGGATCTTGATCTGGGGGAGGTGAGCCATGGTGGGATTCCTGCGTGAATGGGCTTGTGGCTCGCCAGGCGAGCCGCGGTGCCGGGTTACCTTAGCGTCATCGCACCCCATTTTCCGGCGATCCCGGGTCGGGTGACGCCGGGCGGGGGACAAGCTGAAGCCGTCCCTGGCGGCTTGGCAACCGCCTCCCTGCGGTTGACACCCCCGCCAGAGGTCCCCCGACCCTCCTTATCCCCGCCGAAAACCGAAATGCGATGGGTAGATCTCGACCTCAGGCCTGGCCGAGGAAATCCTTGGCGAAGCACTGCAACACGCCGCCGGCCGCATAGATCGACACCTCCTCGGCGGTATCGAGGCGGCAGGTCATGGGCACCGCCAGGCGCTCGCCGTTTTGCCGGTGGATGACCAGGGTCAGGTCGCCGCGGGGGATACGCTCGCCGATGACGTCATAGGTCTCGGTGCCGTCCAGGCCCAGGGTCAGGCGGTTGGTGCCGGGCTTGAACTCCAGGGGCAGCACGCCCATGCCAATCAAGTTGGTGCGGTGGATGCGCTCGAAGCCCTCGGCGGCGATGGCCTCGACCCCGGCCAGGCGCACGCCCTTGGCCGCCCAGTCGCGGGAGGAGCCCTGGCCATAGTCCGCCCCGGCGACGATGATCAGCGGCTGCCCACGGTTCATGTAGGTCTCGATCGCCTCCCACATGCGCAGCACCTCGCCCTCCGGCTCCACCCGCGCCAGGGAGCCCTGCCGCACCTGGCCCTGGGCATCCCGCACCATCTCGTTGAGGAGCTTGGGATTGGCGAAGGTGGCGCGCTGGGCGGTCAGATGGTCGCCGCGGTGGGTGGCGTAGGAGTTAAAGTCCTCCTCCGGCAGGCCCATCCTGGCCAGATACTCGCCGGCGGCGCTGTTGGCCAGGATGGCGTTGGAGGGCGACAGGTGATCGGTAGTGATGTTGTCGCCCAGCAGCGCCAGGGGGCGCATGCCGGTGAGGGTGCGCTCGCCGGCCAGGGCGCCCTCCCAGTAGGGCGGACGGCGGATGTAGGTACTCTCCGGTCGCCAGTCATAGAGCGGGCTCGGCGCCGCGGCCACCGCCCCCAGGTCGAACATGGGGATATAGACCTGGTGGAACTGCTCCGGTTTGACGCAGGCGGCGACGATCGCGTCGATCTCCTCATCGCTCGGCCACAGGTCCTGGAGGCGGATGGGGTTGCCGTTGCTGTCCTGGCCCAGGGCATCGCGCTCGATATCGAAGCGGATGGTGCCGGCGAGGGCGTAGGCCACCACCAGGGGCGGCGAGGCGAGGAAGGCCTGCTTGGCGTAGGGGTGGATGCGGCCGTCGAAGTTGCGGTTGCCGGACAGCACGGCGACGGCATACAGATCCCGGGCGATGATCTCCTGCTGGATCTGGGGGTCCAGGGCGCCGGACATGCCGTTGCAGGTGGTGCAGGCATAGCCGACGATGCCGAAGCCGAGCTGCTCCAGCTCGGGCAGCAGCCCGGCCGCCTCCAGGTAGAGCCTGGCGACCTTGGAGCCGGGGGCGAAGGAGGTCTTGACCCAGGGCTTGCGCGTCAGGCCCAGGGCGTTGGCCTTTTTCGCCAGCAGCCCGGCGGCGACCACGTTGCGCGGGTTGGAGGTATTGGTGCAGGAGGTGATGGCGGCGATGATCACCGCGCCATCCGGCAGCCGGCCGGCGGCCTCGTCGGCGCGGGCGGCGGCGAGCTTGGCGGCGTCGGCGATGCCGCGCTCCGCCAGGGCGCGGGTGGGCAGGCGGCGATGGGGGTTGGAGGGGCCGGCCAGGTTACGCTCGACGCTGGACAGGTCAAACTCCAGGACGCGGGGATAGACGGCGCTGGCCAGGCTGTCGGCCCAGAGGCCGGCGGTCTTGGCATAGGCCTCGACCAGGGCCACCTGCGCCGGCTCGCGGCCGGTGAGGCGCAGATAGTCCAGGGTCTGTTGGTCGATGGCGAACAGGGCCGCGGTGGCGCCATATTCCGGGCACATGTTGGAGATGGTGGCGCGGTCGCCGATGGACAGGCTGGCCGCCCCGTCGCCGAAGAACTCGACGTAGGCCCCCACCACCCGCTCCTGGCGCAGGAACTCGGTCAGGGCGAGGACGATGTCGGTGGCGGTGATGCCCGGCTGGCGCTGGCCAGTCAGGCGCACGCCGACGATGTCCGGCAGGCGCATCATGGAGGCGCGACCCAACATGACCGTCTCCGCCTCCAGGCCGCCGACGCCGATGGCGATGACCCCCAGGGCGTCGACATGGGGGGTGTGGCTGTCGGTGCCGACGCAGGTGTCGGGGAAGGCGACG
>WBZM01002370.1_pt1 | contig 16173 bp, 18 predicted proteins | sample 5204271 | NCBI WGS metagenome assembly WBZM01 (sample SAMN12344346, study PRJNA552823) | activated sludge metagenome | biome: Activated sludge suspended growth; feature: Nitrification reactor; material: Wastewater; isolation source: activated sludge from nitrification reactor of wastewater...
GGCATCGAGATCTCGTATGCCGTGCAACCCAGTCCCGACGGCCTGGCGCAGGCGTTCATCATCGGCCGTGACTTCATCGGGTCCGACTCGGTCGCCCTGGTGCTGGGGGACAACATCTTCTACGGCGCCTCGCTGGAGGAGCAGCTACGCGAAGGCACCCGTGACATCGTCGGCGGACACGTTTTCGCCTACCACGTGTCCAACCCGAAGGACTATGGCGTCGTCGAGTTCGACGAGGCCGGCACGGTGCTTTCCATCGAGGAGAAGCCAGCCCGACCCAAATCGAATTACGCGGTGCCGGGTGTCTATTTCTACGACAACTCCGTCGTGCAGGTGGCTGCTGACCTCAAACCCAGCGCCCGAGGCGAGTTGGAGATCACCGGCGTCAACGATGCCTACCTCCAGCGCGGCGACCTCACTGTGACCGTCCTGCCGCGCGGCACCGCCTGGTTCGACACCGGCACCTTCCAGGGGCTGCTCGATGCCAGCCAATTCGTCCACGTCGTGGAGGCCCGCCAAGGGCACAAGATCGGTTGCGTCGAGGAGCTGGCCTGGCGCAATGGGTGGATCGACGACGACCAGCTGCGCGTGCTGGCCGAGCGACTGGCCAAGAGTGGCTACGGCGTCTACCTGCAAGGACTGCTCGACGAGAAGGACGGCCTCTGATGGACTTCCGACCCCTGTCCATCGAGGGCGCCTGGGAGATCACGCCCCGCCAGTTCCCCGACTCACGCGGCATGTTTGCCGAAGGCTTCCGGGCCGACAAGTTGGCTGAACACATCGGGCACCGCATGCAGGTCGTGCAGACCAACATCTCGGTGTCCACCGCGGGTGCGGTCCGCGGCATCCACTACGCGTCGGTCCCGCCGTCGCAGGCGAAGTACGTCACGGCCTTGTCGGGGGTCTTTATCGACTTCATCATCGACATCCGGGTCGGCTCGCCGACCTTCGGCCAGTGGGACAGTGTGCGCCTCGACACGGTCGACCGCCGCGCGGTCTACCTCTCCGAAGGCCTCGGCCACGCCCTGGCCTGCATCGAGGACGGCACCGCGATGTACCTCTGCTCGGAGACGTACAACCCCGTCGCCGAGAAAGGCATCACCCCGATCGACCCCACTGTGGCGCTGGCCCTGCCGCCCGGCTTCCGGCCGATCCTGTCCGAGAAGGACACCGCGGCGCCCACCCTGGAGCAGGCGCGTGAGGCGGGGCTGTTGCCCGACTACGACGAGGTCCTCGCCTACCGCCGGTCTCTCTGACCCGGCATACCCGCCGGTATGCCGTTGGGTCGCCCGCTGCTCCCGTGGGGGTTGGCGCGCGTCCACGGCCGCTCCATGGAGCCGACGCTGTATGCCGGTGATCTGCTGCTTGTGCGGTGGGGAGCCCGCCCCAGGCCGGGTCGCCTGGTGGTCGTGGTCCTTCCCGAGGGTCCCGACGGCCCGCGCCCGACCGCGGTCAAACGGTTGGTGGGCAGCGACCCGGGCGACCCCACGCGATGGTGGGTGGAGCGCGATAACCCCCGCGAGGGGACCGACTCCTGGGTCGTCGGTGGACTGCCCGACGCTGCGGTTCTCGGCGTGGTCGTCACCCGCCTGCCTCGCACGCTCGCACGGGCGGCGCTGCGGCGTTGACCGCCCGCGTCCGCCTGCCTCGGTATGCCGGCCCGGATCGGGGTAGGTTGGAGGGGAACCGGCGACCGTACGACGCCGGCCCGACTCACCGTCACGAAGGGACACCACATGCGACTGCGCATCTTCGCCCCCACCGTCGAGGTCAGCGCCCACTGCGACCTGCCGTGTGGCGTCTACGACCCCGCCCAGGCCCGGATCGAGGCCCAGTCGGTCAAGGCGACCATCGAGAAGGCGCTCGCGTCCGACGACCCCGAGTTCAAGATCCGCGCGACCATCATCAAGGAGCAGCGCTCCCACCTGGTCAAGGAACACCTCTGGGTGCTGTGGACCGACTACTTCAAGGCCCCGCACTTCGAGAAGTACCCCGACCTGCACACCCTGTTCAATGAGGCCACCAAGCTTGCCGGGGCTGCCGGCACCAAGGGTGACTGGGACGTCGCCAAGGCCGACGCCCTGTTGGCCAAGATCGACCAGATCGCCGAGATCTTCTGGGAGACCAAGAAGGCCTGACCTTTCGGTCAGCGGCACCGTAGTCTGAACCTGCAGCGGCGCACCCGGCACGGGTTGCGCCGCTGCTGCCGTGCTGGCGCGGGGTCAGGGCTCGCGCAGCGCTGGCCCGTCCAATGTCGACTGGCGCGCCAGCACCCGCTCCAGCGCAGCGACGACCCGTGGATCGTGTTCGTATCCCAGGCCAAGTTGGATGCGTTCCACGGCAGCCTCCCGCCGTCCCGGGGCGATCGATCCACCGACCAGGTCGTCGTAGGCGTTGACGACCTTGACGATCCGCGACACGAGGGGCACGGCCTGGCCCTGCTCGTGGACCAGGCGATACGGGCTGGCTTGCAGCTCCACGGCTTCGGCGACATCGCCGGGGACTCCGGTCTTGCGCACGATCGCCGCGCCATCTGCGGCGATCTGTCGCTGATCCGCCGGAGCGGCCATCAACGTGGCCCCACCGGGGATGGGCGCGGTGAGCGCGATCTGCCCCACGTCGTGTAGCAGGGCGGCATACTCCAGGCTGCGCAACTCGCGATCCGACAGACCCAACTCGTGTCCCACGTCGTTACACAGCGCCGCGACCCGATCGCTGTGTCCGGGCCTGGTAAACCCGGCAACTTCGGTGAGCCGGGAAAGCACCCGGACGGTCTGCGCATCGGTGGCGCGGATCGCCGCGAACTGGCGCAGCGCGAACTGGGTGAGCACCAGCGGCACGAGGAACAGCGGAAGCGCTATGACGCCAAGTGGCCGTTCGGCGAGCGCGACGAGAGCTCCGGTCGTGCTCAGCGCGAGGCTAAGCCCCGCGCCCGAACGCACTTCGTCTACCAGTGACTGCCCCAGGTCCCGCCGGCGTCTGGCCGCGGAAGCCAGCGCCGACATGCCCAGAAAGCCCATCAGGCCCACGGCCGAGACGACGGTCATGACGACGGCCAGCAATGGCCGATCAGTCGCCCAGATGTGTTCGGCGCGCACCAGGGATCCGTCCTCCAGGAAGGGCACGACCCGGAAGAGGGTCGCCGTGAAGGCCACCCCGATGAAGCGCGAGGCGATCTCGGCGACCCCGACCCGCCGACCCCGGGCCAGATGCGGAAGGGATCCGAGGACCATGGCGACGCCAGTGACGACGAGGATCGGTGCCGCCGGGATCACGCGGATATCGATGTCGCCACAGAAGCTCGTGAGGGTGAATCCGATGGCTGCGGCCAGCGACATGGGGGCGATTTCACGCCCCTCCTCCAGGGTGAACCGAAAATACTCGCCGACCGCGATGACGGCGCCGAAGGCCAAGACCAACGGCCACTGTGCGAGGAGCTGAGAAAGGTAGCCCCAGCGCAGCAGCGTGGACACCCAAATGGCGACGGCAAAGACGGTGACGGCGCGCTCGGCCCAGGCCGGCACTCGAGCGCCAGTCGCAGGTCCCCGACCCGTCCTCACCCGCGCTCCCTCCGCGTCGGCTCGGGCTGCAACCGCGCGAAGTGGTCACTGCAGTCGGGGTGATCATGGTCGAAACGCACCGTCTGCGCGGGGTGCTGGTCATGCGGCGCGACGGGCACCCGGGGCGGCGCGTCGTGCCGCTCCAGAGCCCGCGCCAACGCGCGGACGACGTCCGGATCCAGCTGGGTGCCGGCCCGAGCGGACAATACCTCCAAGGCCGCGCTAGTGGAGTATGCCGGGTTGCCGGGATGGTCGGTCGTGAGCGCGTCGAAGGCGTCGGCGACCGCGACCACGCGGGCCACCAACGGAATGTCCAGGCCGCGCAAACCTGCGGGATAGCCCAGGCCGTCGAAGCGCTCGTGGTGATGGCGGATGCCGGCGAGCGAATCCTGCAGGAACGCGATGTCCTGCAGGATCGCGACCCCCTGGTCGGGGTGCCGCGAGATAGCCACCCATTCGCTCGGTGTCGGCGTTTGCCGGGCATGCAGGGACGAGGGCACGGAGACATACCCGACGTCGTGCAGCATCGCGGCATACCGCAACGCTGTGGTCTCCGTCGCGGTAAAGCCAAGCGCTTCACCGGTCCATACGGCGAGCTGGGCGACCCGGGCGCTGTGCCCCGCGGCATACGGATCTCGCGCTTCAGCAGCGGCAACGAAGGCGGCCAGCGTGCGCTCGTGGGCACTCTCCTCCTCGCTGTACTGCACGAACGCCCAGCGCGCGACGAAGAGCGGGAGCAGGATGAGAACGGCGCTGAACGGACCGACCTGCGCCGGGACCCAAAGGATGACGAAGAGGAACCCGATGACGCCGTAGCCGATCTGCGCCAGCCCGGAGGTCGTGAGCAACTGCAGGACGAAGGGTCGGTAGGGAATGCGCTGGTCGGCCCACACGACCCCGCCGACCAGCATGAAGTTGCCCAGACTCTGGACGACGTCGGCGATCATCAGCGGGAGTCCCACGTGGACGAGCATGTCCCCGGCACCATTCAACGTGGTCAGGTCGGTAGCCCCGCCCGCCCAGATGTAGACCAGGCCGCAGATAGAGCCCAGCAGGGCGCCCATTGCCGTGTTGAAGACTCTGACCGAGGTGCGGCGCAGGCCTGGATCCGCGGCCATCGGCAAGGCGCCGATCAGAGCGGCGCCGACCGGGCCGACGAGGACACACGCGGCGAGCGAGATGATGCTTCCGGCGGCGAGGCTCACTCGGTTGAGGACGGTGACCCGTAAGACCTGGCTCACGACCGCCACGAGGGCGAGGACCAGGAGAGCCACCAGATCGCGTGGTGGCCCGGCCAACACCCAGGACACGAGGGTGACGGCGACGGCCGCGATGACCGTACCTGCGATAAAGGCTGGGACTGCCCAGCGGGGGTTCGGTGCCTTCTGTGGCGTTCCCCCGTGGACCATGTCAGGAGACTACTGACAGCGACGCCGCGAGGTCAGCGGCGAGCGAGGGCAGTCAGCGGGGGTTCCAGCCGTGGTAACCCTCAGCAGCAGGGTTCCAGCCGTGGTAACCCTCAGCAGCAGGGTTCCAGCCGTGGTAACCCTCAGCAGCGGGGTTCCAGCCGTGGTAACCCTCAGCAGCGGGGTTCCAGCCGTGGTAGGTGTCGGGGCAAGCGGTGCGGGTCATGATCGGTTCCTTCGGGACAAGGTGCGTGGTTGGGGTGGGGCGACCAGCCGTGCCAGGGCGGTCAGCCGGTGGATCACGAGATCAGCGGCGGGGGTTCCAGCCGTGGTAACCCTCGGCAGCGGGGTTCCAGCCGTGGTAACCCTCGGCAGCGGGGTTCCAGCCGTGGTAACCCTCGGCAGCAGGGTTCCAGCCGTGGTAGGAGTCGGTGGTCTGCGGGAAAAGGCTCATGGGATTAGTCCTCACATCAACGAAGAAAGGGGCCGGACCTCAACGGTCGACGGTCCACAGGGACACACAGAGGTGGATGGCAGAGCGAAAGCGGACGAGCGGTGTGCGCCCTCAGGCGCGCGGCGAGACTGGGACGACCTGACCGTTCCAGGTGGGGGTGCCGTCCTTGCTGAGCATGGCCTCAAACAGCTTGGAGAAGGTCTTCATGGCGTGGTCCTCCGACCGGGTGCGGGAAACGCCGACCGCGGGATGAGTGTCGACGGGCAGTGGCGCGAGACGGCAGCGCCTGGAAGGCGGACGGGTCGCGCGTCGGCACCGACTGTAGGAGTCAGCGGCCGAGCAGCGCCCCCGCACCCCTGCCCCGGGCCGACGGCTCACACCCCTCCGCGCACAATTGTGCTTCAATGTCGGCTCGGGCGCATCCGGAGCGGATGCGACACGACGGAGGGACTGTCAGGAATGAGCAAGCGCTCGCGGAAGCGGCGGAGCCGCAAGAACAACTCGGCCAATCACGGGCGCAAGCCCAACGCCTGACCAGGCCGGCACGAGTAACCAGCAGGCCCGCGCTCTCACGAGAGAGCGCGGGCCTGCTGGTGTCCGGAGATGGCTCGGCAACGCCCGGCGAGGCTCGGGCCTGTCGGTCTCAGTCGGTCGACTCGATCTGAATGAGCGTGAGCCGGGTCAAGATGGTGCTGCGCAAGCGCACCGGCGCCTGCACCTCGGCACACGAGCGCTTCACGACGAGCTTGACCATCTGGTCGAGGTCGTACTGCCGGAAGCACTCGGCGCACTGGTCGAGGTGGGCCCGGACCTTGGCCTGGTCCTCCAGCCCCATCTCGCCGTCGAGGTACTCGAAGACCCGCAACAGCGCCTCGGAGCACTCCACCGGCGAGGGCGGCTGGGTGTCACGGTCGGGCGTCATGACGTCTTCTCCGCGCTGGCCGCAGACGCGCTGGCGGCAGAGTCACCAGAGGGACGGACGAAACCCCGCTCCACGGCATACTCGCTGAGCAGCTCCCGCAACTGGCGCCGACCGCGGTGCAGTCGCGACATCACCGTCCCGATCGGCGTCTGCATGATCTCGGCGATCTCCTTGTAGGCATACCCCTCGACGTCGGCGAAGTAGACGGCGAGACGGAACTCTTCAGGCAAGGCGAGCAGGGCGCGCTTGACGTCGCTGTCGGGCAGATGGTCCAGCGCCACATCCTCGGCGGACCGGCCGCCGGCAGAGCTGTGCGAGTCGGCGCGGTGCAGCTGGTAGTCCTCGATCTCGGCCGAATCGGACTGTTGCGGTTCGCGCTGCCGCTTGCGGTAGGTGTTGATGTAGGTGTTGGTGAGGATGCGGTACATCCACGCCTTGAGGTTGGTGCCCGGCTGGTACTGGTGGAACGCCGCGAAAGCTTTAGCGTAGGTCTCCTGCACCAGGTCTTCGGCGTCGGCCGGGTTGCGGGTGGTGCGCAGGGCTGCTGAGTAGAGCTGGTCCAGCAGCGGCAAGGCCTCCCGCTCGAACCGGGCGGCGCGCTCCTCGGGGGTCTCGGGCGCGGTCGGCGCCTCCGTCACGTCGGGCGCGGCGGCGTCGGTCGCATCCTGGGGCGCGGGGGTCTGGTCCTTCGAAGCGGTGACAGCCGCGGCGCCGGTCTCGTTGTCGCTCATCGACGTCCACAGTAGTGGCCGCTGCGACGAAGCCGACGCCCGCGGGGGGATTGCAGACCCCTGCGACAGGACCGACAACACGAACACGGACAACTCCAGGGGACGTCGAGACGGGGGCAATTGGGCCAGCGGTGAGTCAGCGCAGATAACACCTCGGCCACGACGACCATTCCCGTGGGCGGTCGTGGAGCCACTGCCTAAGCCAGCAGCACTCCGAGCGCCGACGTCACGGCGCCGGTGTAGATCGCGGCGGCGCGGGCCGGGATCGTGTGGGTGCCGGGGACGGCATCCACTCGCGGATTTCCTTCCAGCCCAACGGAGTCGAGGTATGCCGTGACCTCCGCCGGGGTGCCGAAGGGATCGGATTCGCCCTGCACTACAGCGACCGGAATGCCAGCGCGGACCGGAGTGATCAGCTCCTCGCCGCGGCTGGCCTCGGGCTTGCCTGGAGGATGCAGCGGGAAGGAGAGCGCGAGCACCGCGGACGCGCCGACCGCGGTCGCGGTGCGGCAGGCGACACGGGCTCCCGCGCTGCGACCGGCGACCAGCAGAGGTCCGGCGACGTCTGCCCAGATTCCGACCTCGAGCTGGTGCAGCACGGGAATCCACGCCTGGTCGAGCAGCGGGGGACGGACGGCGACCTTGCGGCCGGCCACCATCCATGGCTGCTCGATGACGGCGACGGAGAAACCGTTGTCACACAACGTCTTTCGTGCTGCGATGAGGTCGACCGTGGTGATGCTGGGACCGGCACCGTGGCCTAAGGCCGCCCGTCCCCGCGGGGTTCCGGACGCGGCATACACGTGTGCCCGGGCTTGGCCAGTGGGCGTCTCCAACAAGAGGACGCTCGCCTCGTCACGGGAGGGACTGACAGCACTCATCCGATGACCTCTCCGGTGACGGGATCGACGACCCCGTGTAACTGGTCGGCAGCGGCGGGCAGGAGCAACTCGGGACCGGTGTTGGCTGTCCGGTTGACGGCCGTGGTGACGGGGTATGCCGTGAACCTGCCCTCCTCCCTGTAGGCGAGCAGCTCACCGATCTCGGCGAGGTCGGTCACCTGCGGGTCGAGCCAGGTCGACCAGTCGGCCGGCTCGAGGACCAGCGGTTGGCGGTTATGGATGCGGTCGAGCCCTGGGTCTGCTGCCGTCGTGAGGATGGTGAAGGTCGACAACCAGGCGGCGGGATCGGACACGTCGGTGACCGCCGGGTCACGCCAGAACTCGTAAAGCCCGGCGAAGGCGCAACTGTGTCCATCGGCCCGTGCGATGAAGAAGGGCTGCTTGCGTGGCTTGCCCTTGGCATCGACTGCGGTCGGTGACGGCTGCCATTCATACCAACCGGTCGCGGGCACCAGCAGCCGTCGCGAGGCGGCGGCGCGGGCAAAGGCGGGCTTGTCCAGCACACTCTCGGCGCGGGCGTTGATCATCCGCACGCCGACCGATGGATCCTTGGCCCAGCTCGGCACCAATCCCCACGTCATGAGCCGAAGTTGGCGCCGGGGAGCAGGCAGATCGACGGCGGCCGGTTCGATGGCGCCTGGAGCGCTGCTGGCGGCTGGCGCGGCCGCGGTAGGGGCGGTGCGCCGTGGCGCGCGGGTGAGGACGACCGGAGCCTGCTTGGTGGGAGCCATGTTGTGGTCGGGAGTGCCGGCGGGCGGTTGCTGAGGGTTGGCGAGCACCGACCGGGAGGGCTCGTCGGTGGCCACCACCTCGACCTCAAACTCCAGCACGAGGTCGGCTTGGTCTTTGGCCGCCGCATACCGCCCACACATGCCCACTACCGTAGGTCCTACCCGAACTCACGGAGGACTCATGATCCGCACTCTCGCCCGCCCGATGCTCGCATCGATCTTCCTGGTCAGCGGGCTAGAGACGATCAAGCGCCCAGGCGCACGCGTGCGGGCGGCCACCCCCCTGCTGGATCGGGTCATCCCGGTGCTCGGGCTGCCGGACGACAAGGAATTGCTGGTGCGAGCCAACGGTGCCGCCATGTTGGCCGGGGGCGCCATGCTCGCGACCGGCCGGATGCCCCGGGTGGCTGCTGGGATCTTGGCCGCCTCGTTGGTGCCGACCACCTTGTCGGTGCACTCCTTCTGGGAAGCCCCCGAGGCCGAGCGTCCAGCCCAGAAGATCCAATTCCTCAAGAACCTCTCGATGCTGGGCGGCCTTCTGCTCGCCACCGTCGACACCGAAGGAAAACCGGGACTGGCGTGGCGGGCAGGCAAGCTGCGGGAATCTGCTGCCGCACGCGTCGAGGCTGCCCGCGATCGCGCGTGACGGTGACTACCGCCTGGGCTGCCCCCACCGCCGGTCGGCCCCTCGATGCCGTCGTCCGGATCCCCGGCAGCAAGTCGCTGACCAACCGCTACCTCGTCATCGCGGCGCTCTCCGAACACTCCTCGGTGCTTCGGGCCCCGCTGCGCTCCCGCGACACCCTGCTCATGGCCCAGGCCCTGCGCGGCCTCGGCGCAGACATCACCGACGGACCGGGTGAGTCCTGGCTGGTCACACCCGGGCCGATCCGTGGTGCAACCACTGTCGACTGCGGCTTGGCCGGCACGGTGATGCGGTTCCTCCCGCCCCTGGCAGGGTTGGCCGCCGGGCCGGTGCGCTTCGACGGTGACGAACAGGCGCGCGGGCGCCCGATGGGGCCGGTCCTGGGGGCTCTGCGTGCCCTGGGGGTCACCGTCGACTCCCCCACCGACGCCCTGCCGTTCGTCATCGCCGGCACAGGGTCGGTCCGGGGCGGTCGCGTCGTCCTCGACGCCTCCCGGTCCTCACAGTTCGTGTCAGCCCTGCTGTTGTCCGGCGCCCGCTACGACGAGGGCGTCACGGTCATCCACGACGGCAAACCCGTGCCTAGCCAGCCGCACATCGACATGACGGTCGCCACCTTGCGTGCGGCGGGGGTCATCGTCGATGACAGCGAAGCCAATTGCTGGCAAGTGGCGCCAGGCCCCATCGCTGGCCTGGACCTCACCGTCGAGCCCGACCTGTCCAACGCGGGGCCCTTCGTCGCAGCCGCCCTCGCGGCCGGGGGTCGGGTGCGGATCCCTGATTGGCCGACAGCCACGACCCAAGCAGGGGACCTCCTGCGCGATGTGCTCGCCGACATGGGCGGTGACGTCCGGCTGGCCGACGACGGGCTCACCGTGGGCGGCGACGGCACCGTCCATGGCATCGACATCGATCTGCACGACGCGAGCGAGCTGACCCCGACGGTTGCGGCCCTGGCCGTGCTCGCCGACAGCCCCACCTGGATCCGCGGGGTTGCTCATATTCGCGGCCACGAGACCGACCGATTGGCAGCGCTGGCCACCGAATTGTCGGCGCTGGGCGCGACGGTCGCCGAGACACCGGACGGCCTCCACATCGTGCCAAAACCCTTGCAGGGCAAGCTCTTCCACACCTACCACGACCACCGGATGGCGACGGCGGGGGCGTTGATCGGCCTGCGAGTCCCAGGCCTCACCGTCGAGAACATCGAGACCACCGGCAAGACGCTGCCGGGCTTCGCCCACCTGTGGGAAGCGATGCTCGGATGAGCTGGCGCGACCTCGACGAGTCCGACGTGCGGGTGCGTCCCGGCCGCCGGACCCGACCGCGCTCCAAGGACCGGCCCAAACACGAGGATGCCGCCGTCGGCATGGTCACCGCCGTCGACCGGGGCCGGTTCACCGTGTTGCTCGGCGCGGGGGTGGGCGGCACGGCATACCCGGAGCGGTTGGTCATGGCGATGAAGGCCCGTGAGCTGGGGCGCGGGGGGATCGTCGTGGGCGACCGCGTCGCGGTCGTCGGCGATGTGTCGGGCACGACCGACACCCTGGGGCGCATCGTCCGAGTCGAGCCGCGGGACACCGTGCTGCGACGCAGCGCGGACGACACCGACCCCGTCGAGCGCGTGGTCGTCGCCAACGCCGACCAACTGGTCATCGTGACGTCGCTGATCAACCCCGAGCCGCGGCCCCGCCTGATCGACCGTTGTCTGGTAGCGGCCTTCGACGCAGGGATGCGCCCGGCGATCATCCTCACCAAGGCCGACCTCACCAGCCCGGACTCGCTCATCGAGTCGTATGCCGCGCTCGACGTCCCGTGCCTGGTCACCAGCCGCTCGGCCGACCGATCACTCATCGGAATCGACGCGGTGCGGCACCTGGTCACCGGGCATGTCTCGGTGTTCGTCGGCCATTCCGGCGTCGGCAAGTCGACGCTGGTCAACGCCCTCGTCCCGGGAGCCCTGCGGTCGACCGGCCACGTCAACGCCGCGACCGGACGTGGACGGCATACCTCGACCTCGGCCGTCGCGCTCCGGCTGCCCGACCATGCCGGGTGGGTCATCGACACCCCTGGGGTGCGCAGCTTCGGTTTGGCACATGTCGCGCCGGAGCGGATCGTCTCGCTGTTCCCCGACCTGGAACCGGGCACCGAGACGTGCCCACGCGGCTGCACCCACGACGAGGCCGAGTGTGGCCTGGACGATTTCGTGGCCTCCGGAGGAGCTGGCCCGGGTGGTGCGGCCCGGTTGGATTCGGTGCGCCGACTGCTGCGCGCCCGCACGGGCGAAGGCGAGGCCGACGACTCGGTCAGTTGACGGATAAACGAGAACCGACGACCATCGTGCAGTCCACCCCACCGGTCAGGAGAGACCACCTGTGATCGACACCGTCCTCGGCCTTCCACTGCACCCGCTGGTCGTGCACGCCGTGGTCGTGCTGTTGCCACTCATGGCGATCATCACCGTCATCGTCGCAGCCAGGCCGCGCTGGCGTACCGTCGCCGCGTGGCCGGTCGTGGCGGCCAACCTGGTCGTCTTGGCTTTCACGGTCTTGGCCAAGGAGAGCGGCGAGCACTTGCTTCGCCAGATGGCCGGTTTGCAGATCGACACTCACGTCAGCCTCGGCTCGAAGCTACCGATCTTCGCACTGCTGGTGACCCTCGCCTCGCTCCTGGTGGCGATCGGCCGCCAGCGCAAAGGCTTCACGACCCTCGCCGTGGTCGTGACCACCCTGGCCGCCGTAGTGGCGGTGTTCTGGACGCTGCGCACCGGACACTCGGGTGCAGAGTCCGTCTGGGGCAGCTGAGCCCTGCCTGTCGACCGCATCCCCCGCCGGTAGGTTGGGGCCGTGACCCCATCGGACCGCACCCGCTACCTCGACGACCTGCGCCTGGCCCACGTGCTGGCCGACGCCGCCGAGCGCATCACCATGGCGCGCTTCCGAGCCGCCGACCTGCGGGTGGAGAACAAGCCCGATCTCACGCCGGTCAGCGACGCCGATCGCGCCGCCGAGGAGATCATCCGCACCCAGCTCTCGCGCACCCGACCGAGGGACGCCGTGCAGGGCGAGGAGTTCGGCACGACCGGCCACGGCCCCCGCCGATGGATCCTCGACCCGATCGACGGCACCAAGAACTACGTCCGCGGCGTCCCGGTCTGGGCGACCCTCATCGCCCTCGTCGACGGCGACGAACCGGTCGTCGGGCTGGTGTCGGCCCCCGCGCTCCAGCGGCGCTGGTGGGCGGCTCAAGGTGCCGGCGCGTATGCCGGTCGGTCGCTGTCCTCGGCCACCGCGTTGCAGGTGTCCGGCGTCGCCGACCTGGCCGATGCGTCGCTCTCCTATGCCTCGATCGGTGGGTGGGCCGAGATCGACCGCCGCGAACAGTTCCTCGACCTCATGGACACGTGTTGGCGCACGCGCGCCTATGGCGACTTCTGGTCCTACATGTTGCTGGCCGAAGGCTGCGTCGACGTCGCGGCTGAGCCGTCGCTGGCCACCTACGACATGGCGGCCCTCGTGCCGATCGTCACCGAAGCCGGGGGTCGATTCACGGGGCTCGACGGTGCGCCGGGATGTTGGAGCGGCAACGCACTGGCGACCAATGGGTTGCTGCACGACGCCGTCCTCGCGCGGATCGGGACCCGATCGGCCGACTGAGTCGGACAGCAGGCGAGCCACCCGGGTGAAAAGCCGTCAGTCGACGTCGAACAGGCGCGCTTGATCGGCCCCCGTTAAGACGCCTTCGAGCTGCAGCAGGAGTTGCTTGCGCGGCAACCCACCGGCATACCCGGTGAGCGTTCCGTCGGCGCCGATGACGCGGTGACAGGGCACCACGATCGGCAACGGATTCGAGCCGTTGGCGCCGCCGATCGCGCGGGACGCGCCGGGGGTGAGCCCCATCCGCGCCGCGAGCGAGCCATAGGTCACTGTCGTGCCATACGGGATGGCCGCCACGAGGTCCCACACCCGGGTCTGGAAGGGGGTGCCCTTGGCTCCGAGCGGCAACTCGAAGACCTGCCGCTGACCAGCGAAGTACTCCCGCAGTTGCGCAGCCGCCCTCGCGAGCACGCCCGGAGGGTCCGCCGTCGGCTCCGCGCCGGCACCGCCGTCGAAGAGGATCGCGCGAAGGGTCACCCCGTCGGCGGACTCCAGAGCGAGGTCACCGATCGGGCTCGGCAGGATCAGCCGAGCGATCGGCATAGCGCCCCGGCGAGCTGCTCCAGATCGGCTCTCCGGGGCGGGGCCGGACGGCATACCGGCTCCCTCAGGTGGGCACGACGGTGACGGCGGCGCGGCCCAGTTCACGGATCTCGTCGATGAACCCAGCGGCGTCACCGACAAGGACGACGGTCCACTGCCCGTCGACGAACCGCCGGTATGCCGTGCCGACGCGCTCGGCGTCCATGCCAGCGAGCTCGCGCAGGGTGTGCCCCGTGAACTCCGTGGTCAGCCCGTCGTAGGCGAGCGCGGCGGCCTCGTCAGCGACCGCGTCCGCTGTGGCGTACCGCCCGGGAGCAGTCAGCGTGAGGTAGCGCACGCCGTGCTGGACCTCCTCGGCGGTGAAGCCCTCGCGAGCGTCGTCCAGGACCCCCAGCAGCAGCCGCAGCGCATCGACCGTGGCATCAGCGCGGACACTGCCCGAGGTGTGGAACACCCCGTCGCGCCGACGCGGCCGGAAGCTGGCTCGCACGCCATAGGTGTAGCCCTTGTCCTCGCGCAGCAAGGCATCCAACCGCGAGGTCGGCGCCCCGCCGAGCAGGAAGCCCAGCAGAGGGTAGGGCGCCCAGCCGCCCGCCACCCGGCGGTCAGGGCCGGGGCAGCCGACGAGGATCTCGGTCTGCACCGATTCGGGACGATCGACGACGACGATCCGCGCCCGATCCGATGCGACCTCGGCGCTCGGCCGAGGAGGCGGCGCCTGGTAGGCGGACGCGGCCGTCCAGCCGCCGAGTGCTCGCGTGATCGAGTCGATGACGTCGATCCCACCGAAGTCGCCCGCGATGACGAGGGTGGCTTGGTCCGGAGCGATGTGGCGGGCATGGAAGGCGACGACATCGTCCCGCGTGACGGTGGCGACGGTCTCGGCGCGCCCGCCCACTGGCCGGGACGCGCGCGCAGTCGGGTCGAAGTAGGTGCTCCAGAACTCGGCCGCAGCCCGGTGTCCAGCGACCGAGCGTTCTTGCTCGATCTCGGCGAGTCGGGTCGCCACATGGCGTTCGACCTGGTCCTGCGGGAAGGCCGGCTCGGTGAGGCATTGCCGCAAGAGGTCGAGCGCATAATCGAGGTGCCGTTTGGCGACGTCGATATCCATCGAGAGGCCGGACTCCCCCACCCCCGCCCCGAGCGCGACCCCGCGGCGCTCCAGCAGCCGCGCGAATTCCAGCGCGGTATGCCGTGCGGTGCCCTCGTCGAGGGTGCGCGCCATGATCGTCGCGACCCCCTCCTTGTCCACCGGTTCTTGGTGGACTGGAACGGGGATCGCCAGGCGCAGCGAATGGATGTATTGGCCGGGCATGTCGTAGCTGAGGACGGTCAGCCCGTTGTCGAGTCGGTGCCGGATGGGCACGGGCACGGCAAACGGCTCGGCCGGGGTGACCTCGGGCCGCGGGAGGGCCACGGGCCGGTCCTGGCTACCGGTCTCAGGCTGGGCGACCGGCTGGGCCGCTGTCGGGGCCCCGAGGTCAGCGCTCACTGCGCCACTCCCGCCTGGACTGAGGTGAGGTCGCCGGGGCTCTCGGAGCCGCCGGCGTCCGGTTCGACGAGGTAGGCCACCACGGCGCGCTGCTGCGGCAGCAGGTATGCCGTTGCCGCCTCCTGGATCTGCGCAGCCGTGACGGCCCGCACCTGGTCGAGGAAGGAGTTGAGATAGCCAGGGTCGTCGTAGAGCGCGGCGTAGTGCGAGATCTGGTCGGCGCGTTCGTCCTGGCCGGCGAGCGCAGAGAGCCACGACCGCTCGGTCTCGGCGACGGCGGCCTCCAGCTCCTCCTCCGTCGGGCCGTGCGCGGCGAACCGATCGAGTTCCTCGCAGATGGCCCGCTCGACGACGGCGGGGTCGACTTCGTCGAGGACATCAACCGAGATGATTCCGAGCGAAACCCCACCGGCCAGGCCCATCGGGTGGGCCGACAGCCCGGTGGCGATGGTCTCGGTGCGGACCAGTCGCTCCACCATTCGGGACGACGACAGCCCGCCCAGGATGTCCAGGGCCAGACCCGCGGCCAGGAAGTCGGTCGTGCCATCGGCCGGCAGCCGGAAGGCGAGATAGAGCCGGTCGTTGGGGACCGCACCCCGGTGCTCGAAGCGCACCGGCTCGGTCAGTGGCGGCAAGGGTGGCATAGCACCCTCGACCCGGCGGGTCGCCGTCGGGGCCAGCGGACCGAAGTGCCTCTCCACGAGCGCGAAGGCCTCGGCTTCCGTGACGTCACCGACGATGGTGAGCACGCTGTTGTTGGGCCCGTAGTGCTGGGCGAAAAAGGCGTGCACATCGGCCAGGGTCGCAGCCTCTAGATCGGCCATCGATCCGATCGTGGGGTGGTGGTAGGGGTGCCCCTCGGGGAAGATCGTGGCGTAGACATCGCGCATGGCATTGCCATAGGGCGCGTTGTCGTAGCGCTGGCGCTTCTCCTCCTTGACCACGTCGCGCTGATTGTCGAGGTTCTCCTGGGTCACCGCGTCCAGGAGCCGGCCGTGCCGGTCGGCCTCCAGCCAGAGCGCGAGTTCAAGGGCACCCTTAGGCACCGTCTCGAAGTAGTTCGTGCGGTCGAACCAGGTGGACGCATTGAGCCGGCCGCCCGCCGCCAACAGCGAAGAGAAGTGCTCTCC
>WBZM01002371.1_pt1 | contig 16172 bp, 16 predicted proteins | sample 5204271 | NCBI WGS metagenome assembly WBZM01 (sample SAMN12344346, study PRJNA552823) | activated sludge metagenome | biome: Activated sludge suspended growth; feature: Nitrification reactor; material: Wastewater; isolation source: activated sludge from nitrification reactor of wastewater...
TAGCGCTTTTTCAATTTAATTTATTAAGTGATGTTGAAAATTGGGTGAACACACACTATGATCCTGTTGTAAAAATTGAATTTGAACATGCAACAGAATTTCGAAGAGATTGGCCACTAATTATTGATTATTGTTTAGAAAAAGAAATTAGTGAAGAACAAATGGATAGTTTATTTATTTATGCAGCCACTCGTTAATTTGCTTTTTAGCAAATAGCCTCCTTTTTAGGAAATAAAATGGCAAATAAAATTACAATAAAGAAATCATCAGTAGCTAATAAAGCGCCTACAGTTAATGACTTAGACTGGGGTGAACTTGCAATAAATTATACTGATGGTAAATTGTTTTATAAGAAAAATACAGAGTCAGATCCAGTTGTTGATGCTTTTGATACACAAGTAAACTATTTTGGTGAAGATATTCAGCGTTGTGGTTTTGTAGATACACAACCTTATACTAAGACAGCAGTTTATTTTAATAATACAGCAAATTTCACAGTTAGTCCTAATTCTGGTGAAACTATTCCTGCATATACATTTGAACTTGCAAATGTTGGTACTTCTTGGGAATATTATATCAACGGAAAACGTTGTGTAATAAATACTCATAAAACAGTTACTTTACCTGGATCTCCCCCAGCAGCTGCAACATATTTTATTGCTATTAGAAATAATACTATAGGTACCTTGTCTGTTTCTACTAGTGTATGGGATTTAATAGATCCTGAAGTCATTCCTGTTTATATAATTAAATTTAATAATGCTTTAACACCAAATGCTTGGCCCGCTAATGAAAGACATACTACACTTATAGATCGGAGAGAGCATTACTATAATCATACAACTAAAGGTTCTCAAACAACATTAGTTGGTGCAATTACTGGTTATACGCTTAATAATTCTACTTCAGATGCTTCCATTACTTTTGGAATGGGCGATTCTAATATTCTTGATGAAGATATTATTAATGATGTTTCTGCTTTAGTAGATACAAATGGAACAACTGCTAATTATGTTATTTTTTATAGAACAAACTCTTCTACTTGGGATTGGGAATTATCAATAGTACCTTTTAGATATACTACAAATTCGTTTATCCAATGGGATAATAACGGTACAATGACGACAACCACAACTAATGGTCGTTATTATACCACATACTTATTATTAACTAATTTTTCTGGTCAAGCAAGACATATAATTGTTCCTGGTAGAGGTTCCTATACTTCATTAGCAAATGCTCAAGCTGAAGACATAACTACTTTTTCTTGGGATGGTTTAGGCATTGCAGAATATGTTATTTGTTATAAATTTATTTGGATTGCAAATAATTCTTACAATACTACAGGAAAAGTTAGACTTGCAGTTGATCCTAAAAGAATTACTGTAGGTGTAGCGAGTGTTGCTTCTATTAGTACAGCCTCACATAATGCATTATCAGGATTACAAGGTGGTAATATTGGTGAATATTATCATTTTACTAATGCTGAATATACTGCATTACAGCAATTTATTACAAGAATTTATACAGATGGTACTGAATTAGATCAGATTAAAACAGCAACTATTGAATTAACATTAAATTCTACATGGCAAGATACAGGTATAGATTCCGATGTTTTAGCTACAGGTACATATATTGTGCAATTATTTGCTAATGATGGAATTAATATTAATGAGTATTATTCAGGAACTATGAGTTGGTATTCTGGAAGTACCCAAGCTTTAACTAATGATTGGCAAATTGTTGATGAGATTTTCTTACATAAGGCTGGTGGTAGTGGTGATTCTACCCCAGGTGAAGTTTATTTAAGAACATTTAGAAGTGCTGTTGAAGATCCTGATAAATTAAAATTACAAATATACTCTAAAAATACTTTTGTATCACCATCAAATTATGTTTTCAAATTTAGACGTATAATTTAAGAATATCTAAAACAACTTAATATAGGAGTTTACCATGTATATTTCAACAGGATAAATTTATGACAACTCCAACAGATGACTCGCTGTTAACTGTTATTTTACCAAGAGTAGAAAGATTAGAAAGAGGACATGATGCTTGCCATAATGCTATTAGAGAAATCAAAGTAGAGATGGCAACTTTACAAACAGATCATTCAGAACATATGGAAGAAATGTTGACAATAGAAAAAGGTTATCAGCTTATCTTACGTGAAGTTCGTGAAACTCGTTCTGCTGTAGAATTATTATTTAGTAATTTAGCACAAGAGAAGTTAGAAGCTTCGAAAAGACATGCTGATCTCTTAAAACAAGCAGGTAGAGGTATCTTTTGGCTTTCAGCACTCGTTGCTATATTAGGAGCTATTCATGGTATTATTACAGGTCAACCTTTACCTGAAAGCTTGATGTCTATTTGGCAAAGTATTATAGGTTAGTTATGACATTTAGATTACGTATTATTTTGATTGTAGGCTTTACTTGTACTTTTTCTTTATTAACTACATTATCAGTTGCTTCTATATTTTTGCATTCATCTAATGAAACTCATTTTAAACATAGAGCAGAAATTATAACAAAAATTATCTCTACTAATTTTATTGTACCTATTTTGAAAAAAGATATAGAGAAAATAGATGAGTTATCAAGAGATTTAATTGCTTCAAGTAAAATAATTTTAAGAGTTTGTGTATTTGACAATTATGGTATAAAACTATCTACATGTAGATGTAGATCATCAACAGATCATATTATGCCAGGAGAATACATACATGAACAAGATATTATCGTTGATGATCAACAAATAGGTTCTATTGGAATAGCTTTTGATATTACAGAAATAGAACAAGATATTCTCTTTTTAGAAAAAGAATTATTTATTTTAGCATTTTTTCTATTATTATTTTCAATTTTTGTTGCTTGGTTTTTTGGCGATAGCATTAGTAAACAGTTTAGTATGCTAATAACGCAATTCGATAAAGATGATTTAAAACCAGTTCCTGTTTTTACTAATAAATGTGAGTTAGACAAAATTACAAATATTTTTAATAAACTTGTAGAAAAACATAATAAGGAGGAAAATATTGAATAAAGAAGTTTTAACATTACAAAGAAAACTTAATGAATTAGGCTATGGACCTATAGCAGAAGATGGTCAATATGGTAAAAATACTGAAGCTGCATACCGTAGATATCTAGATGAAATAGACCCAGAAGTCCCTACAGTTATCCCTGCACCAGAAACAAAATGGTGGATGTCCAAGCCAATTATTGCAGCTGCAGCTACTATTTTAGTATCTATCGTTAGTATTTTCGGTTATCAATTAGATTTAGAAATGACATCTCAAATGCTATTTTCACTTATTACCTTAGTAACTGGAATAGCTAGTATTTATGGTACGGTAAAAAATGGTAGCCAAATAGATAAAGTACATATAAATCCACTAATAAAGAAAAATGAAGATTCTCGTGGTGTTTTTACTCCTTTGTAGTGGTTGTGTATGCAAACCTCTTATCAAACCAAACACAATGTCGTTAAATCTTTACAATTACAATTTTGGTACAAATTGTGAATTTTAAAATATATATTGCAACACCTGCTCTAAATGGTAAAGTAAATAGTAGTTATGCTTATTCATTAGCAGATACTATTCTTATATGTAATATTAAAAGTATTCCATGTATTGTAGATATTCTTGAAAGTAGTACTTTACTTGTAGAATCAAGAAATGTTCTTTTAGGTAATTTTCTAAATTCTGATGCAACACATTTGTTTTGTATTGATAGTGATATTGCATGGAATCCTGAAAGCATTTTAGAATTTTTATATTCAGGTCATGATGTATTAAGTGCATCTTATATGTGTCGTAGACGTGAAGAAGAATTTTATCATTTTGTTCCTATCGTTACTTCAGAAAAAACATTAGTAACAAATGATAAAGGCTATATGAAGGCATATCATGCCCCTGCTGGTTTTTTAATGTTATCTAAGAAAATTTTACAAGACTTGGTCGATAAAAATCCTACTTTATGGTATAAAACAAAAGGTTTAAAAGATAGCTCTTTTATTGATGTTCCTTTTTTATTTAATACGGAATTAATTAATAATAAATTTTATGGTGAAGATTATGCTTTTTGTAATCTTCTTGCAAAAAATGATATAGAAATATGGGTAAATCCTTTTACTATATTAGATCATAATGGTAGAAAAGGTAGATTAATAGATACATTAGTCGACAAAGAAACAAAAAAAGATATTTATAATAAACTTGGGAGAACTGATCTATGATTGAAACAATCAAATTCGCTTTGAACATTTTACCACTTATTATTAATATTACCAGAGAACTTGAAAAGGAATTTCCAGAATCTGGAATGGGTAAAATGAAATTATCTCTTATATTAGATTCAGTTAAAGCAATTACAGGAGATTCTAAAGAAACTATTACATTAGTTCAAAAAGTGATTGATACTGTTGTAACTATTTTTAATAGTTTTGGTATATTTAAGAAGTGAAATCAATTTATATAGCAACACCAATGTTTGGCGGACAATGTTATGGGACTTATGCTTTAAGCGTTATTGATCTAGTTGCTGAATTTTCAAAAAGAGGTTATAATCATTCAGTTAGCTATATTTATAACGAATCTCTAATTAATCGCGCCAGAAATAGATTAGTTGCAAAATTTTTAGAAACTGATTTCTCTCATCTACTTTTTATTGATGCAGATATTGGTTTTAATAAAGAAGATGTTTTTAGATTATTAGAATATGATTATCCTGTATTAGCAGGAATTTATCCTAAGAAAATGGTATGTTGGGATAAAATAAAAGAGGCTATAAATAAAGGATTACCTTTAGATGCTGCCTTTAGATACCAAAATGATTATGTAGGAAATGTAATGGACGAAAATAATCGTATGATTACCTTTAATGATTATAATCAGCCATTACGTGAGTTTAAATATGTAGGCACTGGTTTTTTGTTAATTGAACGCAAAGTTTTTGAAATACTTGAACCACATGTCCCAAAATTTAGAACAAGTCAAGTAGATCCTTTAATTTCTGATTATTTTTCTTTAGCAATTACTGAAGATGAAAAGATATTATTATCAGAAGATTATGATTTTTGTAACAAATGCACAAAACATAGTATACCTATTTATGTTGCACCTTGGATTAAATTAACACATACCGGTACATACACTTTTGGGAGTTAATATGCTTACACCTAAACCAATTATTCAAAAATCTATTTCAGAAAAAATTGTTGAAGAAGCAAAAATTGAAGATAAAGTTGAAGTAGTTAAGGAAATATTTGTGCCTGCGGAACTTGTTCCAGCTAATTGGTATATTACAGAAAAAGATTCTAAATTCTTATTTGTAAATAGTGTGACAGGTCGTAAATACGAATTTAACACTATTGAGGAATTTAATAAGCTGTTTAGGGCTTAATAATGTTAAATTCTCCACAAATTTATAAGACAGTAGAATTACCAAAATTAGAATATGAATCTTTAAAACCATTATGGGATCGTTGTCGTGCAGTTTGTAATGGTGAAAGATTTGTAAAGTCTTTAGATAATGCTATTGATGTTAATTTTTTTACTAATCTTTTAATTCCTTTTTCTCCTACAATGACTCAAGCTCAATACAATTTTTATATGGCTGAGGCAGAATTTCCAGGAATTACTGCACAATTTTCTAAGATGTTAGTTGGTGGTTTATTACGTAAGCAACCAATTTTAACATTACCAGATAATATACCAGAGGGATCTTATAATTGGATTATACATAATTTTGGCCAAGATGATTCTTCTCTTATTTCATTTCTTGATGGAGCTTTATGGGAAGAATTACAAACATCTAGAGCCTGGTTATATATTTCATATCCAAACATAACTAATCCTGAAAATCTTAGTAGAAAGGATTTTGAGAAATTAAAACCATATCCTGTTCTTTTAAAAAGTGATTCTATTATTAATTGGCGAATAACTACTTCAGAATTAGGTAAAGTTCAGTTAAAACAACTTATTATAAGAGGTTTTGAAGAATCTTATGAGCAAAATGAATTTCATCCAGATTTTGTAGAAACTGTTTGGGTACATGAATTAGATGAAAATGGTTATTATCAAATTCGAACTTATCGAAATCGTGGTTTAAATATTAAATCAGTAATTAATGGACAACAAGTTACTGATTATGCTCATGATTCTAAAAAGTTTGAGTTAGAAGATACTTTTACTAATATTATGATGAATGGTGAACGATTAACACGAATTCCTGCCTGGCCTTTAAATGGTAATATAGAACCTCAAGAACCAATGTTAATGCCTATTGTTGATAAAGAATTATCTTTGTATAATAAAATCAGTAGACGTAATCATTTACTTTATGGTGCTGCAACATATACTCCTATTATCTATTCTGATATGGATCAAGAAGAATTTGAAGAAATTGTAAATTCAGGCCTTGGCGCTTGGTTGCATTTAAGACAAGAAGATAAAGCAGATATTCTAAAAACTCCCACAGATGCTTTAAAAGACATGGAAGCATCTATTTCTAAATCTATTGAAGAAATGGCTAAGATGGGTATTAGAATGCTTACTCCTGAATCAGCACAATCAGGAATTGCATTAGAATTAAGAAATGCTGCTCAGACAGCTCAAATTGGTTCTTTAAATATAAAGATCTCAAATACATTAGCTCAAGTTATTGCTTTTATGCTTAATTGGCGCTATGCTACTGAATATAATGCTGAAGATATTCAATTTAATTTATGTAATGATTTTAATCCAATGCCTATTGGTGCAGATTGGCTGAGGCTAGTAACAGAGTGGTATGAAAATGGACTTGTTCCGAGATCTGTTTGGTTAGAAATTATCAAACAAAATGATCTGATTCCTCCAGAATATAATGATAAAGAAGGTATGGAGGAAATTAATGGAGATCAGATGATAATGGCTAAATCTGATGATACTTATGCAAAAAAGTTTGAGCCTGAAAGCAACTATAATAGAGATTCTTTAAAGAAATATAAAGAAGATTTTGAAGAATCTAAATTGGAGGAATAATGCCTTTAAGTAAAGCAAAAAATGCAGTTTCAAAAAACATTTCAAAACTAGTTAAAGAGGGTAGACCTCAAAAACAAGCAGTTGCAATAGCTTTAAATGTAGCTAAAAGACGTAGAAAAAAGAAATGAATGTAAATACAGCAGTTTATGATAAAATCATAGATAGAGCTGCATTAATTCGTTTATATGAAAAGAGATTATCTGATAAAGTTTTTGTTGTATTAGATAATCATACAATTCGAGTTGATAAGCTCGTGAAAGAGGCAAAGGCCTCTGAAAATGGTTTTAGAAGATTACGTAATGCAGTTGATGCAGATATAACTAAAACATATAAAGAAGCTTATACGATTTCTAAAACATCTTTATTAGATTTTGTTGTAGACCAAGTAGCATATACTTATCAAAATATTGAAAATGCTATGTCTAAACTTTGGCGTACACAAAGACCAGAGAGGCGAGTAGCAGAAGAATTTGTGTTAGAAAGACCTTTAATTGGTGATAAAACATTAGCATTAGGTTGGTCTGGAATAGCTAATGGCGAAAAAGCACGTATTGAACAAATAATTAGAAAAGGTATTGCTGAAGGTAAAACACCTAATGATATTGCTTTTGATGTCACTAAGGCAACAAAGATATCCAGAAATCAATCTGGTGCATTAGTTACTACTGCAGTAACTTCGGTTCATGCTCAAGCTGATCATGCTGTATATAAGGCTAATGAAAAAGCTTTATATGGTTGGCAATATGTTGCTGTATTGGATTCTAGAACAACTCCAATATGCAGACATAGAGATGGACAAATTTATACTATTGGACAAACCCAATATCTTCCGCCAGCTCATATTAGGTGTTACCTTGAGGGTACTGAGGTTTTAACAAAAGATGGATTTAAAGATTTTAGAGATGTTGATTTAAATGATTTGTGTTTATCATTAGACCCTATAACAGAAGATCTTAGTTGGCAGCCTGTTGTAAGAATTTTTAAAAAAACTGGGCAAGATGTTATAAATATTGATTCTAAAACTGTTTCTATGTCTGTAAGTGTTGATCACCCTTTTATTGGACAAAAAAGAGTAGATAGAGGTGATTATAAAGAATATGTATTTAAAAAATATGAATCTATTTTTGATATTCAAAATCTTGGGGATTTTAGATTATTTGCATCATCTAAATGGAAAGGTGCAGCACTCTCAGCAATAAAAATAAATGATTTTGAAATCTCTACTGAAACTTATTGTAAATTTATGGCATGGTATCTTTCTGACGGTTCTGTGGCAGAAAAACATAAAGGATATATAGATTCGAAAATTACTCAAGAAACACATTTAAAATTTATGTATGAAAATCTTTCAGAATTAAATCCTACATTACGAAATGGTGCTATAGGTTTTACTAATCAACACTTAGGAAGATATTTATTACAATTTGGAAAATGTGATGAAAAGTTTATTCCTGAAGAATTAAAAAACCTAGATAAAGAAAGTATATTATTGTTTTTAAATTCCTATCTGTTAGCTGATGGTTGTCAATCAAAAGGAACTGATTTCGAAGGTTATATTTCAGAAAATGTACGTTCATTTTTTACAACATCTTATAAATTAGCTTCAGATTTAGTTGAATGTATTATAAAAGTAGGTGATAGTGCTTCTATTTCAGAACAAATACCAAGATCTTATATTGATATTAATGGTAAAGAATATAATACTAAAAAGGTAACGTATAGAATTTATTGGAATCGTTCACAATATCGAAGATTATTTGATTGTGATATTACTTTTGATGAAAATAAAACAGTTTATGATGTTGAATTAGCAGATAAACATACTTTACTAATTAAATATAATGGAAAAATCATATGGGGATCAAATTGTCGTAGTACTACAGTACCTGTGTTTAAATCATGGGCAGATGTAGCCGCCTTAGAAGGTGTTACTCAAGTTCGTAGACGAAATATTTCAAAATTGTCTAAAGAAGATTTAGCTTTTTATGATGGTCAAACACCAATGAGGGAAACTTATGATCAGTGGTTAAGAAGACAGCCGCAAGAAGTAAAGTTACGTCATTTAGGTGATTATACTAAGGTAAATCTTTTTGATGCTGGTCAAATTTCATTAGATAAGTTTGATACATTAGATGGAAAGAGTGCAGGGCTTAGAGAACTTCGTCAAATGACCCAAGCTACAATTCCTGGAGATACTGCTAGATTTGCGGCTGCAAAACAACGCTTAGATGCTATGCAATTAGGTGCATCTACACCTGATGATTTTATTGGTGATCAAAAGCTTACAAATACTCTTAAAGATTATTATTTATTACAAGCTGGTGAATTAGATGGTACACTTTCATTGACCAATTATCGTGGTATTCTTATTGGTAATAAAAGAGCACAAAAGAATAGAGTGCTTAACAATCTTCCTACAGAAGAACAATTAGTATTTAATCCTGTAACTAATAGATATGAAGACATTCGACTATATCAGCCTTCCCCATCTATTTTACAAAATAATCTTCGATTAATTAGAGAAAGTGACGTTTTAAAAGATCAAGACAAACTTTTCTTAGAGAATTTTATTAATTCTTTAGAAGATAAAATGGGAGTAAATGAGCGTGCTGTAGTATTAGATAATCTTAGAATATTATTTACACGTTACAGAAAGAATCCTGAGGTATGGCAAAATTTTAAAGCAGTTTCTCAAGCACAAATAAAATTTGATGTAACGAACTTTTCTGATACTATAGAAACACAATTAAGATTTGATGCTGATATCATAAAGAAGCTTAAGCAAAATAATTATATTGACCCTGTTTTAGGTCCAATACAGCTTGATGATTTATATGATACTTTTATAGAAACTATTCAAGAAAAAAATAAATGGGAAGACCGTTATGCTCCTAGACTTGCTAGAAGACTTAGAGGTATTTATAATTTAAATACACTAGGTTTACCTAAGCGAGTTCTTTTAAGACTTAGTGACGCTCAATTACAGCAATTTTATTTAAAATTTGCACATAGATTGTCATTAGCTGATGGTCCTGATTTTGATTCATTTGCTACAGCATTAGGAAGAGATCTTTATAATCTAGCTAATCTTAATGGTACTAAAAATGACTGGTATAATGCTGGTAAAGTAATTTTGGAGCATCCTTCAGCAAAAAGCCTTTATGAACTAGAGACATTTGGCGTTCAAAAAAGACGTATGAAGTCTAGGATGTCCGGGCAATATTTTGGTCCATATTATGATACTTTTAGTAGAAATATTAGAATTACAGATCCCAAGATTTTAGAATATGCTAAAATGACACGTAAAATTGATGTAGGTATTCGGTTAGGTGTCAAAGATAAGAATAACAAACTTATTATTCGTCCTGGATATAAGACTTATTTCATAGATAAAGGAATTCTTGGATATGAAGATACTAGAATACCAATTATATCTACTTCCTCTTATTCAGATTTTCCTGCAGAATTTGTTGACAAGGATTTAGCTGATGCTTTAAATTGGATGGCCAATACTAGATATAAAATAGATACAGATTTTTATGATTTTATTGATAATCTGTTATTCTTTAAAGATGACAAGGGTAAGGCAGAGTATTTTGATAGCTTAAATGAATATCGAAAGTATATTGTGTCTCGTGGAGATTCTTATGAACGATTTAAGGCAATGGGGTGGTTGAGGAAGACTGATTCAGCTTTCTCTAATCATGTATTTATTGATCATCGTGCGCGTGTCTACGAACGTGGACTAATTGGTGTCCAATCTGGCGAGACGTCTACGGCGTCTTAACTCTGTGAATTCAGTGAACATCCGTTTTTTGGAAAATACTGAGCCAAGCTTGAGTCGGGAGACTCTTGAAGGTGCAACGACTAGGACATACGATCTAGAACAGATTATGAAGTCCGTAGGACAGTAGCCTGTCCGAAGCGCAGAGCTTACTATTTATAGTAAGAAGATATAGTCTGAACTGCATGGTAATATGCAGAGTGTTCTGCCGAACACACTAGATAATTATAAAATGTGGAAAAGATATATTCTTTTAGGGAAAACCTGGAAGAATTATTAATTAATGAATTCGGCAGAATACTTGTAAAGATTAGCGATCTTTATATAACATAATTGTTAGACCATTCCTAAATACTGAAAAAGCTTCTATATTAGGTGTAGATGGTTTTTATAACTTTAGGGATCAAGTTGGTTCTTTTCTAGGGGGATTATCTGATGAATTAGAGGGTAGGTATAATTATCTTTCTTTTTCAGGTAGACAAAAGATTGCTGAAAAACATTGGGATGATTTAGTTACTATTGGTAATCTTGCTATAAGAAATAAGCCTAATGATATTCGAAAAATATTAGAGCATCCCTTAGTACATATGGTTGAAGGTGATGAACAAGGTAAGTTGTTTAGATTAGCTATGGAATCTGCTAAGATTGATAATTATCTTAAGGTAGATTTGAAAGATGCTAAGACAGCTTATTATAAGAGTAATTTAGTAAAGCTAGATAACTATAAAACTAATCTTGCATTGGAGCAAGATGCTTCAGCAAGTGGTGCTCAGGTGATAGCTTTAACAACAAGGAACAAACAGTTAGCAGAATTTTCTAATATTATTCCTACTACTGCTAAGAAGCGTATTTACGATGAAGTAGCCCGCTTAACGTTTAATGATCCAAGATTCCAAAAAATAAATGAACGGCTTGGACTGCGAGAGAAAGATCTTACTAAGGCTTCTAAATATCAAGTTATGGTTTCTCTCTATGGCGCAGGCGAGAGGACAGGAATTCTTCAAGTAGAAAAGTATCTAGCTAAAGCGCTCGATAAGAAAGAAGATTTTCTAGTAATTAATTCTACAGATAGACAAGCAGTACTCAGTGAAATTGATGCAAGAATTGCTAAATATGCTCAATTTGACAAAGACATGGAAATGGAGCTTCGCCAATTACGTAAACAAGTTTTAGAAGTATTCAATAAAGGTCTTGATCCTGGTGATGAAATAATGTCACAACTCTATTTCTTAGATCCTAAAACAAAGGATCTTGTAGAAAGAATGACACGGCATTATGATGTAACAGTTACACCTCAAGACTTTAAAGAAATTGCTAAAATTATGACTGAGTATATGGGTGAGCAAGTTCCTATTTTGAAAACATTTACACGTTTTCATGGAAGACTTGCTGAAGATTTTCTTAAATCGGCTAAACCGAGTAATGCAGATTTTGATTGGAAAGAAATAGCTAAAATTCCTTTAGTTGGTAAAAAAGAACCTACCTTTAATAAGTATACTAAAAATTATAAGAGTACAGGTTGGAAATTGAATCCTCTTGCTAGTGAAATTTTAGGTGTGCAAGCTAATGAATCTATTATAGATAAAATATTAAAAAGATATGATATCTGGGAAAGAGACGGTACTCTTCATGATATTATTTTTGGTGTCTCAGCACCATTAACACGTCGTACTGGTGGAAATTATTTTAAAATTGAATATACTTATCCAACATTAGATTGGAAAGCTAAAGCATTAGGTAAAGATGTTAAAGTAAATGAGATTAAACTCTTTTGGGCTAATAAGCTTCCAAAATCGTGGACTAATGCTCCATCAGTTAATTTTGATGGTAAGATAGTAGAGCAAAATTTTACTCAAACTTTTGAAGAAAGATTAAGATATCGTGATCCAGAAGGTAAATGGATAACTAATATTCTTCAAGTACCGCAAAAAACAGAAGCTTCTTGGGTTGATCAAATGGTAAATCGGCAAGGAAAAATAAATGATATTGCCGATGTAACACATGCTAGAACAGCTTATGGAGTTAATGCTAATCACAGTAAATCATTGCTGTGAATAAACTCAGTGAATTCGGTGGAACTCCTGTTAGGACAATACCGAGCTAAGCTTGAATTGTGAGCAAAAGGATTTAATAGATTCAAGAAAGTGTAACGACTATTATGTACATCAGAAGTCTGATGGAAGCGCTGAGCAAAGGAATGAAGAGATAGTCTACTCTTTATGGTAACATAAAGCAGCCTATGCTGGTGAGAATTAACGACTCTCATTAATACAAAGAATGATGCTACTCTTGTAAAGCAGTTTCATTTATGGGGTAAAAAGAATAATATACAAACATCTACGGTACATGACGCTTTTATAACTAACATTGGTGATATGTTAAAAGCTCGTCGTGCACTTCGAGAAATATATGCAAATGCATTAGAACGTAATGTAATTAAACTTACTTTAGATGAGATGAAGGCTAGAGGGTTGCCTCAAGAACTTTATGATAAATATTTAAATGAAGCTATCGATACAGGTTTGATCCCGGTACCAGGACGCTCAGTTATCGATGGTAAAATTTTGACAGATAAAGATATTTTGTTACGTGAAGATATTCTTAGAGAAATCCCTGAAGATTTCTTTCAAGATTATGGCTTTTATGGTGTAGGTTAGGCACCATTCCTTTGTTTTCATGCATGAACACAAACTGTTAAATTAACCTAAAAACAACCGGCTGTGCCATTACTGAGCTGTGCTCAAGGTATTTCAATGTCAGAAGAAAATACTGAAGAAGTCAAAACTGAAGAAAATATGACTTCAAATACAGAGACTATTCCAGAAAAGAAGAAAGAGGATGTTGCCCTTTCTAAAGCTGATCTGGATAAACTTATTCAAGAACGTGTAGCAGAAAGTTTAAAAGAAATTAAGTCTAAACTTGATAATGCTTATTCTGCAAGAGATGCTGCTTTGAAAAAAGTAGCAGAATTTGAACAGAAAGAAAGGGAAGCTGAATTAGTTCGTCTTAAAGAAGAAGGCAAACATAAAGAAGCTTTTGAACTCCAAATTGCACAAGAACGTGCTAAAATCGAAGCATTGGAAAAACGCAATATTGAACTAACCAGAGATATTGATGTTAAAAATGCTTTAAGCGCTTTCACTTTCAAGAGTGAATCAGCTTCGGACATGGCTTATCGTACAATTGTAAGTGACCTTGTCCGTAATGAAAATGGTGAATGGATGCATAAAGATGGCAGCTCTATCTTTGATTATGTAAAGAAATTTGCAGATCAAAATCCTTTTCTGTTTGAACAAAAAGTCTCTACAGGCCCTGGTGTTACTGCTACAAAAACAACTACTACTTCTTCGACTCCAAAATCTGTTTTTGAGATGTCACAAGAAGAAGTTCTTAAATTAGCAATGGAAGGTAAACTTCCTTCAAGGTAATAAAACATGTCTGTTACAAATTTTGGTACATCATCTGTTGACGCTAACAAAAATGATATCCTTCAAGCTGCCCTTAGCGCTTATACTGACGAAGCTTATACTGCTGCAAAGAAGCTTTCAGGTACCGCTATTGTTGGTGGTATGGCTAATATCGATCCTAGTACTGAAACATTTATTGGACAAACTCGTTGGCGTAAGCCAATTTCAATGTCCATTAATGTTGCTTCTCTCACCGACTCAACAGATGGCACTACTTCCCAATATGAAGCTGATTACCTCAAGTATGTGAAGAGCGTTCGCACATACGGTGGTGAAAAGGTTAATATGCGCGAAGTTGTCACGCAACAAGATGGCCTAGCTAAGATTGGTCGTGATTTTGGTGAAGTTCGTGCACAAGATGAGCATAATGCTATTCTTGCTATCCTAAAGGGTGTTGCTCTTTCTGAAGCTCTGAATGGTGCTGCTACTGGTTCTGGTGCTACTGGTCTTGGTGGTCAAACTTTTGATAATGATCCTGCTAATCAGAAATATGGTTTCTATGTTGATTTAGGCTCTGATAAGACTATCGTAGCTGCTTCTGCAACTGTTCAGGGCGCAGCTCGTGCTGAAGGCTTCTTAAAGGCCTTTGGCATGGCTTATAAGGACTACGAACCAGATTATGCTTATCTTTTAACTTCACCGGAAACTTATGCTTCTCTGCGTTCTGCTAACCTTGTTGATCAAGATAAGGTTCGTGATGGTAATGTAGAATTTAGCACTATCTTTAATGGTAAGTTCCGTCTTATTCAGACTCGTGCTGCTCAATCCTTCTCAACAGCAGAACTAACAGCTATTAATACTGGTGCAGGTGTAGATATTGTTGGTGCTAAGACATCCTTTATTGTTCTTCCAAGTGCTCTTGGTATGGCTGGTCTTAGTGTTCCAATTCCTGTAGAAATTGATCGTACTGCTGCTTCTTATATGGGTGGTGGTACTACTCAAATTTGGTATCGCTGGGGTTATATCATGACTCCTGCTGGTTATAGCTGGAATGGTTCTGAAAGCGAATTTGCTAGTGACAGTTCTTATGGGTATGTTGTAGAGTCTAGTACTCCTAAGGCTCTTTCTGCAATTACCACTATTGCTAATGTTCGTGGTACCTGGACTCGTAAGACTGCATCTGCTCTTTCCTTAGGCATTCTTCCTATCTTTCATAGTTAATATGGAGAAGAGCTATGGCTTTGATCAAAGGCACTAATACTTATGCTACATTAGAGGAAGCTAATTCTTATTTTGCAAACAGGATTGATGCTGCAGCATTTGACACTGCTTCCGATTCAATGAAGGAAAAAGCATTAATTACTGCCACTTCTTTAATTGATACTTACGATTTTGTTGGTCAAGCCATTAGCTCCTCTCAATCATTAGCATTTCCACGTGTAGGTTATTATTATAATTCAAAACTCGGTTTAACATTAGAATTTACTAATCAAATTCCTGTTGAGATCACAAAAGCTACCTGTGAAATGGCATATCATCTATTAAATAATGATGGTTTATTAGATTCTATTGGTGATGTAAAAAAGATAGAAATAGGACCTATCAAATTAGATTTTATAGAAGCGCCTTCTAAAGTAAATTCTACAGTATTAAAGATGATAAAAACATTTCGTAAAAATGGTAGTAATAATTGGTGGAGAGCTAACTAATGAGTTATAAAGCTCTAGTCCGAAATAATGTTAGGAAAGCTTTTTCATTAGTTAAAGACTTAGGTCAAGATGTTGTGTTTAAGCGCTTAAACAAAAATAATTTTGACTTCTCAACAGGATTAGCTGTACAATCATATATTGAAGAAATTCATAAAGTTATAATTATTGATACAAAAAATAAAGAAAGAAATGCTCTTGAAAAAACAGTATTAGTTAATACTGAGTTTTTACCTTTATTA
>WBZM01002374.1_pt1 | contig 16166 bp, 13 predicted proteins | sample 5204271 | NCBI WGS metagenome assembly WBZM01 (sample SAMN12344346, study PRJNA552823) | activated sludge metagenome | biome: Activated sludge suspended growth; feature: Nitrification reactor; material: Wastewater; isolation source: activated sludge from nitrification reactor of wastewater...
GAAGATCCCGCCACCGATCAGCAACGCGAGCAGGATGGCCCGCGGCACCAGCGAGGGCTGCTTGGCCTCCTCCGTGTACATGGTGATCGCGTCAAAACCGATGAACGAGAACGCGACGATCGTGGCGCCGGTGATCACCAGGCCGAGATCGACCCCGTCATGCCACGCCGGATCCATCGAGAGGATGGTGCCGTTGCCCACCCCGTTCATGAGTGCCCGGATCGACAGGAGGAAGAACACACCGATCAGGACCACGCAGAACGTCACCAGGATCATGTTGATCCGGGATGTGTTGGTCATGCTCACGGCGACCATGGTCGTGACGACCGCAACGTAGATGACGACCCAGATCCATTCCGGCGCACCGGGGAAGAACGAGTACATGTAACTGCGGATGATGAGCGCGTTGACCAGCGGCAGCAGCAAGTAGTCCAGAAGTGCTGCCCACCCGATGAGGAATCCGAGGTTCGGGCTCATCGTGGCCGAGGTGTAGGTGTAGGCCGACCCGGCCGACGGGAAGACGCGGGTCATCCGGCCATAACTGATGGCGGTGAACATCATGACGACCAAAGCCATCAGGTACGCCGTCGGGACAACTCCGCCGGTCTCCTCCGACACGATGCCGAAGGTGTCGAACACCACCGTGGGTGTCATGTAGCCCAAACCGAGGCCGACGATCGCCCACAGTCCGAGCGTCCTTGCGAGGTGGCCGGACTTGCCCTCGGTCGAAGTGGCGCTTGTCGTGTCCTCGGCGGCCATGCGGGGCTCCCTCCGCCCAACGGAAAGTCGTTACCGCCTCAACATAGGGCTTCGGAGGGCTAGATTACGGACTTATGAGGTACATAGTCGGATACGGACCCCAACAGCGCGGCGTCGATGCCATCAATCTGGCGTCGACATTGGCCCGATCGTCGGGGGCCTATCTCGACCTGGTCGTGGTGCTTCCCGACGACGCTCCGACGTTCGACATGTACTCGCCGGACCACGCGTACAACACCGAGCTGCGCAAGCAGGCAGGCGAGTGGCTCGAGGATGGCCTGTCCCGGGTACCGGCAGACGTTCCTGCGGAAGGACATCTGGTCAACGCCGAATCGGTCGGCGAAGGCTTGGTGGACAAAGCCGAGGAACCGGGCAAGGGAGGCGAGGCGGGCATGATCGTCGTGGGGACCTCCCACCACGTCCGCCTCGGCAGCATCGCAGACGCTCTCCTGCACTCCGCATCTGTTCCCGTGGCGCTGACGCCGGCCGAGTACGAGCCGCAAGAGACCATCACCCGGATCACGTGTGCCACCGGGGTCCGTGAAGGTCACGAGGCTCTCGTGAAGTTCGCGATCCAAGCCGCTTGCGAATGGAAGGTTCCTCTGCGTTTGATGTCGCTCGTTGCCGTCGGCGAGACGGGGTCCGAAGAACGGCGCCAGGAATGGGCGGAACTCGCCGAACTTCACATCTCGACCATCGCGCAGAAGGCTGCGGAGCAGATGCCGGCCGAGTGCCCGGTCACGACGGTTGTGGGTCAGGGCAGCACTCTGGTGGAAGCCGTGAACGGCCTCGAGTTCTCCCCGAGTGAGCTCGTCATGGTCGGTTCCAGCCGGCTTGCGCAGCCGCGACGGCTGTTCATCGGGCGCACCGCGACCAAGATGATGCGGGTTCTGCCCGTTCCGGTGATCGTGGTCCCCCGTGACTACGACCCCGACGAGCCCTGATCCGTCAAGGCGGGAAGCATCTGTACATCCGGGAAGGATCGGCACGTGGTTTTTCCTTCCCGGGTGGCCTATCCCTTCCCGGGTAGCTAGTCAGCCCTCCGGAAACGAATCGCTGGGTTGCCGGTATTCCTCAAGTTGCTCCTGGCGCTCGTCGGTGAAGTACTCGTCGTAGCGACGCTGCGCGTCATCACCGAACAACAACTCACAGGCCTCCTGGATGCCGTCGGCATCGCGGACCTCGTCGTGGTCGAGTACCAGCGCGATCTTGCTCCGCCGGCGCAGGAAGTCGTCCAGTTTCGTGATCATCTCCGTCTGTGCGGCGTAGAAGAGTTCCACGCGCACGTAGTCGGCGTCCTCGATGATCTCGTCGGCCATGCTTGGATCGTCACGTAGCGCTTCGAGCATCGCGAACGCCCGCAGACCGTAGCGCCGCCACAACCGTGTGGACAGGGTCTCGAAACTTGCCCGTGTGGTGATGCGGTCGAGGCCCATCAGGCGCGCCTGCCGGAAGAACTCGTCACGCGTGGCCTTGGGCGGTTCTCCATACCAGGACTTCTTGTCCTTGGTCAGGGGGACCCCGAGTTTCTTGACGAGCGCACTGACCTCGTTGCCGATGTTCACGCAGTCGGTGAGTTTGCCTCCGAAGACCGTCACCCAACCGCGGGCGGGGTCGACCTCGAGCGCATGCTTGCGGGACAAGGACGTCCAGTCCGTCTCGTCCGAGGTGGTGTTGTCCGTCTCAACGACCAGCGGACGGACGCCACTTCGCGTCGAGATGATGTCGCGCGGCGTCAACGGCGTCTGCAGGTCGAGACGCTCGTTGATCTGGTTCAGCAGGAAGTCTCGGTCCTCGTTCGTCACGTCGGTGACGGGCTCGGTCACGCGCTCGTCTGTGGTCCCGATCATGGATCGGGTGCCCATCGGGATCACGTAGAACAGTCGCTGCGTGTCGTCGAAGAAGGCGAGCACACGCTCCTGTCTCGACAGCCGCGGCACGATCAGATGGATCCCCTTGGAGAACACGATCTTGTGCTTGGTCGTGATGCCGTGGGCGGCATTGATCGGGTCGACGAACGGTCCCGCAGCGTTGATGATGATCTTCGTCTTCGCCGAGAACTCCTCGCCGGTGTCCGTGTCACGCATGTTCACGACCCAGCGCCCGTCCTGCCGCGTGGCGGACTCGAAGGACACATAGTTGGCACAGGTCGCGCCGGAGTTCAGTGCGGACCGGATGAAGCCGAAAACGAAGCGGGAGTCGTTGTCGACGATGTAGGCGTCGGAGTACTCGATGCCCCCGAGCAGGTTGTCGGTGCGCACGATGGGTTCGCGCTCCCGGATCTTCTCGGTACTCAGCACCTTCGGCGGCTTGGTGAATCCGTTGCCGATCACCCAGTAGGCGGTCGCTCCCATGCCCGCGAACACCGGCGAGTACGGCGAGTTCTCGTCGAGCGCGGCCATGAACCGGATCTCCTTGAGATTCGCCGGGTAGGCCTTGATGAGGTGGTTACGCGATTTGCAGAGGTTGCGCACGAGGCCGATCTCGTAGTTCTCCAGGTACTTGAAGCCGCCCCACACGAGATTGCTCGACTGCATCGAGGTGAATGCTGCGAAGTCGCCGCGGTCGATGACCGCGACACGGGCCCCGCGCGATGCCAGCGCGGCGGCCGACACCGCGCCGTTGATGCCTCCCCCGACGATCAGGACATCGAAGATGCCGTCCCGGAGCTGGTCGATGTTGGATTCACGAAGGCCCACAGTTCGATCCTAGGCGCGACGGCGATGGACAACGGTGGCGAGCCGTACCCCAGGACATGGTCACGCCCCGCGGGCGCCAGGGTCAGGCACTCAGCGTGATCAGACATGAGCCCGGGTGCGTACATCACGCGTTCCGCCACCGCGCCGACAAGGTGCAGCTCCCCACCGCCCATGACGAACTGCCCCTGCCCACAATGGCCCGACTGTGACCACAGATCATGAGCGGGATGGGACATCGGCGCCCCCGTTCGTGGACCTGAGCCGACTCTAGATCAACTTCTCACGCTGCAGGCATCGACCGAAGGGGGCGAATCACCGGCCAGATTGACGAGGACAAACCTGACGAGGCGGCTAGGTTGCCCCCATGAGTCAGGACGAGCCACAGCCGGCACGCACGTCGTTGTTCGCGGCGATCGGCAGACAGACCCGACAGAACCCGGTGATCTGGGTGCTGTTCGGCTTCATGATCCTGCTTCTAGTGCCCATCCAGGTCTTCACACCGCTGAAGCCTCCCTACACAGAGGCCGACACATGGGCACAGATCATCGCGACCCTGCTGGTGGCTCTGGCCTTCGACGCCAGTCTCAACACCTCCTGGCTCATACCGGCCCGCAACCGGCAGGAGGCGATCGACCGCAAGGAGCGGATAGGCGCGTTCACGATGCTTCTGCTTGTGCTCATCGCAGCCGGGCTGCTGGTCACCATGTACATGACCGGGTGGCGCACGGAGGATGAGCCGGTGCCGGAGTTCATCAGCTTCCTGCCGGTCGCCGCGGTCGGCGCCGAACTGTTCCTGCTGATGGTGTCCTTCTACCTGCGTGCCTCAGATCCGACGCGGGAGGAGTGACGCGCGCCTCAGGCCTCCGGCTTCGTCGCGTCATGCAGCGCCTTCTTCAGGTCCTCGAGTCGTGCCACCATGTCCGCCCCCTGCGGGCCCATCTTCGGCCAGAAGTGAGCACCGACCAGCACCTGGATGTCGTAGAACAACTCGGTCGTCAGGTGGAAGTTCGGATCCTCGACCTCGGGCGGAAGGGGCAATCCCTTCGCCTTGGCCGCTGCGATGACTCCCGGCAGCGCCGCCTTGCCCAGTGTGCTCAGTGACTTATCGCTGGACTCCCACTCCACGTGGTACGGCGGGGCGGGCAGCGCCGCGGGCACGTCCCACGCATCGGGGTCGGTCGGGGTCTGGCGCGAGAACACGTAGTCGAAGGGCTTGGCCGCGGCGTCGCGCTGCGTGAACGGCTCGCCCAGTCCCCACTTGTCCCGCAGCGTGGCCAGCATCGAGGTGTGCCGGTGCTCCTGGTTGTACACCGACCCGGGGTCCACCCATGGGGACACCACGATTGCGGGCACACGGTATCCGGAGCGGTCGAAACGGAAGTCGAACTGCCCGGCCGGAGCCGCGGCATCGGGGGCCGGAACCGGGCCTGGCGGCACATGGTCGTAGGTGCCACCGGGTTCGTCCCACCCGATGAACAGAGTGGTGTTCCAGACGTTCGCCCCCTCGGGCGAGCGCATGTTCCGGTATGCCGTGAACAGCCGCTCGAGGAACATCTCACCCGACAGGATCGATGACGGCGGATCGACCTGCAGATCGACTCCGGGAGCCAGTGCGGCTCCGGCCGCCGGGTGGTAGTCGCCGTGACCGAGCAGCAGGTTCGGTTCGATCAGCGAGAAGTCGGGCAGCGTGCCGGCGGCGGCATCTGCCTCGAACTCCTCGAACGGCACGAAGTGGGTGGCGAACCGGTCCCGCAGACGCGGCCAGTGGATCACACCGGTCAGCGGGATCTGTCCGTCCTTGACGTACACCTTCCAGGTCTTGCCGAGCGACTCGAGACGGTTGAACAGCGTCTCTGCCGTGTTGTCCTTGATCCAGTGCGACACCGGGGAGTTCGCCGTGCCGCCGGTCGGCAGCGGCGTGCATGTGGCGGCCGTCCAGAACGAGCGGTTCATGAAGGTCTGGGACGGAACCTCGCAGAACCAGTGGTCGAACACGCCGAACTCGCGCGCCAGGCCGTTGAGCACCGGCACCTGCTCGGGCGTGTAGCACTGCATGATCTGTGCGTACTCGTCGTAGGTGGGCTGGCGGCCCTTCTCCCAAGTGAAGAACGAGATGTAATCGGCGACGAACCCGTCCATGGTCGGGGCCGCCCCCTCGGCGGGCGCGTTCCACGGTGACGCCATGGTCTCCGGGCCGGCGAAGCGGTTGTGCTCGTCGAGCGTGCCGAAGAGCTGAGTATTGGTGTGGAAGTACTCCTCGCCGGAGTCAGGACAGGGAGCGTCCATGTCGGTTCCGACGAAGACCGATACCTTCCCGGATCCGTCGGCGGGCTGGTGCTCCGCCCACTCCGGCACCGGATTGCTCAAGTCCTTGCCGAGCACACCCTCGAAAGCCCTGCCGTCATCCGGACCGTAGAGGTGTCCCAGAAGGTTGTCCAGCGAACGGTTTTCGAAGATGACGAGGACCACGTGGTCCATCGCATTGGAGCGATCCATTTCAGCCTCCTTGACCCCCGCCTCATCTAAGCACTGCGGGCGTCGGAACGGCGGCAGGCTGCAACGAGTGACGATCTGGCGACTGAATCAACAGATGTTCACACGCTGGTGTCATGAACCGGGCAGATAGCCCGACAACGCCTTGAGCAACTCAGGCCGGTCCCCGAAGGGCAGGGCCACCAGGGTGTCGACGCCGCAGTCGGCGTAGGCACTGAGTTCGTTCTCCAGCGTGGCAGGGGTCGCGGCGATCGCTGCCAGGTCGATGATCTCGGGGGTCAGGGACATCGCAGCACCGACCTTGTCCCCGGCCAGGAACAACTCCTGGCATCGAAGGGCCACGTCGCCGAATCCGTACCGTGCGGCCAACTCGATGTAGAAGTTCTTGTCTTTGGCGCCCATGGCACCGAAGTAGAACGTCAGGATCGGTCGCAGTAGATCGCGTGCCTGCTCGACGGTGTCGGCCATGGCAATCGGCACGCTCGGCGCGATGTTCAGGTCCCCACGCGACCGGCCGGCGGCTTCGATTCCCGCAAGCAGTGGCGCGTTCAGCATGTCGGCGTATCTCGGGCTGTAGAACGCAGGCAGCCAACCATCCGCGATCTGTCCCGCTTGTCTGACGGTCTTCTCCCCCATCACTCCGAGGTAGATCGGCACCGAATCCTGCACCGGCTTCCCGATCATCTTCAGCGGCTTGCCCAACCCCAAACCCTCCGTCGCGGGCAACTGCCAGTGCTTCCCGTCATAGGAGACCTTCTCGCGCGCCAGTGCCATCCGCACGATGTCGATGTACTCACGGGTACGGCCCAGCGGCGACACGAAGGGAACCCCGTACCACCCCTCCGAGACCTGCGGCCCGGACAGGCCCAGGCCCAGCATCGCGCGGCCCCCAGAGATCTGGTCGATGGTCGAGATCGCCGAGGCGGTGGTGGTCGGCTGGCGTGCGGGGATCTGCAAGATCGCCGCGCCGAGCCGGACGTTCTGCGTCGTGGCGGCGAGGGCACCGAGAACAACGGTCGCGTCCTGCCCCCAGGTCTCGGCCACCCAGACACTGTGGAAGCCGAGCTCGTCCGCAGCACGGGCCAACTGCAGTTGCTCCGGCAGCGGGATCCAAGGGGCGTACGCGAGGTAGATGCCGATGTCCATGCCCCGAGTCTGGCACCGGGGCACAATGTGCGGGTGCAGAATCCCCTTGAGCAACTCAGCATCGACCAACTGCGGCAACGGACGAGCGCGAAGTGGCACTACTACCCCGCAGACGTCCTGCCCATGTGGGTCGCGGAGATGGACGTGCCGCTCGCGGAGCCCGTCGCGCAGGTCCTTCAGCGTGCGGTCGAGATCGGGGACACCGGGTATGCCGCCGGGCACGCCTACGCACAAGCACTCAAGGACTTCGCCGCGGCTCGTTGGGGATGGGACGGCTTCCCTGCCGATTCGGCCAAAAGCGTGCCCGACGTCATGATGGGCATCGTCGAGGTTTTGCGGCTCAGCAGCGAACCCGGCGATCCGGTCGTGGTCAACTGCCCGGTTTACCCGCCGTTCTACGCGTTCGTGACACACGCCGGCCGGCGCGTGGTCGAATCGCCGCTGACGGCCGAGGGCCGCATCGACGTCGACCGGCTCCGGGACACGTTCGCGGACCTCACGCGCGATCACGAGCGGGTCGTCTACCTGCTCAGCAGCCCACACAATCCCACTGGAGCGGTCCACACCCGCGAGGAACTGACCGCCGTGGCAGGTCTCGCCCGGACGTACGGAGTACGGGTGATCGTCGACGAGATCCACGCGCCGCTGGTACTCCCGGGCGCGCAGTTCGTGCCCTACCTGAGTGTCCCGGGCGCAGAGGACGCGTTCAGTGTGTTGTCGGCCTCGAAAGCCTGGAACCTGGCAGGGCTCAAAGCTGCGCTGGCAGTGGCCGGTCCGGATGCACAGACGGATCTCGCCCGCATGCCGGAGGAAGTCGCGCACGGCGCCAGCCACTTCGGCGTGATGGCCCACACCGAGGCCTTCCGCCGCGGCGGGCAGTGGCTCGACGCCCTGCTCAGCGGCCTGGACGCCAACCGGTCGTTGCTGATCGATTTCGTGAGCGAGCGAATGCCCGAGCTCATGCTCGAGCCGCCACAGGGCACCTACCTCGCCTGGCTGGACGCCCGTGCACTGGGCCTGCACGACGAGGGATTTCAAGGCCCGGGGGTGGTCTCGGATCTCGAAGGTCCCGCCCGGTACTTCCTCGACCATGCCCGAGTCGCCCTGAGCTCCGGACATGTGTTCGGCACGGGCGGAGGTGGACATGTGCGCCTCAACTTCGCGACGTCGCAAGCGAATCTGCTCGAAGGGCTCGAACGGATGGCGTCGTCCGTGGAGAATCTGCGATAGCGTGAGCCCCTCCCTGCAGAGGAGGGCCATGAGGATTCTCGTCCCGACCATCGCCGGCCTCGTGCTCGCTGCGGTGCCGAACGTCGCCTCCGCCGAGTCCGCCACCGTCACAGACGAGGTGGGCGAGATCTATTCGGGGCCGGATATCTCCGACATCAGCTCGGCCACCGTCACGGTCTCGGCCAAGCGCCTGACCATCCGGATGACGCACGTGGATTGGAGTTGGGAGGTTCGCAACAAGCGCTCCGCGACAGGCGGACTGATCACCTTCGAGAAGGGCAGGACGTTCCTCATCGTCCCGAACATCAACGGCCGACGGTCGTTCATCGTCCCGAAGAAGTACCTGTTCGACTGCCCTGATGGGAAATCCTGCGAGTTGCCCTGCACCGGATGGCGCTACGAGAAGGACGCGGGAGCGCGGACGACGTCCGTCAGCGTTCCGCTGCGATGCTTCGGAGCAGCGAAGGGTTCGGCCCGTGTGAAGGTCGAGCCGATACACCTGATTCCCACGTACGGCGGCGAGCCCGTCTACGACCCGATGCCGAGTACCGACTGGCTGTCCCGCGGCTGATCCAGTACTGCGGCGTGGGCCAGGAACCCCAGCAGATCGACGTGGTCCAACGAGTCGACGCTGAAATGGTCAGCCCCGTCGACGATGCACAAGGTGCTGGTGGTCGAACGGTGGTGCAACATCTGCGCGTGGGCCACCGGCACGGTGGTGTCTTGGGTTCCGTGCACAATAAGCACCGGTGAGGCGACCCGCCCGATAGTCGTCACAGGGGTGAAGTCTTCGAAACGGTGTCCGATGGCGTGTTCGACATAGCGCAGGGCCAACGGGATCAACGGTCCTGGCAGTCTGCCACGCATCTTGACGGACATGAACCCCACCGGATCGGCCATCGGCGCCAAAGCGACCACGGCGGCCACGCCCGAATCATCCGACGCTGCGTAGAGACATGCGCCTGCTCCGACGGAATGTCCCACTAGCACGACCCGGGACCCATCCACGTCGTCACGGGATCGCAGCCATCGGATCGCGTCGTGGACATCTCTGGCGAAGGCAGGCATGGACGACACAGTGATCGCCGGACTGCGGCCGTGACCGTGGGCGTCGACCAGAAGTACGTGCAGCCCGAGTCCGTGCAGCCGATCCGCGACGGGGACCATGTCCCCGGCATTGCCTCCCCAGCCATGGATCACGACGGCTGCGGGGCCGCCACCTGAACCAGGCAGGAACCACGCCCGCAGGTCGGGACCATGAGACGCCGGGATGCCTACATCGAGGGCGTCCACCGGTGGCTCACCTCGTCGCCTCGGCGGCCTTCCAAACGCACGTTTCGCGATCTGGTCGGCAACGACGGCCGTGCCAGCCGCTACGACAACGGCGCCTGTGGCAGTGCGTGCGATCCCCACCCTCACATGATGACAGCGGCGCCGAACGGCTGATCATGCCCAAGTCCGCCGTCCACCGCGCCGATACTGGTCACAGGAGGACCGACTGTGAGACGCGTGTTCGCGCTTGTGCTCGCCACCGCGATGGCGACCGCCCCTGCGGCGGCTGTGACCGACGACGACCTGCGAGCGGTCGAGTCACACCGGGTGCTCTTCGGGCACCAGTCCGTGGGGTGGAACATCCTCGACGGGGTGGCGACGGTGTACGGCAAACGCGGAGTGCCGGCGCCCACCGTCCTGGATGAACTGCCCGCCAGCGGTCCCGGATTCGCCCAGGTGGAGATCGGCTCCAACGGCGACCCCACCTCGAAGTTCACGGCGTTCGCATCAGCGGTCGAGCAGCAGAACCCCCAGGTCGCCGCAATGAAACTGTGCTTCGTCGACATCACGGCCGGGACCAAGGCCCGTGCCGTCTTCGCCCAATATCGCGCGACGGTGGCCGCCCTACAGGCATCGAGCCCCCAGACGCACCTGGTGCACATGACCGTCCCGCTGACCACGAACGACCCCGCATCGAACGTGGTGCGGGAGCGTTACAACGCACTCGTGCGTTCGGCCTACGGTCCGGACGTGGTCGACATCGCGCGGGTCGAATCCACCCGCCCGAACGGCTCGCGAGTCAAGGGACGACACCACGGCAAGCGCTACTACGCGCTCTACCGCGGCTACGCCTCGGACGATGGCCACCTCAACACCCGTGGCGGCACACGCGTGGCGAAGGTGTTCCTTCTCCAGATCGCTCAGAGTTTCGGATAGCCGGTGACCTGCTGGATCTCCTTGTACAGCGGTCGCAACTGCTCGTAGGACTTCGCGTAGACCCGTTCATAGAGCTGCGCGTACAGGTCCCGATTGACGGGATCCGGGGTGAACACCTCAGCAGTACGGGTCATGTGCTCGGCCGCTTCTGCGATGTCCCGATAGACACCCATGCCGACGGCCGCATCCATGGCCGCGCCCACCACCGACGTTTCCGGAGTATGCGGGCGGGAGACCGGCAGGTCGAAGATGTCGGCGGTCATCTGCATGATCGAGTCACTGCGCGAACCGCCACCGGTCGCGCGCAAGGCCTCGATGGGCACGCCGTTCTTCTTCTCCGTCAATCGCGCCCCGTCCTTCATGGCGAACACGATCCCTTCGAGGATTGCGCGGTACAAGTGTGCGCGGGTGTGGACGTCACCGAACCCGAAGACCGCACCCTTCGCGTACGGCTCCAGATCCGGGCCGGGTGTCCAGTAGGGCTGACACACGAGCCCCTGTGACCCGGCGGGCACGGTACGCACAAGTTCCTCGAGCAGTTCCTCGGGCGCCTGGCCGGAGTCCGCGGACATCAGCCGCTCCTGCAGGCCGAACTCCTCCTTGAACCACGAGACCATCCAGAGCCCGCGCACCACTGCCACTTCGGTGTAGAACTCCCCGGGCACCGCCGACGGGTAGGGCGGGAGCATCGGGCGAAGTTCCACGTACTTGCTGGTCTGCGTGTTGATGGTCGCCGTCGTGCCGAAACTGATGCAGGCGGTCTCCGGGGTCAGGCAGCCCGAGCCGATAATGTCGCAGGCCTTGTCGTTGGACGCCGCCACGAACGGCAGCCCCTCGGGAAGGCCGGTCTGCTCGGCGGCCTGCGCGGTGATCGCCCCGAGGCGCTCGGTCGGAGGTACCACCTCAGGCAACTTCTCCCTCTCCATGGGGAACAAGCGCCACTTCAGATCCAGGCTCCCGGCCCAGTCGGATTTCTTCACGTCGAACGGAATGGTGCCCGTGATGTTTCCCGTCGAGTCGCGGAACTCACCGGTCAGGCGATGGGTGAAGTACCCGGAGAGGAAGAGCACCTTGTGCGTGCGCTCCCAGATCTCGGGCTGGTTCTGCTGGATCCAGTTCGTTCGGCAGTACTGGGTGGCGTACTCGACCAACGGATACACCCGTGCGGCCTTGAGGACCGGGAACGAGACCGCGGGCAGCACCTTGCGGATGTCGGCCTTGCGCTGATCCAGCCACACGATGGCCGGCCGCAGAGGGTCACCGTTCTCATCGACGTTGATCATCGTCACACGCTGGGTGGTGAGCGTCGCCGCCGCCAGCCGTTGCGCATCAGCGTCGGCGAGCAACTCCTGAGTGGTCTCGCACAGCATGCGCCAGTAGTACTCGGGGTCCTGCTCCGCCCACCCGGGCTCGTCGGAGAAGTACGGCTCGATCGGCGTCTTGACCAACCGGTGTATCTCACCCTGGTAGTCGACCAAGGCGGCGCGGATCGACTGCGTTCCCGCATCGATTGCGACGATCAGGTCCTGATCAGCCATCACTGCATCCCTTCCTGAAGGCCCAGCGTGCCGCCCGGGTTCATGATCCCGTCCGGATCGAAGTGTGCTTTGAGCGCGCGCAGCACGCCCATCTCGGTCTCCCCCAGGAACCCCTCCAGCCACGGGCCGAAGAGATTGCCCGTCCCGTGGTGGTGGCTCGTCGATCCGCCGCACTCAAGGATCTTGTCGATGATCTGCGCCCGGAACCGGAAGTACTCATCCTCGTCCGTGGGCTTGAGGATGAGGATGAAGTAGAGGTTCGTCCCTTGGGAGTAGAAGTGCGAGGCGTGCGTCATGCACACCGTGCCGGGGCGGCTCTTCACCAGCGTCCGCACGCCTGCGTGGACGTCGTAGATGGTGTCCCAGGTGACAGAGGTCTCGAGGGTGTCGATGACCATGCCGAAGTCGAGGATGTCCTCTCGGATGTAGGCATCCGAGTACCGTCCGTGTTCCCACTGCTTGGTTGCGAACGAGGTCAGCGACATACCGCCGTGCGACTTCGCGATGCGCTTGGCCTGCGCCGCGACATGCTTGGCGAACCCCTTCTCACCCTCCGCGGTGCCGATGCACAGACATCGCTGCCACGGCTTGAAGCCACGGCTGCTGAGGAAGGCATTGGCGGGCCCCGTGTCGAAACCCTTGAGCGCCAGGCCACGCTCCGTCTCCTCCGGGTCGGAGATCCGCAGGACCGCCGGCAGCCCGAACTCGCCCTGGACCACCTCGCGGGAGAACTCCACAGCCGCCTCCCAGTGCGGGAACATGAACGCGAACCGCTGCGTGTTCTCGGGCTGGTGTCGGAAGATCTTGACGGTCGCCTCGACCAGCACGCCGAATGTCCCCTCGCTGCCTTTGAGGATGTCGTTGACCTTCGGACCGGTGGCCGATGCGGGGAAGTCCCTGGTTCGGATCGTGCCGACCGGGGTGATGTACTCCTGGCTCACCACGAGGTCGTACGCATCGCCGTAGTAGGTGGATGCCTGCCCGGAGCCCAGCGCAGCGATCCAGCCTCCGACCGAGGCCATCTCGAACGACTGCGGGAAGTGCCCGCACGTGAACGCGCGATTCGTCCCGAAGCGAGTCGGCGCCTCGTTGAGCAAAGCCTCGAAGTCGGAACCGATGAGGCCCGGCTGAACCACAGCGGTCATGTTGCGTTCGTTGATGGCCAACAGCTTGTTCATGTGCGTGCGCATGACCAGCACGACCCCGCCGGAGTCCGCGCGGGTGCCCAGAACCGTGCCGGAACCGGCGCCGTAGGGGATGACCGGGATCGTGTGTTCAACGCAGTAGGTGACGATCGCCGCGACGTCGTCCTTGTCCCGCGGGTGCACCACAAGGTCGGGAACGGAGCCCACGTGCCCCGCACGCAGGGCCAGGTTCTCATCGACGGTCTTGCCGTGGCCGAACCGGACACGCGCGTAGTCGGAGTCGTCGACGTTGTCCTCCCCCACGATCTTCACCATCGCTGCCCTGTGTGCAGGATCGACACCCGGCCGGCCGTCCAGCGACACGGCGTCGTCACCCTGTGACACCGGCGTACGGAAATCGGAGTCGGTCATCCCGAACTCGTCACGGAACATCGCCACCCAGCCGGCGCTGGGGTGTTTGATCCGGGCCGGGTCGAAACTGAACACATCGCGGTAGGACCCTGCGCGTGCCAGTTGCTCACGCCAGGACGGCTGGACTTCCTTCTTGGACGCCATGGAACCTCCCTCACCTATCCGAATGTTACATCTTGCGACAAGGTGTCACCTGGGGTCTTCCGAAGATCGTCTCGTGTCGCGCCACCACTGCGGGGTCCGTTTCTGCCATTCTCAGCACCACAAGGGAGGTGGCGCGCATGTCATTCGGTCAAGCAATCAGTTCTGGCTTCAAGAAGTACGCAACGTTCAGAGGTCGTGCCTCGCGGTCCGAGTTCTGGTACTGGATCCTGTTCTACGTCATTGTGGGCATCATCATGAACATCCTGGACAGCCTCTTCGGCTTCCAGATCAGCACGGTGACCAACCCAGAGACCGGCAACTCTGTCACATCGGTCTACAACGCTGGGTGGCTCAGTTCTATCTGGGCACTGGTCGTCTTGCTGCCGACGCTGGCGATCCAGGTCCGACGTCTACACGACGTGGACAAGTCCGGTTGGTGGTGGTGGCTGTCCGTGCTGTGCTGCATCGGACCGCTGATCCTCATCTTCGCCTTCTACATCAAGGAAGGCGACGCCGGAGACAACAAGTACGGACCGCCGCCGGGTACCGCCGGAGCGGTGTAGTTCAAGGCTTCACGGAAGGGCCCCTCGCACAGCGGGGGGCCCTTCCTCGTGCAGGCAGCCACTCACTGTTCCGGTCACGCTGAGTCGTCGTCGAGCCATTCGGGGCAGCCGGCACATCATCCCGAGCGGACGTCGGCCTAGCCTGCAGGAGGAACGGAGACCGTCATGCCGATGCGCCCTTTGCTCGTTCTTGCGACCGTGACCGCTGTTGCGGCAGGGGTCTGGCTCGCGCCACCGGCCTCATCGGAAGATCGGCCTGACGTGTCGTCAGCGGTGTTCAGCGACACCTCGGAGCCTCTACGCGAACTCGACGCGGCTCCATCACCGTCGGACGACGGGCAAGACGTCGTCCCGCAGAAGCCCACACCCGGCGAACGGATCGACGACATGCTCAGCGGCGATCTCGTCCCACCCAGCATCCCCAACCCGACCGGCTCTGCCCCGGATCAGCAGATGCCCGGGATCCTCCAGGATTTCGAAGGGCTCAATAACCGCAACGGATATCTCCCGCCCGACACGGTCGGCGACGTAGGTCCGAATCACTACGTGCAGATGGTCAACAGCTCGCTGCAGATATTCAATAAGGACGGCTCCACGGCCCTGGGCCCAGTCGACAGCAACACGATCTGGACGGACCTCGGTGGGGACTGTGCGACCACCAACGACGGCGACCCGATCGTGCTGCACGACCAGTTCGCCGACCGCTGGCTGGTGTCGCAGTTCTCCTATAGCGGCGCCGGCCTTCACGAGTGCGTGGCAGTAAGCACGTCGAACGACCCCACGGGTTCGTGGCATCTCTACCAGTTCGACTACGACAGCTTCCCCGACTACCCCAAGATCGGGGTCTGGCCGGACGGCTACTACGTCACCTACAACATGTTCGACCCTGACACCTTCGACTACGAAGGCGTCAAGATCTGCGCCCTCGACCGCAACGCGATGATCGCCGGCGACCCCGCGACCCAGCAGTGCCGAGATCTGACCACGGAGTGGTCGATGCTGCCCTCCGACGCCGATGGCAGTACGCCTCCACCGCTCGGCTCACCGAACTACATCCTCGGGGAGCACTGGAGCGACAACGACAAGTTGACGATGTACAAGTTCCACGTGGACTGGGACGATCCGCTGAACTCGTCGCTCGAGGGGCCGACATACCTCCAGGTCGACCCGTTCACCTGGGCCTGCCCGGAGGTATCACGAGGTAAATGCGTTCCCCAACCGACAACCCTCCAACAGCTCGAAGTCCTCGGCGGGCGCCTGATGCACCGCCTGGCATATCGCAATTTCGGCACCCACGAGTCGCTGGTCGCCAACCACACGGTGGCGATGGACGGAAATCTCGGGCAGACCGCGCAGACCGGAATCGGCTGGTATGAGATCCGGCAACCGAACGCCACCCAACCGCAGGTGTACCAGCAGGGCACCACCGCCGATCCCGACGGGGCTACGTTCCGCTGGATGGGCTCCGCCGCCATGGACAAGCAAGGAAACATGGCGCTCGGCTACAGCGTCTCCAACGCGACGTCCACCTACCCGTCGATCCGGTTCAACGGACGTAAGATCTGGGATCCGCTGAACCAACTCCCCCAGGCCGAATCCACGATCATTGCCGGCGCAGGCACACAAGAGAACAGCAGCGGCAGGTGGGGCGACTACTCGTCGATGAACATCGACCCATCGGATGACTGCACGTTCTGGTACACCAACGAGTACATGCAGAACACCTCAGACGCCAACTGGCAGACACGGATCGCGAGTTTCCGCTTCCCCGGCTGCGACGGCACCGTGCCGACGGCTCCTGGCACGGCGAGCGCCGTTCCCCGCAAGTCG
>WBZM01002049.1_pt1 | contig 16165 bp, 14 predicted proteins | sample 5204271 | NCBI WGS metagenome assembly WBZM01 (sample SAMN12344346, study PRJNA552823) | activated sludge metagenome | biome: Activated sludge suspended growth; feature: Nitrification reactor; material: Wastewater; isolation source: activated sludge from nitrification reactor of wastewater...
GGGCGTTCCGCCCCCCAGCCCCCTGTCACACCAAATGGACGCACACCAATTTCCTAATTTCCTAATTTCCTAATTTCCAATTTCCTCCTCATGCCTACTCGTAGAAAATTCCTCCGCAACACCGCCCTGTCATTGGGCGCCTTGGCCTTCAGTGCCAAAAGCTATGCTCGCATCATCGGCTCGAACGACCGCATCCGGGTCGGGGTCATCGGCTTTTCGGACAGGTTCAAATACTCGCTGCTCCCACCGTTTGCAGCGCTGCAAAAAGAAATGAACTTCGAAATGGTGGCCCTTTCCGACATCTGGAACCGCCGGCGGGACGAGGGGCAGGCTTTTTTGAAGGAAAAACTGGGGCACGACGTGACCGTTTTCAAGAACAATGAAGCCTTGTATGCCTCAAAATCGGTGGACGCCGTTTTCATCAGCACTGCCGATTTCCAACATGCGTTGCATACCATTGAGGCAATAGAAGCAGGCTGTGATGCCTACACGGAAAAGCCCCTTGCCGAAACGATGGCCGATGCCCGTGCCGTTTTAAAGGCAGTAAAATCGAGCGGAAAAATCGTGCAAATCGGCTCGCAGCGGCGCAGTGGCGCCAACTACCAGGCGGCAGCTGATTTCATCCAAGCGGGCAAGTTTGGCCCCATCGTGATGGTGGAACTGATGTGGAATGTGAACCAGCCGGGGCGCTGGCGCAGGCCGGAATTGGTGAAGAACCTCAAGGAGTCGGACGTGGACTGGGTGCGCTTTCTACTGAACCGCCCCTTTGAGTCGTTCGACCCTCGTAAATACGTGGAATATCGCCTGTTTTGGCCCTATTCGAGCGGCATACCCGGCCAGTGGATGAGCCACCAAATTGATACCGTACACTGGTTTTCTGGCCTTCCACACCCCCGCAGCGTGGTGGCCAATGGCGGCATTTATCAATGGAAGGATGGCCGCAAAAATCCCGATACACTCACAGTCGTCTTCGATTATGGGCCACAGAACGACCCCAAATCCGGCTTCCAGGTGCAGTTCACCTCTCGCTTTTCCAACTCGGCGGGCGAGACGAAGGAATTGTATTATTCCAACGGTGGCATGATTAATTTGGATACCAACGAAATCTCCGACAAGGGCGGCCTTCGGGAACCAGAAGCCAGCGCAATGGGCATGAAACCCAACCTACTACCGACGATGAAAATCGAAGCGCCCAAGGTAGTTTACGATGCCAACACTGGGTCGGATACGCTCACCTTTGCCCATGTAAAAAACTGGATGGAATGCGTCCGCAGCCGCCAACAACCGAATGCGCCCATCGAAGCAGGCTACCAGCATTCCATCGCCAATTTGATGGCAACCGCTGCCTATTGGACGGGCCAGCGAGTAACGTTTGATGAAAAAAAGCAGGATATTGTGGCAGGCGGGAAGGTTTGGAAACCGTTTAAGTGAACTGTGAATTATGAACTATGAACTGTGAACAATGTATGACGTGTGTCACCGTTCATAGTTCATAGTTCACCGTTCACCGTTCACATATCATGTATCTCCCACGAATTTTGGTTCTCCACATCATCGAGGATGGTCAGGTAGTTCATGTAGCGCAGGGGGCTGATTTCGCCGGATTCGACGGCCTCCTTCACGGCGCATTTCGGTTCGTTCTTGTGGAGGCATTGTCCGCCAAAGCGGCAATCTGCCGATTTTTCAAAGATTTCACGGAAGTTGTGCGCCACATCCAAGGGCGATAAGTTGTTGAAAGCCAACATCTTGATGCCCGGCGTGTCAATGATGTAGCCACCAGTTTGTAGGGGGAACATCTCGGCGAAGGTGGTCGTGTGCTGGCCCTTGCCGGAGTAATCGGAGAGGTCGCCCGTGCGGAGTTCGAGGCCGGGTTCCACGGCGTTCACGAGGGTGCTTTTCCCCACGCCTGATTGCCCACTGATGAGCGTCGTTTTGCCATGCAACAACTCCCTAAGCTCTGCAATGCCCAAGCCCGTTTCCGCCGAGACGAGCAGCACCGTGTAGCCGATGGATTCGTACAGCGCCTTCAGTCCGCCAAAGATTTCAAGGACTTCCTCGTCGTAAATATCCGCCTTGTTGAAAGCGATGATAGTGGGTATGTTGTAAGGCTCGGTCATGAGCAGGAAGCGGTCAATAAAGCCCTGCTTCAGGTTCGGCTCGATGATGGTGGAGATGAGCAGCGCCTGGTCAACATTGGCGGCCAGCAGGTGCATGTCCCGCTTGCGCCGGGGCGACTGCCGGATGACGCAGTTGCGCCGGGGCAGCACCTCCTTGATGAGGCCACGGCCCTCTTCGTCTGGCCCGACCATCACCTCATCGCCCACGGCAACGGGGTTGGTGGTCTTCATGTCTTCGAGCCGCAGCTTGCCAACGATGCGGCATTCCTGCATTTCACCGTCTTCCAGTAGCACTTGGTACCAGCTTCCGGTGGATTTCGTAATGATTCCTTTCTTCAAATAAAAACGGTTGACGGCGGACGGCCTACGGTTGACGGCCTACGGTTGACGGCCTACGGTGGGCATTTTGCCGATTTTGAGCAAAGTTAACTGTGGAAGTGGGTGGGAAGTTCCAAACAGACAGAATTACATTTCAAGAATTGCTGATTCTTTGGATTGTTTCCGTTGCTGACCTTGAGTTGCAGTGGTCCCAATGAACTTGAAAAACGATTAAGATATTACTTGGCATATAAGGGCTTCTCTATTAGATTAAAAGGGATTTTTGCATCCACAGCGATGGTTTCTTTCCTACCCAACTTAAAATAATCACCTAATAGGTTTTCAGAGCAATAAGCCATTCTCTGTTTTATGACCGTACTAGATACAAGGTTGATGGCTTCCACGTATTGCTGATAAGTTGAAGTCGCATCATATTCCAACACAAAACAAGATTTGGGGTCAATGGGGGTGGCAGTAACAAGTTTAGTTAAGGCTGAAATGTTTAACCCAGATTGCTGATTATATTGAAACCCCCCACCTGAAACAAGCAAGATGTGGTGCTTTGTTATGTTCGGGTTCGATTGCAAGAAATTTTCAGTATAATACTTTGGGATTTTAGGATTTATGGATTCATCTTCCATTGGTGGTGGCGGCGGAGGAGGAGGAGGAATGGCCGGAGGATTTGAAGTTGGCTTTGGCTTGCTCAGGTTGATTTTTTCGAGGGCGGCTGTCCTAAGAGGATTTTTGGAAATCGGCTCCTTTCGCATTCGGTTTGGGCTTTTGTTCAACAATTCTAGGTTGAGTGGGTTGATTTTATGATAAATCCCAGTTGTCCAAACCTGTTCCAATCTTGTAAAAACATCTGTTTTTGCTGAAAGTATGACCTCATTCAGTTCCAATCGCTGAAGCTCTGTCTTCAACTGTTCAAAATCCTTCATTGACATGGCATTGTCAACTACTAATTCAGGCAAGGCCGTTATCATCCAGATTTCATTTTTTTGTCCAATAGCAATATAATGCTGAAGTAGTGCTGATTCCAACTGTTCGATGCCACCAATTCGCTCCTCTCCAACATATAGGGACTTCGACCCAATGCTGTCTATTTTATAAAAAACTGGAATGATACGCTCTAAGAAGTTAAAGGTGTTGACTTTATCGATTTTTGGGACTTCTACGCCATGGTATTGGCTGAACATTACAAAGCTTTGGCAAGTGGCCACTAAAATAAATAGCAATTTTTTCATATTGTAAAACGATTTATGGCTCACCTCGCTTAGCCTTGGGAATGACCCCAATGTATGCCGAAACCTTAGTCCCGACGTCAGGCAACCGAGATTGGGGGTTCGTAGTGCGTTTGGCTCATGTTCAAAACTTGGAGACGAGCATTTTAGTTGTTATTTAATTTGCCAATTTTCAGGCCAAGTCTTCCGTTAAGATTAAAGCTAATTAAATTGAGCCAAAGCAAATTAGCAATGTACCAATTCCTCCACTATTTCTTCCTACTCTTCCACCTCGCCCTCATCATCTTCAACCTCACAGGCTGGATTTGGAAGCGCACCCGCCGGGCGCACATGTTCGTCATTTGCCTCACGCTGGCTTCTTGGACGGTGCTGGGCTTTTTCTATGGCTTTGGTTATTGCCCGCTCACCGACTGGCATTGGGCGGTGCTGGAAAAACTGGGCAAGGCCGACCTCCCCAATTCCTACCTGAAATACCTGCTCGACCTGCTGACGGGGCTTGACTGGAACGCCCAACTCGTGGACGGGCTTGCAGTCGGCGGGCTGACCTTTGCATTGATTGCTTCCATCTGGGTGAATTTTATTAAAAAGGAGAAATGATATGCTGCAGCTAAACGTTGGGGAGGTTCAAAAACTTCCCCGACGTTCAATTACCCCCAACAGCCACTTGCAATTGATGCTCCCACATCTCCTTGAATTTCAAGCTGTTGCGAAGCAAATGTTCAAAACTCCCCTCATCCACCACCCGCCCGTTTTCCAATAAATAAATATGGTCGAAACGGGGCAGCAGGTGCAGGCGGTGCAGCGCCGACACGATGGCCTTGTCCGATGCCTCGGCAAACAACCGCTCGTAAATTTTCGATTCCGTTTTCGGGTCAATGCTACTCGTCGGCTCGTCGAGGAGGAGGATGTCGCTGTCCTTGGCGGCAAAGACCCCACGGGCCAGCGCCAACCGCTGCTTTTGGCCGCCGCTCAGGTTCACGCCTTTTTCCTGAATATTCGATTGCAGGCCCTTGGGCAGTTGCGCCACCACGTCGGAGAAGCCCACCTGCTCGCAAATCCGCTCGATTTCGCCCGGCTCGTGTGGCAGGCCGAGGGTGATATTGTATTCAATGGTGTTCTCAAAAATCTCCGGCTCCTGCGGGAACAGCGTGACATGGTTGGAAATGGCGTCGAAACCCACCTCTGCCGAAGTCAGGCGGTGACTTGAAGTCACCGCCTGACTTGTTGCAGTCACTGTAACACCTGCCGCCGGGTCATATAGCCCCCTCAGCAAAGCAAGCAAAGTGCTCTTCCCACTGCCACTTTCGCCTATCAATGCAATGCGTTTGCCCCGCTCGATTTTTAGATGGACTTGGTGAAGGCCAATCACCGTTTTCATGGAAGCCCCATCGCCGACCATGGCCATCTCAACGCCGCCGACGCTAGCATCGTCGCCGACGATGGCCATCCCGTCGCCGCTGGCGCTCGCATCGTCGCCGATGATGCTTGCGTCGTCGCCGATGATGCTTGTATCATCGCCGCTGAAAGCCTTTTCATCGTCAACGAAAGCCCTTTCCTCGGCGATGGAAGTCTCTTCATCGTGGATGGAAGCCCTTTCCTCGGCGATGGAAGTCTCTTCATCGTGGATGGAAGCCCTTTCCTCGGCGATGGAAGTCTCTTTATCGTGGACGGAAGCCCTTTCCGTTTCCCTGTGCGAAAAGCACAAGTCCTTGATTTCCAATATCTTCCATGCCTTCGGCAACGGATTGACCGCTTCGGGCAAGTGGTGCTGCTCATAAGCTTCGAGGATGTTGAAGGCGGTGGTCACGTCCGTATTGTGCTGCACCACATCGGTATAGAGGTAGGCCACGTTGTGGAACACGCTCGTGAACCGCTCCACATAGCCCATCAGCATCACCAGCCCGCCGATGAGGAACACCTCGCCCGGCACCCAATGCTGCCACACATAGCCGACGAGAATGACGGCATAAATGACGGCCACGAGCATGTCCACGATGAACCATTTCCACTCGTTGATGCGGATGTTGCGGCGATAGGGCCGCAGGATATTGGCAATTTTTCCCATCAGGCCAGCTTCCATCCGCTGTTCCAGCCGCAAGGTGATGACCGTGATGATATTGGAAAGGCTGTCGAATAGGGTAGAGGAGACCTTGTGCTCTTCCTCGTTCACCTCCTCCAAGGTCTTGATGTACGGCCTGTCGAATTTCAAAATCACCCAGACCACCAGCACGCCGAGGGCCGTGGCCACCAGCCCGAAAACAGGGGCGAAGTAAATCATGGCGATGAACGAAAATGCGAACTTGAACAGCGTGTGCAGGTACTCGAAGCCCTGTTCAAAGAAACGCCGCATGGCTTCATAAGCCTTTCGGATGCGGTTGATGGTGGCGCCACTGTGGTTGTCCTGGTGCCAACGGACGGGCAGGTGCAGCGCCTTGTGGTAGAGTTCTTGGATGAAATTGCGGCTGAGGTTGAAGGCCAGTTCCCGCTCCAAGATGCGGGTAGGCCCGTGGAAGGCCCATTCCACTAATTTTATTCCAAGGTACAGCCCCGCATATTTCCAAGCAGAACTGAGCGCCGCCATGCCATTCTGCTGGATTTCATTGATGAAAACGCCCCAAATGATGGGAAAAAGCACGTCCGTCAAATTGCTCAGCATGAACATGGTGTAGATGAAAAGGAAGCGGCGACGCTCCTTTCCTGCGTACTTCCATGCCGTTGCGAGCATGTTCAGGTAAGGGTTGCTGTAAATACGGTTTACGGATGACGGCATACGGATGACGGTTTACGGCCCACGGTTTACGGTTGTTTGGGCGGATTATGGTTTGGTTGGATTTTGGAGGCACGGGATAACACAACTTTGAGAACAAGAGTTCGATTTATCCAATAACCACTTCCCTCCGTCCGGCGTCAACCGTTAGCCGATTGTCTGATAAATAAACACATAATGCGACACCGTGCCGCCCAACACAAACAAATGCCAGATGGCGTGGCAGTATTTCACATGGCTTTTTACATAGAAAAGGATGCCTGTGAGATAGCTGATGCCGCCAATCAGAATCCACCAAAGCAGTTGGGTCGGCACATTGCGAAGCACGGGCTTGGCGATGAAGACAATCATCAGCCCCATGAATACATAGAGCGCAAGGGAAAAGTACGCAAACCTGCCGGTAAAGAACAGCTTGAACACCGTGCCAAGGGCGACCATGCCCCACATGACGGAGAGGAAAATAGTGGCTTCATTCGTGGGTAAGTACTTGACAACCAATGGCGTATAGGAACCAGCGATGAGGTAATAAATGCTGATATGGTCGAGGATAAGCAGGTAATCCTTGATTTTTTCGTGCGTTACCGCATGGTACAAGGTGGAACTGGCGTAAACCATCAGCATCCCAAAACCAAAGGCACAGGTTGCCCAAAATTGCCCCGTACTGTTCGATTTCAGTGCATTGCTCAATAATAATGGCATGGCAATGACGCAGAACAAAACCCCAAGGCCGTGGGTGATGGCACTTGCAAATTCTTGCTGTCGGGTGGCGGTATATTCAGTCATTAGTTGAAGGTTTCGGGTTCAAGGTTTCAGATGGTTTCAGGTTTCAGGGAGCGCCTGCAAAATTGCACTTTGGTTTGTGGATTGACAAGTGATTTTGAAGTGCGCAGACCCTCCCTGAAACCTTAAACCTGAAACCCAATTACAGCTTCGCAACAGCGCCCTCCAGCCGTTTGTTCATCACCGCAAACCAGAGCGGCGGCAAGAGGGCCATCAGCACACTGCCGGGGTAGCCGAGGGGCAATTGCGGGCTTTCGTCAATATGGCGCAGCACCTGGTACTTGCGGGTTGATTTATAATGGTGGTCACTATGGCGGGTCAGTTCGAATAAAAATATGCGTCCCATTTCATGGTCGCTATTCCAGGAATGCCGGGGCAGTACAGGCTCCGGTTTGCCGTTCGACAATATATTGCGGCGGAGGCCATAATGCTCCACGTAATTAATTATTTCGAGCAATAAAACACCGAGGAATGCAATAACCACGGCATACGGTAGCATGTTTAATCCGAATAAATAAATAATTGCGATTAAATAAACGACCTGATATACGGTGAATCGAACCATTTCATTTTGCCATGAAAAAAGCGGCTTGCCATCCCTGCGGAGGCGGTCATTTTCCAGTTTCCATGCATCCATATATTGGCCAATTACCGAACGGAAAAAGAAAGTATAGACCATTTCATTTTTCCTGGCGGAGGCTGGGTCTGCTTCCGTGGAGACGTTCTTGTGGTGCCCCCGGTTATGCTCAATGAAAAAATGCTGGTACAGCACCAGCAGCAGCCCCGCCTTTGCGAAGAACTGCTCCAGTTTACCGGAGCGATGCCCCAGTTCGTGCGAGACGTTGATGCCTGTGGCACCCAGCACGATGCCCATGCTCAGGGTCATACCGACCAATTCATATGTGCCAAGTGGTTGGTTTTTTACCGTATCCAAATACAGGTAGGTGAGCATGTAGCAGATTGGCGCACAAAGGAACAACAGCAAGTCGAAGAACAGGCGTTTGGAGCGGCTGTCTTCTTCTTCCGCTGGCACGTTCTCCGTGGAGGCAGGCAGCACGGCATCCAGTACAGGCAGGAGACCAAAGGCAATCACCACAGTTACCCAAGTCCATGTGCCCTGCAACTCAATGGCCAGCCAGCCAGCCAAAGGGAGAAGGTAGGCGAGCAAATATTTTAAGTCTTTCATGTCAAAACGTTATTGGTCATTGTAGTCATTGGTCATTGTTGTCATTGGTCATTGACTGCCCTTTTCATTCCTCGCCCCTCATCCCTGTTCCCTCATCCCTATCCGGCTCATCGCCCTTTCCGCAATCGCCGTAATGCTCAAACTGGGGTTCACCCCTGGATTTGCGGAAATCATGCTGCCATCGCAGACCAGCATGTTTTCATAACCGAAAACGTGGTTGTCACGGTCAATGACGCCTGTGCTGGCATCTTTTCCCATGCAGGCCCCGCCGAGGATGTGGGCCGTGGTCGGGATGCCGAGCAGCGTCTCCGTGTTCATCACCATCGCCTTGCCGTTGTTGATTTTTTCGATTCGGTGCGCTAGGTCCTGTGCCACCGGGTTGAAGGCCGTGGGGGCTGGGCCTGATTCGATGTTTGATTTTAAAAAACCGAACCTTGACCGCACAAAACGCAGCGTGGAATCAATGCTTTCCATGTAAAGCAGGATGTGTGTGCGCTTGCTCCAATCGTCCACGAAAAAGATTCGGAGGTTGTCCCAAGGGTGCAGTACAAGGTCTTTCACCATCTTGAAAAAACGGCCAAGCATCGTATTGCCCTGCACCATCGGGGCCATGAAGATGCGCCAAAAACCAGCCCCTTCCGAGTATTTCACGGGTTCGACGTGGCGGTTTTCGTCAATATGCACGATAGAACCGATGGCGATGCCTTCCGAGAAATTGGCGGTTTTATCGAAGGTCGTCACCCCGATGAGGCTCTCCGAATTGGTGCGGATGCCCATGCCGAGGCAGTCGGACAGGCGGGGCAGCGAGGTTCTTTTCAGTTTCAGCAGTAAGTCCATCGTGCCCATGACGCCGCCAGCGAAGATGACGCCACGGGTTTTCAGGCTGCCTTTTTTGGGGAAATAACCTAATGAATCCTTGAACCTGACCTCGTAGCCTGTGCTGCCGTCTTCGTTCAGCGGCACCACGTCATAGACCTCAGTTTCCGCCATGATTTCACAGCCAAGCTGCTGCGCAAGGTGCAGGTAGTTCTTGTCCAGGGTGTTTTTTGCATTGAAACGGCAGCCCAGCATACAGCCGCCGCACAGGTTGCAGCCCGTGCGTTCAGGGCCTTTTCCGCCGAAATAAGGGTCGGAAACGGTCTCGCCCGGCTTGCCGAAATAGACACCGACCTCGGCTTTTTGGAAGGCATTTTTATCGCCCATTTCCTCCGCCAATTGCAGCATGGCCTTGTCGCTGCGGCTCATGTACGGGTGTTGCGCAGCACCGAGCATTTGCTTCGCAATGGCGTAAAATGGCTTCAACTCCGCCTCCCAATCCGCCAAGTCTTTCCAAGGGCCAGTAGTGAAAAACGCTTTTTGAGGAACGGGCAGCGTATTCGCATACACCACCGAGCCACCGCCCACGGCCACCCCGCTCAGCACGGCCACATGGCGGTAGAACGCCAAACGAAAATGGCCTTGGAGACCCAGTTTGGGCATCCAAAGCCATTTGCGCAGGTTCCAGTTGGTCTTCGGGAAGTCATCGGGCTTGTTGAACCATTTACCTTTTTCGATGACCAACACCTTGTAGCCCTTCTCCGACAGCCGCAGCGCCGACACAGAGCCGCCGAAGCCGCTGCCGATGATGATGTAGTCGAAGTCGTAGTCGAAGGAATGCATGGGGCCAAAGTTCGGGAAAAGGGAGGAATAATGATGTGCCAATCGGCAATTTCATCCCTGTCTGAGCAGGCAATCTTATTAATTTGACAAGTGCTCAAATTCCGAATTGGCCTTTCATTTTCCCGAAAAATCCACCCGCTTGTACTCCGATTCATCCGGCGGCCCCGATGTGATTTGCAAGAAGGGCTTCCCCGACAGCGTCATGATGACCGAGCCGAAGGTCATGCCCCATTGGTTTGGGGTAACGCAAACGGGGTATTTCTCGCTGTCCTTCGAGCGCAGCGCCTCCTTGATGGTGGCATCGGTGATGGCTCCGCTCGGAACCACCCTGCGCTGTACCGCTGCCAAACGCACAAAACTGTTTGATTTCGATGGTTTTTCCTCCGCTTTCAGGGTTGGGTCGTACTTTTTGAACCAATCCTTCACATCGTCGTTCACCAGCGGGTGGTTGGTGTGATAGACCGTGCCGTTTTCGTTTTTGGGGTCAAACCGTACCACTTTATTGGCGGAAGCCTCAAAATCATAGACCTCTCCCTTGATGCCGATGATATAGTTCTGGCCGGAGGCGTGGGGCACGTTTTGGATGAAATGCAGCAGGTCATCCTTGTCTGTGGAACCGAGGATGCGGCGAACAATAAATGCCACAGGCAGCCCCGTCGTGCTGGCCTTCAACTGCATCAGGGTGTTCATACAGGCGCCGATGCCCGCCTCATTCATGCCATTGAGGGCGATGCAGCCGGGATGCGTCAGTATGAGTTGTTCGGGTCGGGCACCGTGCCGGGCGATGCGCAGCAGTACCTGGTAGCCGTCGGTATAGGCTTCGATGTCCATGTTCTGGGCGATGTAGCCGGGCTGTCCATTACGGGCGGGTACGCCCACGCCACTGCAATGGTGGTTTTCGAGGTTGTCCTGATAGACCCAAAACTCATCGAGCAGGCTGAACACCATCACGTCGTTGAAGGGCTGCCCCGCACCATCGGCGATGCCCCTGACTTCTTCGTAAAGTTCTGGTGTCCAGTGCTTTATGGCTGCATCGAAGCTGGTTTTTTTATAAAAATCGGCCAACACTTCGTTGGCGTCCTTGCCCAGTTCTTGGGTCGTTTTTTCCTTGAACTTGGCGACGAGTTCGCCGATTTCTTTTTTGAAAATCTGGCCGTGCTGCAAGCCCAATTCATAGCCCGTGCCAGTGAGTGTTACTTCCCGGATGGGTTGGCGATATTTGACCCCCAGATTTTTCAATTTTTCCCTTGTGCCATCGTTTTCTTTTATTGCCAAGGCTTTTTTCAATTGAACGATTGCATTTGCAGTGTCTTTAATTGCAATAAAATAGTCTGCATAAGTATCATATACATTGGCATTAGTGGGGTAATTGGCCGCATTCATCCTGAAAAAACTGCCTGCTTTATTAAATTGCTTACTGCTCAGAAATTCATAGCCAAGGGCATTTACCAAACTCTCAGGTGGGCTAACCTTGTAGCTCATCTTCTTTGAGACATTTTGAAAATGTTTTTCGATTTTTCTGACGAAAGCATCCGTGGTATCTGTGAAGTCGGCCATACCGAACCTCAGGTTATAAAAATCAAAAAAGAAGCGGAGGGCGTCATATTCCGTGATAAGCGGAGCGGAGCCATGAGAGTCGTCGCCATAATATTTGCCTTTATAGCGCAACCCGCTTTGTTTGTTATTCTCCAAGACCGTTTGCAACTCCAGAATGGCACGGATGTGTTCCGTTTCCACCGAGGTGTCTTTTGCCACTTTATTGATGGCCATGCCTTCTTCCATGGTGTTTGCAATGCCCAGGTAAAAGGACTTGCCTTCGAGTTTCGTGGTTTTTAAAAACGCTTTGGTTTCATTTAAAAGCCTTTTATTATCCCACCACATACTTGGGTCAATGCAGATATAGGAATTAAAAAGGTGCGGATGATGCACCAAAGTTTGCATTACCGCCAAACCTCCGAGGGAATGCCCAATCAACATCTTATAGGGCGCTGTCGGATATTTTGATTCAATAAAAGGCATCAATTCCTTTTCCATGAATGAAATAAAATTCTCTCCCCCGCCCGATGTTTTGGAGAAACTGCTGTCAATAAAAGGAGGGTCAGCAGCGACATGAGTGGGCGTCAAATCCCTCGTCCTGTCTGTGTTGGGGATACCGACCACGATCATTTCGGGGCAAACCGTATTGCCGTTCACCTGGCTCAATTGCTGAATCATGCCCACGACTGAATAGAAGTGTGCATCGCCGTCCAATAAATAAACGACCGGGTATTTCATGCTGGAAGAAAGGTCGCTCGTGTTGGCTCCTTCCGGTACATAGACCCAAACCTTTCTATTTTCATCCAATATCTTGGATTCAAGGCTGTCTATTGTTCCGATGATGACCTTGTTGGTTTGGGCATGGCTGCAAAACGAAAATAGCAGTAAAAGCTGCAAAATGAGCAGTCTTAGGATGGAAATCGAAGATTTTTTCATGGTGAAATTGATTCAAATTGCTGAGTGTCAAAGGTAAATTCAAGGCAATCACCTTGTACATTCCCATTTAATTACATCTCCCGGACCCACACCGTCACCTCCTTTTTCCCTTTGTCGTTCGCATAAGTCTCGGTCATTTTTACTTTGCCATAAGCCAAAAATTCAAAATATACCGAATATTGCGAGGCGGACATGCCAGGAATGGTAAAGGTATTATTTCCCACAAATTCAAAGTTTGCCCCGAACGGCATCCCGTTCTGTTTATCGCCTTTTATCCACAGTTGGTGGTCTCTTACGAGCAATTCCATTTTTTCCTTGCTGTCCGTTTCCTTGGCATAAGTGCCCTCCATCAGTCCCAAACCCGCTGGCTCTACCAGGAGCTTTTCCGCCATGCTGACAGTATATTCTACTTTTTTAGCGCCGTTCTTCCCCGTTTTTACTGCGAGAATCCGCTTTTTCGCCGCAGGCGAAGAAGAACTGCTGTCCTTTTCAATCCACGGGTCGCCTGTGAAATAGAGCTGCGTCACTAAAGGCTGGTAGCCCTCCGCCGTAATCATGAGATGGAAATGCGCCGGACGATAATTGTCGCCGCTGCCATAAGGGACGGGCAATATAGATTTAAAACAATAATTGCCTTTATTGTCGGAATAAGCGGTGCCACGGTATTTAAAATCAGGCGATTCATTGTCATATACGCCGTCGCCGTCGCAATGCCATAATTCTATTTTGGCATTTTTATATGGTGTGGAGCAATCGTTGTGCAATATACGTCCAATCAATTCAATCGGGTCGCCTTTTTCGCCTTTGACTCGGAGGCTTTCCCGCACCGGGCTGTTGGGGCGGTAAAATGGCCCTAATACGTCAGAAGTAGTGGCACAATCGCCCTCATATCGCTCCCCGTTGAAGCGGACGAAGCCCGTGGCACTGATGGCGATGGCGGACAGGGCAGTGGTTTTGATGAAATTTCTGCGTTGCATGCGTTAATGATTTTTTTTGTTGAAAAATGTCGGCATGGCCACTGCCACGCCGACTTTCAATTTTCTATTCTTCTTTTTTATCGTCGTTGCTGATGTCACGGATAGTCAACCATTTGCCGTTGCGTTTTTCCCAAATGGCCATGTACTTTCCGGTGTAAACTACTTTTCCAGTTTCGTCTTTCCCGACGCTCTTACCGATTTCGGTCACTCGGTTTTCATCGCCGAATACCTCCAACACTTCAAAGCTCACGGTTCTTTTATTTTTCCTTTTGGCGTAAAAATTCTCCTGTTCTTTTTGAATTTCGGCCCTCCCCGTCACAGCGGGCATATCATCTCCCATCGTCACTGCATCATCTGAATAAAAAGAGGCTACAGTCGCTGCATCACCAGCGGTATGCGCAACTGCATATGCCGATTCCAATGCTTGTATTTCGGCTTTAATAGCTGCCATATCAGGCAGTGCGGGCGTTTCCACCGTTGCAGCAGCGACGGGCGCTTCCGGCGCTTGTTGGCAAGAAACCATTGAGAAAAGGCATGCTGCCAATAGGGAATAAAAAAGGTTGTTTTTCATTGTAATTAAATTGATGGTTGAAAGATTTAGAAAAGAGCAGCCTCTGCTGCCGTTTTCATTTGGATTGTTGTTGTTTACTGCCTTCCCCGGACGTAGCGCCCGCATTTATGGCAATAATTGAAATAATCGTTTCGCATGGAAAATGGATAAGTTCCAATAGTGCCACCCATATAGTTTTCACGGTGCGGGCATTTATCATTTTGGCCATAAATACCCCACATGGGATGTGCTGCATTGCTGCTTTCTGCGGGGAATAAAGCAGCTTCGTAACTGGCGCAACTGCTTAGGAATAATAAGGCACCTATCAAAAAGAGGCTTGGAAAAAGCTTTACTGTTTTCATTTTGATGAATTGATTTTGTTTAGAGCCTATCCGGAAACCTCGTTTGAGTCAGAAAATGATGCATTTCAAGGTTCTGACGAAGTGTTTTTTTTTGATAGCATAGCGGGGCTATGGTTTCAAATAAATACAAAGTCAAGGTTCTTGAAAGGCGCATTTTATGGCCAAAGAGGGTTTTCAGATAGGCTCTTAATAAATGGATTTACCAATGGGGCAAGTCAATCCTCCTTGCCCCATCCTGCGGGCTTGTCCCAAATTGGAGAGGGTGCCTCTTCTCCCACCAAATTCATGTTGACGCTGCCGCCGTTGGTGAACGTGGTGACGAGCGTGTAGAAGAAGGTGAAAGGGACGCCCTGCATTTCGGTGGTGATTATTGAAGGGGGCAGCGTGGCTGCATTTTGCGATTGATGGGCAGCCTCATTGCCAGTGGCGCTCATCAAAAATGCACCAAACAGAAAGCAGCCGATAACCGCGGTGAACAAGTTCGCTTTCATTTGTTTTTTCATGACTAATGGGTTTTGAAATTGTAAAGGAGGTAAGTGAGGGATAGGCTCTTAGTGCCGTGCAGCTTTTTGCGCTTGCGCAACACCCGATTTTGCGGCGCCTTCAATGGCGTTGTCGAGCAGCAACAGTGAGCCTTTCAGGTGCAAGCCTCCTTCCTTTGCGAAGCCATTTTCGGTGGTGTACACCACCAATTGGGCATCCCGCTCGATGGTCAGCGCTGCATTGGATAGGAATTGAATAGAGTTGACTTCAAAATGCCCGCCCTTTATGACAGGAGCCGCCAGTGTCGTGGTGGAGACATCGGGAATCACCACATCCGAAAATTCATTGGGCACCCGGTGGTTGCTCCAATTTTTGGGGCAGTTCCAGTTGTTTTCCTGTCCAGGTGTGCCGCCCTTCCAGGTGACTTTGGTTTGGGCAGTTGCGGTGTTTGCGAAGCAAAACAGCAGGCAAAATGCAGCAGCGATTGTAAGCATTGAGTTTTTCATGATGGTCATTTTTTTCGTTGAGATAGAATTGGTGGTTTTCATCTGATTTTTCATCGTTAAATGATTTTGATGGTTGAAGAGGCTCTCAAGTGAATGTTCATTCTTCCCGATTTTCAAGGTTTGGTTATCATCGCTTTGGCTTTTTTATTTTGAACCTCATTGGATGAAATCCTGCCTTTCGGGAATGATGCAAAGGTGGGGGCAGGCAGCAGCAAAGCCCTACCTCTCATCGGTCAACGACTACTTGGCAGGTTGCAGGGCAGGTTTTTTCTTTACTTGCTATGTTGCAGGCAAAAAAACAGGAGACTCCTAACTTATTGATAATGAACAGGTAAGGTGTTGCATGACGGGTTTAGCCCCGCACCGTCGTCGGTCTTACTCCAAATTCTTCTTGGAACGCATCCGAGAAATTATTCAGGGCAGAATACCCCACTTGGTAAGCAATCTCGGAGACGGTGAGCGTCGTCGTTTGCAGCAAATGCCGCCCGTGGTGCAGCCGGATAGAGCGAATGAACAGGCTCGGCGACTTGCCCGTGAGCGCCTTCACCTTGCGGAAAATCTGGCTGCGGCTCATCGCCAATGCCCGTTCCAGTTGCGGCATCTCGAAGTCCGTGTCGGACAGGTTCGCTTCGACAATGGAGCGGAATTTTTGGAGGAAAGCGTCTTCGAGGGATGAGGGATTAGGGATGAGGGATGACGAGGCCTCGGCAGGTTGCTGAACAATTTCCAAATTTCCAATTTCCAATT
>WBZM01002092.1_pt2 | contig 16159 bp, 8 predicted proteins | sample 5204271 | NCBI WGS metagenome assembly WBZM01 (sample SAMN12344346, study PRJNA552823) | activated sludge metagenome | biome: Activated sludge suspended growth; feature: Nitrification reactor; material: Wastewater; isolation source: activated sludge from nitrification reactor of wastewater treatment...
CGTCACGACGACCATCCCCGCGGGCCCTGGCATCCACGCCCTCTACGTCGACGGCTTCGGCACGGCCGCGGGCGCCTACACGGTCGCGGTCACGCGCCCCTGAGCGTCACGGGTCGCGCAGCCCGTCGACGCGCCACGCGCCCTGCTCGTACACCACGTCGAGAAGCCGCCCATCGGGCAGCGTGAAGGTCACCCGCGTGCGATAGTCGCTCGCGTAGAGGGCCGATGGGTCCTCCGTGGCCGCCGCGAGCAGGTCGACGTCCGCCGAGGTCGCGCCGAGCGCGCGCGCCGAGAGCACGTCCCGCCACCCCAACACCCCCTGCCGCACGAGCGCAACGTGGAGCGCGCGGACCGCAGCCCTCGCCCCCGCCATGCCCTCCAGCCGCGTCGCCGCGGGCGGGCCGAAGCCCGGGTCGGCCACGCGCCACCCCGCGGGCTCGTCCACCAGCGCCACCGCCGACCGGTCGCGCAGCGCTACCTCCGCCTGCGCGCCGCCGCCCCCCCCGAGCGCGAGCGCGGTCGCCTCCCCGAGCGCCGCGAGCTCCGCCCGGTCGCCCCCGATGCGCGCGCGGAACGCGTCGAGCGACTCCGCCCGCCGGTGCGCCGCCGGGAGCAGCGCGTAGAGCGCCGCCGCGTCCCCCTGCCGCGCGGCCGCCGAGAAGCGCGCGAGCACGTCGCGCGGCGCGCCCCCGCGGGGCCCCGAGGCGCACCCGCCCAGCGCCCACGCCAACCCGAGTACCGACGCCGCTCGCCTCACTGCGCGCCGGACTCTACACCAGCTCCCGCGCGCTCCGTCCGGCGTTCACGCGCGGGCTGTGAAGGCCCGTTCACGCGGCCGCAGGCAATTTCCGGTGCAGACTCTGGCGTCGGTGTGCGCGGACGTGGCACGGTTCTCCCATGGGCGCGGGTACCTATACCCCCCCGGAGGCCACGATCATGCGCATTCGATCCCTCTCCACCTCGTTCGAGGCCCTCGCACTGATCGCCCTCGGCGCACTCACGGGCGCGGCGGGCTGCGCGAGCGAAGAGTACTACTGCGACGCCTCGGGCTGCTTCACCTGCGACGGCGTCGGGTGTCGCGCCGCGACGCCGCCGACGCGCGCCAACTGCCGCGGCGACTTCGAGTGCGCGGCCAACCAGGTCTGCACCACCGCCGGGTGCGTCACCGGCTGCGCCAACAACAGCGCCAACTGCCCGCGCGGCTGGGTCTGCCGCGTGACCCCGTCGGCCCCCGCGGGCCAGTGCCTCACGCCCACCGAGACCGCCCCCACGCCGACGCCGGGCGCCTGCCGCTCCAACGCCGACTGCCCGACGGGCGTGACCTGCGCCAATGGCGTCTGCACCCGCACCACCTGCAACCCCGCCACGTCGAGCTGCCCCTGCACCGACGCCTCGCAGTGCGCCTCGGGCCAGACGTGCGTGAGCGGCCGCTGCACCCTCGCCGCCGACACCTGCCGCTTCAACGCGCAGTGCGGCGCCGGCCGCGTGTGCGTCAACGAGCAGTGCCGCGCGGCCTGCTCGGCCACCTCGCCCTGCCCCGCCGGCCAGATGTGCAACGCCGACGGCGTCTGCGTCGACCGCGTCGCCAGCGAGTGCGTCCGCGACGCTGACTGCGGCGCCGGCCGCCGCTGCGTCAACGCCACCTGCCTCACCTCCTGCAGCGCCAACGCCGAGTGCGGCGCGGGCCGCTACTGCGCCGACGGCGTCTGCCTCGCCGACACGCGCCGCCAGCCCTTCTGCGCCAGCGACGCGCAGTGCGCCTCGCCGAGCCGCTGCCTCGACGGCCTCTGCCGCCGCCCGTGCAGCACCGCGGACGAGTGCCTCCGCACCGACGTGCAGTACCGCAACTGCGCCCCCATCCGGTACCTCGGCACCACGCAGAGCTTCTGCCAGACCAACAACGAGGTCCAGTCCAACTGCGCCCGCGCGACCGACTGCGCCGCCGGCCAGGCCTGCGTCGACGGCGTCTGCCGCACGGGCTGAACGCCGCCGCAGGCGTGCCACCGAAGTCCGGCCAACATGAACATCCGCCCAGGCATGGAGCGCCTGGAGCTCTGTGGGACTTGAACGCACGACGGGATCCGGTAGCGGGAGGGTTGCGAATCACACCCCCTGCCCCCGAAAGGCCCGGCAGCTCCTCGTCGTCCTGGTCCGCCTCGTCCTCCGCGGAGGCTGCAGCGTCGAGCGCATCGCAGAGTGCTCCGAGGCCATGCACCTGCGGCGCTACCTCACAACCTCCCCCACCTCCCTTCGCCGCACCCTCGACCGCGTCCTCCTGCACGTCAACGCCTGGGGGCAGCAGCAGTTCGAGCGCCTCGCCCCCGACATGCCTCGGCGCGACGTCCTGCTCGCCGTCGACGAGAACTTCCACTGGGACAAGATCCTCCTCGGCTCCATCGACGTCGTCACCGGCTTCGTCTTCGGCGAGCGGATGAGCGACGCGCGCGACGGCCGCACCTGGACGGCCGCCGTGCGCCTTCGACACCTGCGCGCAGGCGCTCGGCGTGCCGACGGGCCCCGACCTTTCCACCTCCAACACGCCGTCTGCAAGACCACCGCGCTGCCGATGGCGAGTCGCGCCCGCCGCGACGACGACGACGCCGCGAAGCGCCGCGCGGGGCTCGCTGAGGTCCAGGCGCAGCGGGACGCCGCCGCGGCCGCGCCGCGAGGCGTGGGGCGCCCGCCGGACTGGGCGGCACGCGTGGCGAGGTCACTCGACGCGTTGATGCGGGCCGAGGCGCACGCGCGCGCGATGCGGCAGGAGCGCGAAGTGATGCGCGCGACGGTGCGGTCGCTGGGCGACGCCTACCACCCGGTGGACCTGCGCACTGGGGAGCGAGTGAGCGCGGAGGAGGTGCGGGAGCGATTGCAGGATGCGGCGGTTGCTCTGTGCGAGCAGGCCGCGCGGGCGTCGCTGGGGGAGCGCGTGATCCGCGCGCTCAACGGGCTGTTCGGGCAGCTCGACGGGCTCGCCGCGATGGTGCGGTGGTGGCACCAGGAGGTAAGCCCGTCAGGGGGCGACGCTGACGCTGCCGGCGGCGGAGCGCGCGTGGGTGGAAGCGGTGCTGGGGCCGGCGAGGTACGTGCGGCGGCGCCTCGCGCTGGCGCGCGATGCGACGGAGCGGGAGTCGCTGGGGGCGCTGTGGAACGTGATGCGAGCGCGGGTGGAGGGAGCGACGAGTCCGTGGCGCGGGTGGCCGGAGGATCTGCGTCGTCGGGTGCTGGAGCGGTCGGAGGTGTGCGCGCTGCTGCTCCCGGACGTGGGCGCCTCACGAAGCGGCGTGCGCGACAACCCGCGCTCGCACTGACCGGATGATCCCCGTGGCCGGACTTTGGTGGGACGCCCTCGCTGGCGCCGCGCAAGCCGACGACGCGGCCGCGTGGACATTGCCTGACGCCGTCGCGGCGCGCGGCGCTACTCGAGCGTCGCGATCGGGTCGCCTTCCTTGACGGGCTGCGACTCGGCGACGTGGATGGCGGTCACGGTGCCGCCCTCCTCGGCCTCGACGGGCATCTCCATCTTCATCGACTCGAGGATCGCCACCACGTCGCCCTCGCCGATCGAGTCGCCGACCTTCACCTCGATCTTCCAGACGGTCCCCGTGATGTGTGCCTTGACGGTGCTGGCCATTGGGTCTCGCGCGCTCCTTCGCTCACCCGCTCGCGTCGAGCGGGCGCCGGAAGCTACGAACTTCCACCGCGTCCGCGCAAGGGTGCGCCGCGGGGCCGTTTCGCGGTACGGTCGCCGCGTGCGACGGACCCTGCTCCCGGCCGCTGCCCTCCTGGCCGCCCTCGGCTGCGACGCCGAGGACGACCCCGTCCACCCCAGCTACGACCCCTGCGCCGCGGGGGCCTCCTGCGGCCTCGGGACGCGCTGCGCCGCCGTCCCCCTGCGACGCACGCCCGGCGACGCCGCCGTCTCGCTCTGCACGGCCTCCTGCGGGGTCGACCACGACTGCCCCGGCTTCGAGGCCCGCTGCGTCGCCCCGCCCGGCGGCGCGGCCGACGCCGGCAGCCTCTGCTACCGCGGCTGCGTCACCTCGCTCGACTGCCGCGACGGCACCGCCTGCCATCCGTTCCGCCGCGACGGCGTTCGCATCGGCGTGTGCGTCCCTGATGACGGCCGCGCGCGGTGCGCCTCCAACAGCGACTGCGCGCCCTTCGACGAAGCCTGCGCGATCCCCGACGCGGGCCTCGGGCGCGACGCCGCGGGCACCTGTCGAACCGCCGACGCAAGCGCCGACTGAACGCACCGCGAGACCTCGCGGCACGCGCATCACCGTTGCGCTGTGCGCACGACCTGCGCCATCCTCCCGCGTTGCATGGAAGCAACGATGATGCTCGACGAGATCGCGGTGTTCGTCCAGGTCGTGGAGGCCGGGTCGTTCACGGCGGCGGCGCGGAAGCGGGCGGTGCCGAAGTCGACGCTGAGCCGCGGGGTGACGCGGCTCGAGGACGCGCTGCGCACGCCGCTGCTGGTACGGACGGCGCGGCGGGTGACGCTCACCGACGCGGGCCGGGCCTTCTACGAGCGCGTGGCGCCGCACGTGGCGGGGCTGCGCGACGCCGCACAGGTCGCGGGCGAGCGCGAGGAGCAGCCGCGCGGCACGCTGCGGGTGACGGCGCCGGTGGACGTGGGCGAGGCGCTGCTCGGCGACGTGTTCGTCCGCTTCATGGCGCGGTACCCGCAGCTCCGGCTCGACGTCGACCTGTCGGCGCGGCACGTCAACCTCGTCGAGGAGGGCTTCGACGTCGCCCTGCGCGCGACGCAGAAGCTCAAGGACTCGTCGCTCATCGCGCGCAAGGTGGCGGAGATGGAGTTCCACGTGTTCGCGTCGCCGGCGTACCTGGCGCGCAAGGGGACGCCGCGCGCGCCCGACGACCTCACGAAGCAGGACTGCGTGCTCTTCCGCCCGACCGACGGGCACAGCGAGTGGGCCTTCACCGGCGAAGGTGCCGAGCGCCGCGTCCACGTCTCCGGGCGCGCGGGCGGCAACGAGCTCGCCTTCGTCCGCGGCATGCTTCGCGCGGGCGCGGGCGTCGGCATCCTCCCGGCCTTCTACGCCGCCACCGACCTCGCGCAGGGGAGCCTCGTGCGCGTGCTCCCGGCGTGGGCGATACCGGGTGGCTCGCTCTACGTCGTGTACGCGGGCGCGCGCCACATCCCGCGCAAGGTGGTGGCCTTCCGCGACTTCCTGGTCGAGAGCTTCACGACCAAGCCCGCGGCCGCTCAGCGCGCGCCGAGCGCGTAGAGCGCGCCGTCGTCGGCCCCCACCACGAGCGTCCCGTCGGGCAGGATCGCCGGCGACCCGTCGACGTCCGCGCCGAGGCTCACCGACCACCGCACCGCGCCCGACGGGTCGAGCGCGCGCACCTGGTCGTCCTCCGAGCCCACGTAGATCCAGCCGTCGACGTCGATGCGCGCCGACGACCGAACGGGGAGCGACGTCTGCACCCGGAAGGCCTCCGCCCCGTCGGCCACGCGGAGCCCATAGATGCCGCCGTCCTCCGCGCCCACCACCACGACACCGTCGCGCGTGAGGGCCGGCGTCGTGCGCGCGCCGAGGCCCGAGGACGCGCCGCGCGTGGGGCGGTCCCAGCGGGGGGTTCCGTCGGGGGCGAAGCAGCGGACGTGGCCGTCGTCCGCGGCCGCCACGAAGCCGCCGTCGTCGAGCACCAACACGCCGCCGTGGATCGGCGCGGGCAGCTCGACCCGCCGCACCACCGCGCCGTCGGACGCGTGGAGCACCGTCACGCGGCCCGCGAGGTCGGTGGCGTAGACGTTGCCGTCGGGCGAGAGCGCCACGGGGCCGAAGGCGTGCGCGCGCAGCGGCGTCGTCCAGCGGGCGCGGCCGTCGGGGGAGAGCGCGGCCACCTCGGCGCTCGCGACGTAGATCGTCCCGTCGGGGCCCACCGTCGGCGGCGCGTCGGCGTCGTCGCCCGTCGCGAACGTCCAGCGCTCGACGCCGCGCTCGTCCACCGCGACGAAGCGGTCGCCGTCGTGGCCGAACACCGTCAGCTCGCCCGCCACCGCCGGCGCGCTGAACACCCGGTCGGGCGCGCCGTAGCCCCAGCGGACCACGCCCCCGCGGTCGACCGCGAGCACCTCGCCGTCGAGCGAGCCGAACACCACCCGCCCCCGTGCGTCGACCGCCGGCGACGCGAACACCCGCCGCCGCGTCCGCACGCGCCAGAGGATCGCGGGCTCCTCGCGGGGGCCGCGCAGCGCGCTCCGGCCCGTGTGCCGCGCGTCGCCGCCCGCCATCGCCGCGTACGCGGGCGGGGCGTGAGACGGCGCCATCGGGGTAGGCGCGCGCGGGGGGCCCTGGGGCTGCGCGGCGGCCGGCGGCGGCGCGCACCCGAGGAGCCCGAGGAGCGCGGAGGCGAGCGTGCTAGCGCTCCGCCCCACGGTCCGCCCCCGCGGCGCGGCGGGCCTCCATGAAGCGCTCGCTCAGGGCCACGCGGAGCAGGCGGTCGATGGTGGCGACCGACTCCGACGCGCGCCGCGCGCCCGCGGAGAGGAGCGCGATGCCGCCGGCCACGTCGCCGGTCGCGAGCAGCGCCACGCGGTCGCCGAGCTCGTGCGCGCCGGCGCGGATCGCCTCGGCGTCCTTCACGCCGTGCGTCAAGATCTTCTGCGCGATGGGGGTGAGCTCGGCGTGGAGGTCGCGCGGCATCGCGCGGGTCACCCGGGCCGACAGCTCGACGAGCCGCGGGCCGTCGACCCCCTCGGGCCGGTACATCGGGTCGAACTGTCGGAGCAGCGCCCCGAGCGCCAGCGTGAACTCGCTCACCGCCAGCCGCGCCGGGATCGTCAGCGAGAGCGCCGTCAGGAGCACCGCGCGCGCCGCGGCGAAGCGGCCCGCCGGCGTCGCCTCGCGCAGCGCCGACACCACCACCGCGGGCTTCACCCGGCTCACCGGCATGCAGATCGCCGGCACGTCGGGCGCGACGAGGATCTCCACCGCGCCGAGGTCGAGCATCCGCGCCCACGCGGAGATCTCGTCACGCAGCGGGTGGTCGCCGTGGCCGAGCGACGTCGCGCCGAGCGCGCGAGGGTCGAACGGGAGCAGCGGCTCGAGCACGCCCGCGGCGCGGCCGAGCAGCTCGCGGAGCGGCAGGTCGACCGCCGGCGGCGCCAGCAGCGCGAGCGCCTCGGGGGTGAGCGCGGCGGCGCCGAGGCCTCGCACCGCACCGTCGCCCGCGATGGAGCGCGCGCGGTCGTCGTCGGTGCCGAGGGCCACGGCCACCGCGGCGGCGATGCGGCTGGCGTCGCCCTGCCCCCGCAGCTCGAGCAGCTCGGAGAGGCGCGCGATGGAGGCGGTGTCGCGCGGGTCGCGGTCGGTCGCGCGGCGCACCTCGGCGATCGCGCGGTCGACGACGGCCTGCGCCGCCGCGGGGTTGTTGTTGCGCTCGTGGAAGCTCCGGAAGGCCCGGAGCACGCGCAGGTCGGAGGGGTTGTCGCGCCGCGCGACCTCGAGGGCCGTGAGGGCGCGCTTCATGTCGCCGATCGGGATCTCCGCGATGGCCGCGAGCCGCAAGAGCCGCTCGGTGCGCTCGGGCGAGGGCGCGAGCACCGTCGCGAGCGACTGGACCGCGTCGGCCTCGCGCGCGGTGTCGCCAGTGCGGCGGTAGAGGTCGGAGAGCTTCACCAGCGTCCGCTCGTCGCGCGGCGCGAGGGCCAGCACGCGGCGCCACGCGGCCTCGGCGCGGCGGGGGTCGGGGATGTGGGCGTCGAAGATCTCGCCGAGCCCGTAGAAGAGCTCGACGCGCTCGGCGTCGTCGGCGGACACCTTGGCGAGGCGGATCATCGCGTCGGCGGCCACCGTCCACTCGGCCGCCGCGCGGGCGACGCGGGCGAGGGCACGCAGGGCGCGGGCGCTCTCGGGCTCGAGCCCGAGCACCGAGCGCCACTGGGCGACGGCGCGGGGGAGGTCGCCCTGGGACTCGGCGATCTCCGCGGCGCGGGCGTGCATCGACGCCGCGTCGTCGGGCCCGGACGACTCGTCGGGGGCGTAGCGCTCGAGGAGCTCGAGCTCGCCCGCGGCGTCGCCCGCGTCGCGCACGATGGCGAGCGCGGCGCCGAAGGCCTCGCGGTTGGAGGGGTCGCGCTCGAGGCCGCGCCGCAGGGCCGCGAGGCAGCGCGTCCGCTCGCCGAGCTGGTCGCGCCAGAGGGTGGCGGCGGCCGTCCACGCGCGGACGGCCACGCCCGGGGTCGCCGCGGCGGCGCCGGCGGCCTCCCAGGACTCCGCGGCGGCCCGCGGGTCGCCGAGGCCCTCGGCGGCGCGCGCGTGGGCGAGGCGGGCGGCGAGGTTGGCCGGCCACGACTCCACCGCGCGGGCGTAGCAGTCGACCGCGCGGCCGCGGTCGCCGAGGGCGTCGAAGGCGTCGCCGGCGCGCGCGAGGTGGACCGAGCGCGCCGCCGCGTCGGCGGTGGACTCCGCGAGCCCGAGCTGGAGCTCGGCGAAGCGCTGGTGGTCGCCCGCGCGGCGCGCGCCCGCGTCGAGGGCGTTGAGCAGCCGCGTGTCGTTGGGCGCCCGCGCCCGCACGGTCTGGTGGAAGGGGAGCCCCGCGGTCGGGTCGCCGTCGGCCTCGGCCACCGCGAGGCGCGCGCCGAAGTGGGCGAAGGCGAGCGCGTCGCGGGGGTCGGCCACGTGCTCGACGAAGCGCCGGCACACCTCCACCAGCTCGCCCTGGCGCCCCTGCTCGCTGAAGAAGCGGAGCAGCGCGTGGAGCGACGGGAGGTGCCCGGGCGCGATCGAGAGGATCTCCTGGAGCGACAGCACCGCCGACGCGGCCTGGGCCCGGTACGAGCGGTCGATCTCCGCGAGGCGCTCGTAGGCGCTCAGGCGGCGCTCGTTGTCGGCGCTGGCGTTGAGCCGGTCGAAGGCGCGCTCGGCGGCCTCGGCGTACATCCCGCCGCGGAGCCACAGGCGCTCCTCGGCGGCCTCGAGGGCGACGTCGGCGAGGGCCACCGAGCGCGCGCGGGCGAGGGCCTGCGCGGCCTCGGCGAAGCGCCTGCCCTGCTCGAGCGCGAGGGCGAGGAAGGAGGTCGCGCCCACCACGGCGTCGGCGCGGTCGCGGCCCGCGGCCCACGCGGCGTCGGCGAGGGCGCGGGCGACGGCGGCGGCGCGCTCCTGGCCGCGCGAGGGCGAGCGCAGGACGAGGGTGCCGAGGGAGACGTCGGCGGGGTTGCGCTGCCAGCACCGCCACACGGCCTCCGCCGCCGCGTCGCTGTCCGAGCCCGCGCGCCGCAGGGCCGCGCGGACGGCCGCCATCCGCGGCGCGGCCCCGTCGCCCGCGGCGGCCGCGTCGAGCAGGTCGGCGCCGGCCGACGGGACCGCCTCGCCGCGCAATGCGTGGAGCGCGGCGATCTCGGCGACGGCGAGGTCGCCCGGGAGCGCCTCGGCGGCGCGGAGCGCGTCGGCGCCGCCCTCGGGGACGCCCCCGCTCGCGGCGAGGCACGCCGCCAGGAGCCGCTGGCCGGCGGCGCGGCGCGGGTCCTTCGCGGACGCGGCCTCGGCGCGGAGGGCGGCGGTGAACGAGCCCACGTCGCCGCCGAGCAGCCACGCGGCCCGGCGCGCGAAGGCGACGGCCCCGGCGGGCGCGTCGTCGGCCGCGAGCGCTTCGAACGCCGCGCGCGCCTCGTCCCGCTGGCCCGCGCGGGCCTGGGCGTGGAGCCGGGCGGTCATGTGCCAGGGGCCCTCGCCCGCGGAGGCGCCGACGGCCTCGGCGGCGTCGATCCCGCTGGTGGCGGCGACCAGGGCCGCGCGCAGGGTCGAGCCCGACGCGCCGCCGCCGATGCCCGAGAGGTCGGCCTCGACCGCGTCGACCGACGACGCGCGGGCGCGCAGCCCGGCCTCGACGAGGCCCGCGGTGGGCCCCCCGAGGAAGGCCGCGCCCGCGCTCGCCACGGCCACCTCCGCGCGCTGCGCGACGGCCTTCTGGAGCACCGCGTGGCGCGCCGCGTGGCCGAGGGGGGCCTCGGGCTTCCACTGGAGCCATGGCTCGCGGGCGGGGCCCTCGGGGGCGGCGGCGAGGCTCCGCTCCACCTGCGGCCCGGGGTCGCCGAGGCCGTCGCGCAGGGCGTGGGCGACGAGCCACGCCTCGACGTCGGCGCCGTCGACCGACGCGGGCGCCACCGGGTCGCCGAGGACGGCGTCAAGCGCGAGCCGCGTGGCGTCGGCGGCGCGCGCCCCGGCGCCGCCCTCCACGGCGCGCGCGAGGCCCGTCAGCGCCTCGCGGAAGAGGGCAGCGTTGGCGCGGGCGAGCCCGATGCGGGCCATCGCGAGCCACGCCCCGGTGTCTGACGGGTCGCGGCGGACGGCGTCGCGGATGGCGGCGAGGGCGGCCTGCTCGGCCGAGGCCTCGATGAGCCGGGCGCGCGCCACGTCGACGCTGGCGGCGAGCACCCCGCCAGTCTCCGCGGCGAGGCCGCCGAGCGCGTCGCCCATGGCCCCGCGGTCGCGCGAGAGGCCCGCGGCGAAGATGCGCGCGAGGGCGCCGCGGAGGCCGCCGACCTCGGCCGCGAGCGCCCAGCGCTCGGCCGCGTCGCCGCCGGCGAGCGCGGCGAGCTCGGCGGCGAGCAGGCGGAGCTCGTGGCGCTCGGCGTCCTCGAGCGGGAGCGCGAGCTCCTCGTCGCAGAGGGCGAGGGCGGCGGCCGAGTCGCCCGCGGCGATCTCCAGCCGGCGCAGCGCGCGGATCGACGCGGCGTGCGTGGGGGCGAGCGCGTGGGCGAGGGCGGCGAGCTCGCGGGCGCGGGCGCGGTCGCCGACGACGCCCTCGTGGATCTCCGCGGCGAGCGTGAGCATCTCCGCGGCGAGGGCCGGCGCGCCGGCGTGGTCGGCCTCGTCGACGAGCATCGCGGCGCGGGCGATGGCCTCGGCGCGGGCGTCGACGGCGAAGAGCCGCTCGTGGTCGGCGTCGTCCTTGCGGCGGCTGGTGACCGACGCGGCGAGCAGCGCGCCGCGGTCGGCCGGGGAGGCGTCGACCTCGACCTCCTCGCCCCCTTCGAACACGAACTCGGCCTCGCCGTCGTCGTCGCCCGCGCCCCCTTCGAGCACGACCTCCGCGTCGCCGTCGCCCGCGTCGAGGTGGGGCGATGCGTCGACGTCGGGCGACGCGTCGGCGGGCGCGTTGTCGGGCGTGGGGGCGTCATCGGCCGCGGCGGCATCGTCGGCCGCGGCGTCGTCGGCCGCGGCGTCGCCGGCGGGCGCGTCGTCGGCGAGGGGCGGCGCGCCGACGCTCTCGGGCGTGGGGAGGGGCGGCGGGGTCCACGGGGCGGCGAGGGCGTCTTCGGCGGACGCGTCGGCGGCGAGGTCGACCGCGGTGAGGCCGACGTCGACGCCGGGGTGGGCGTCGGAGAGCTCGTCGAAATCGATGACGGCCGCGTCCCCCTCGAGCTCGAGGGCGAGCGGGCGGAGGCTCGGGGCCTCGCTCAACGCCGCGACGGGGACGTGCGCGGGCGGCACGTCGAGGCGCGCTTCGAACTCGTCGGGCGAGCGCGGCGCCGCAGAGGGCGGCGCGTCGTCGACGCGGGGCTTGAGGGAGTCGAGGAGCGCGGGGACCACGGAGTTGGGGTCGGGCCGGGAGATCTTCGCCTCGAGGTCGTCGGGCGACGACGAGCGCGTGGCCGGCGGGAGGGGCACGGTGCCCGGCGCCACCGGCAGCGACAGCTCGGGGAGCGACTCGAGCAGCGGCGCCTGCGAGGCGCGCGCGAAGAAGTCGTCGCGCCGGTCGTCGAGCTCGATCGTGCGGAACACCGCGTCGAGGTCGTCCTCCTCCGCGGGCGCCGGGCGCGGCGACGCGGCGCGCGCGGGCAGCGGGCCCCTGGGCTCGGGGGGCGCGGACGCGGCGCGCGAGCCCGCGAGATCATCGAGGTCGTCGCCAAGGTCGTCGCTGAGGTCGAAGGGGGCCACGCGCCCGGGCTTGAGCGCGTCGAGCGTCTCCTCGTCGAAGTCGAGCGACAGCTCCACCTGCGGCGCCTCCGAGGGGAGCCCCGGGCGCAGCGAGCGGCCCTTCGCCTCGGCGGGCGGCGCGGGCGGGAGGGACGGCGACGACGGGGCCCGCAGCGCCGACGCGGGCGGCAGGGGCGGGGCCGTCGGGGCCCGCAGCGCCGACGGGGCCTTCGCCTCGGGCGGCGGCGCCGGCGGGATGGACGGCGCCCGCAGCGGCGCGGGCGGGGGCCTCGGCGCGGGCGGCGCGGGCGGCGTCGGGGGGCGCGCGGCGGGCGGCGGGCGCGGCGGGGTGGCGCGCGACAGCGGCGACCCGAGGGGCTTGAACGGCGGGGGGCGGGGCGCGCCGCCGGCCGCGTCGGGGCGCGGGGGCGCGGCGGCCCGCGGGACGCTCAGGCGCGGCGCCGCGGGGGGCGCGGCCGCGGGGGCGTCGGGCGGCGGAGGCGCAGCGGGGGCGTCGTCGTCGGGCGCCACGGGCGGCGGCGGCGCGCTCGCGTCCTCGACCGCGTCGACCGCGATCTCGACCACCGCCTCGTTGTCCTGCTCTGGCTTCTTCGGCTCCGTCACGTGCGTCTCATCCGTCGATTACTGGGGGTCGGTGCCGAGGTCGCGGACCACCTGCGCCAGCGCATCGCTCACCGCGTAGAGCGCCAGCTCGCGCCCGGCCGCGTCGGCGATGAGCGCCTCGCGCGGCGACCGCTCGCGCTGCCCGAGCGCCGCCGACAGGTCGCGCGCCGCGGCCGCCACGTCGCCCGACACCGCCAGCGCCCCGCGCCGCGCGGTCGACAGCATCGCCCGCGCCGCGCGCAGGAGCTCGTCGCCCGCGCCGGGGTCGGCCGCGAGGGCCCGGCCGCTCTCGGCGATGGCCTTGCGCGTCTTTCGACTGAGCGCCTTGCCGACGGCCTTCACATGCGTTTCGTAGCGCGCCGCACCCGCGGCCACCGGGAGGTCGGCGCAGGCCAGCGCCGCCAGCGCGCGGTCGGCCACCGCCTCGGGGGCGTCGTGGGCCAGCGCCGCGGCCCCGCGCAGCGCGAGGAGGAGCCGCCGCGCGAGTTCGAAGCGGGCGGTCGCGTCGAGCGGCGTGGCGACGCCCGCGCCCACCACCACGGCCACCGGGTCGCCGGGCACCGCGGCGATGCGCCCGGCCTCGGCGCCGCCCATGTAGAGTTCGAAATCGTCGCAGCCCACCGCGCGGAGGAGCGCCCCCAGCGCCGCCCGCGTCGGGTGGGCGCCGCGCACCTTCTCCGTCCACCCCACGCGGAGCGCGTCCGTCGTGGCGCCGGAGAGGTCGGCGAGGTCGGGGAGGACCGCCTCGAGCAGCGCCACCGCGCGCCCGTTGTCGTCCGGGTGGCGGTAGCGGAGGAGGAGCGCCGGGTCGCGCAGCGAGCCCCGCGTCGGCGCCACCAGCAGCGGCGCGCCGTCGCCCCCGAGCACCGCGCCGAGGCGCCGCGAGAGGCGCTCGAGCACGCCGTCGCCGCCGAGCCGGGCGGCCTCGGTGAGCCCCGCCACGCGCTCGAGCGTCACCCCCTCGGCGCGCGCCGCCTCGCGGATCGCGTCGACCGAGCGCCGCGCGTCGCGCCCGCGGTCGGCCGCGTCGGAGAGGTCGTGCAGGGCCTTGAGCGCGGTGAGGTCGGCGGGGTAGGCCTCGTGCGCCCGGCGCGCCTCGGCGAGGGCCGCGGCCCGGTCGCCGATCGCGTCGCGCACGATCTCCACCACGCGCAGGAGGGCGGCCGCGTGGGCCGGGCCCCGCTCGGCCCGCTCGGCCGCGCGTCGCGCAAACCGCAGCGCCGCCTCCCAGAGCTTCGAGCGGATCGCGAGCGACACGCCGCGCTCGAGCATCGCCTCGTCGGCCTCGCCCTCCGTGAGGAGCGCGTCGATCTGCGCGACCGCCTGCTCGGGGCGCTCGAGGCGCAGGTCGAAGAGGTCGATGGCCCCGAGGCGCGCGGCGAGCCGCTGGTTGCGCGGCGCCTCGCGGCACGCCGCGAGGGCGGCCAGGGCCTCGGCGGTCTCCTCCAGGCGACCGGAGGCGGCGTGGATCTCCGCCGCGAGCGCGCGGGCGGCGACGTGCTCGGGCTCGAGCGCGACCACCTTGGTGGCGGACTCGAGCGCCCCCTCGCGGAGCCCGAGCGCGCGGCGCAGGCGCGCCTGCTCCCAGAAGAGCTCGGCCCGCTCGTGGTCCTCGGTGACCACCGCGAGGCGCTGGGTGACGAGGGCCTCGAGGCCCGCCTGGTCGCCGCGCTCCTGGAGGATCGCCCGGAGCTTGCGGTAGGCCGCGGCGCGGTCGCCCGAGGCCGCGAGGGCGGCGCGGAGCCACGCCTCGGCGCGCGCGTCGTCGCCGAGCGCGTCGGCCGCGACGAGGCCCGCCTCCTCCCAGAAGGCCGCGGCGCGCCTGGGCGCGTGCGAGCGGTCGGCCAGCGCCGCGCACGCCTGCGCCACCACCGCCCAGCGGCCGAGCCTGCGGCCGGCGCAGCGCTGGACGTCGAGCGCCGTGAGGTCGCCCGGCTCGGCGGCGAGCACGGCCTCGGCGAGGCCGAGGGCCTCCTCGTCGGAGCGGGCGAGCGAGGCGTGGTGGGCCGCGGCGCGCTCGAGCGACGGGCGCGAGGCCGCATGCGACAGGGCCATGCGCTTGCGCAGGGCGTCGAGGTGCTCCTCCGCGCGCTCGAGCGGCGGGGCGCCCTCGGCCAGCGCGAGGATCGACCCCGCGGCGGCGGGCTCCTGCGCGGCGAGCGCGCGCACGTCGGCGGCGCGGCCCTGCGCGCGGAGGGCGGTGAGCGCGGCGCCGCGGAGCGCGGAGGCGACGGCGGGCGCGCCGTGCGCGGCGAGGCGGCGGAGCGCGGGGGGGACGTCCTGGCGGCCCTCGCGCTGGACGGCGTCGAGCAGGGCGAGCACGCGCGGGGCGACGAGGTCGGGGTGGTCGCCCTCGGCGAGCTCGCGGGCGGCGGCGGCGCGGTCGCGCGTGGCGACCGAGGCGCCGAGGGCGCGGGCGACCTCGAGCTCGACGCCGACGCAGAGCGGGTCGGCGCTGGGAAGGTTGGAGAGGACGGCCTGCCACGCGGCGACGGCGGCCTCGGCGTCGGGGCCGTCGAGGGCGCCGCGGCCGAGCGCGTGGAGGATGGCGACCGCGGGCGAGGATCCGTCGCGGGCGCGCACCCGCTCGAGCACGTCGAGGGCCCCTGCGAGGTCGTGGTCGACGAAGGCGCGGACGAGGGCGAGCTCGACCCCGAGGGCGGCCTCCTCGGCGCCGCCGCCGTCGTCCGCGAGGGCGGCCGAGGCGACGCGCTCGCGCAGGGTGCCGTCGCCGCGCCAGCGGGTGGAGGCCCCGACGGCGGCGCGGACGGCGAGCGACCCGGGCGCGGCCTCGACCGCGTCGGCGAGGGCGGCGCGGGCGGGCTCCTCCGCGCCGATGCCGGTGAGCAATGCGGCGGCGAGCAGGAGCCAGCGGGCGGCGCCCTCGGGGCCCTCCTCGGACTTCGCGCGGCGGCGGGCGACGTCGAGGGCGAGGTCGCCGTCGCGGGCGGCGAGCGCGGCGCGGAGCGCGAGGGCGGCGAGGTAGTCGTCGGCGGGCGCGTCTCTGTGGGCGGCGACGGCGAGCTCTCGCGCGCGCTGCTCCTCCCCGGCGGCCCAGAACCACCGGGCAGCAGCCGCCCGCCACGCGCTGGCCTCGGCGGCGCCCCCGGGGAGGCCGTCGTGCTCGGCGACGGCGCTGGCCCAGCGGGCGGCGAAGCCCATCGCGCCGGCGGCGGCCCAGAGGAGCGCGGCGGACTCCATCGCCCAGAGCGACTCGCCGGTGGCCTCGACGAGGAGCTCGGCCGTCCCCGCGGCGGCCCGGTGGTCGCGGAGCTCGTGGCGCTCGGCGAGGAAGCGCTCGACGAGGAGCGCCGTCTTCTCGTCGTCGTCGGACGCGTGCGGGAGGAGCGCGTCGATCGCGGCGACGCGGGCCCGCGCGGACTCGGCCGCGGCCGCGGGGTCGTGGCGGAGCGACGGGTCGGCGGAGAGCTGCCCGAGGAGCGTGACGAGCGCGCGGCGCGACAGGATGTCGGCCGGGTCGTCGTCGCAGGCCATGCGGAAGCGCTGCGCGGCGCCGGCGAGGTCGTGGCGGAGCGCGAGCGCGAGGGAGGCCCCGACGCGGCGGAGGGCGGCCCGCTGGGCGCCGGGCTCGGCCCCCTCGGCGAGGCGGTCGTACTCTTGAACCGCCTGGAGGCCGT
>WBZM01002378.1_pt1 | contig 16150 bp, 10 predicted proteins | sample 5204271 | NCBI WGS metagenome assembly WBZM01 (sample SAMN12344346, study PRJNA552823) | activated sludge metagenome | biome: Activated sludge suspended growth; feature: Nitrification reactor; material: Wastewater; isolation source: activated sludge from nitrification reactor of wastewater...
CCTGTGCCGTGGAACGAACCAGAAGCGCGCCATCCTCTACTGTCCGTCGTGCAGGCAGACGATTGGCCGAGCAGCGCTTGACCCGTACCTCGTCCAATGCCTCCTCAACGACAGGGGTCCCGAGCCCCTGGGAAGATCGACAGTCCGAGACCAGTGGGCGGCCGCAGGTCGCGACGATCTGACACGGCGGGAAGTGCTCCTCTCTCAGCTCGAGAGTCTGAGCGTTCGCCGTGGCGTGGTAGGCCGTGCCTTCGACGAACAGCGCGTCCAGATTCGCTGGCTTCCGGCAACCACAACCGAAGAGGCGTGGGCGCCAGCCGCAGAGACACACGAGGGCGAGGGCCTTCGGGCAGACTGAGAGAGTGCCGGAGGCAAACACGCAGGCTGCTGGGCCTGAGGGACTGTACGCGTTGAACTACGAGCTTGATGGCTCGTCGTTTGCTGTGCGCGAGAACCTCGCGGACATCCTGGAACGAGAGCTGCTCGGCCCGATCTACGGGCCGGAGGAAGTGCTGCCCTTCAGCCCTCGGTCCCAGTACCTCGTGGGTCACATAGCACCAGTCAAGCTCACTGGCAAAGCCGCGACCGCCGTGCTGACTGATGAGCCCGACGACCGTGGCGACTTGGTCGAGGTCGGTCTCGATGCCGAAGGGCTCGCCGAGGGGCGCGGCGTGCCGGCGAGCGCTGCGGACGCATCCGAAGCGGACGCAGAGGGTGAAGACGCGGAGGACCGAGCACCCAAGCAAGGTCTGATGATCCCGGCGTCTATGGGCCTGCGGTTCCAGCTGCCGGCCGACCAGGAGACATTTACGGTAACTGCCTCGTGGGGTACCTATTCGTCCGTCGAATCGGGTGAGGTCACGAAGGCGGGTCGGCCGGTGCGGCACTTCCAGCGGACCCCGGTGGAAGAAGTTCGGCAGATCAGACTGGCCGATATCACCGCCGGTCGCACCGCGACGGTCCAGCTCCGCGACTCGAGCTGTCTGCGCCTCGACCGTTACGACGACGAGCGCTTCGGTCGAGTTCTGATCGAGATCGCCTTGTGCAATGACCGCGAGACACCCGTGCCGATCCCCATGAGCATGTGGATGTTTCAGACCAAGCTGCGCGTCGACGCCGGCGGAGCTGAAGTCTTCCTGCCTGTGCATGATGTGCTCGAGCAGGACTGGCACGAGCACGATGATGAAGTCCGGCGCCTGAACCTCCAATACCGCGACCGCTTGGAGTTTGCGATCGGTCGCACGTGCTCCGTCGACTGGGCGGTGAGCGTCGGCGCGAGGCGGGCGACGGAGGTGTCGACAACGTGGTTACCGATTGGCGAGACCCCCCAGACTCGCGCCCGATCTGTAACCGGTGCGCTCTTGTCGATGGACACGCTCGCCGTGGCGACAGCGGACGAGCTGCGTGTCGGCCTTGAGCCCCTGGTTGCCGGCTACGGCGCGTGGCTGGCTGAGCAGGAAGCGGCGGCGAAGTCGTTGCCGGAGCACCTGCAGGAGACCATTGAGATCGTGCTGTGGGAGGCCAAGCAGGCATATCAGCGGCTGATCGCGGGCCTCGAGCACGTCGCTACTGATGTCGATGCTCTGCGCTGTTTCCAGTTCATGAACCGTGTGATGCGCGACCAGCGCATCGCGTCACAGGTGTCGGCAGCGCGTGCGTCGGACACTTCGGTCACTCTCGATCAGGCCCGGGAGGAGGTTGCCGGTCGGGGTGCGGATGCAGCGTCGTGGCGGCCGTTCCAGTTGGCGTTCATCCTGATGCAACTCGGAGCGCTCACCGAGCCGACAGCGGCGCGGCGAAGTGCGGACCATCAGGCGAAGGTAGAGCTGTTGTTCTTCCCGACCGGTGGCGGCAAGACCGAGGCCTACTTGGGCCTGGCCGCATACACGTTCGCGATCCGCCGCCGTCAGGGAGTCGTGCAGTCGACGGATGGCCCGTTGGATGGTCGCGATGGTGTCGCGGTCTTGATGCGCTACACACTGCGACTGCTCACGGCGCAGCAGTTTCAACGAGCGACCACCCTGGTGTGTGCCGCCGAGTTGGCCCGTCGAGAGGACGAGGCGACATGGGGTGCTGAACCGTTCCGCATCGGGTTGTGGGTCGGCACCGACGTCAGCCCCAAGCGATTCGAGGAAGCCGACGAGCAACTGACAAAGGCGAACGAGTACGGCTCGCACCGTCTGACGGTGCTGCAGATCCAGCGCTGCCCATGGTGCGGCTCACCGATCGGAGCCGCGCAAGTCAAGACCGATGCCGCCGTGCGACGTGTCTACGTGTACTGCGGCGACGACCTCGCCCGCTGCCCATTTGCCAAGGGCGGAAGCGTCGCTGAAGGCCTGCCGGTGCTGACAGTCGACGAGGAGATCTACCGGTTGACGCCGGCCTTCGTGATCGCCACCGTCGACAAGTTCGCTCGTCTCGCGCGAGAGGGCGAGGCGGCCTCGTTGTTCGGCTACGTCGGACGCCGCTGCGGCCGGCATGGCTACGTTCACCCTGACTATGCCCAATGCGATATCACCACGAGCCACCCGGCGACCAAGAACGGTCATGCCGCCGCAACGGTCCAACCGGTAGGCCGGCTGCGGCCTCCCGACCTCATCATCCAGGACGAGCTCCACCTGATCACGGGGGCACTTGGCACGTCGGTCGGCCTCTTCGAGGTCGCTGTCGAGACGCTCTCATCTTGGGAGACCCCCGACGGGAATCCCGTGCGACCGCTGATCGTCGCGTCGACCGCCACGGTTCGCAATGCACACGAACAGGTTCGAGGACTGTATGGCCGGCAGGTCGAGATCTTCCCGCCGCAGGTTCTCGACGTGGCCGACTCCTACTTCGCGCAGGAAGTGCCGATCGACAAGGCAAACCCGGGACGGCGATACGTGGGAATCAGCGCTCAAGGGGTGCGACTTTCCAGCGCTGAGATCCGAGTGGCGGAGGTGCTGCTCTCGGCGGGCCAGTTGCTGTTCGACCGCGCCGGTTCCGCCGCTGACCCCTACATGACGTTGGTTGGCTACTTCAACGCGACTCGCGAGCTTGCAGGCATGGCCCGATACATGGCGGACGACATCCAGAACCGCGTCAAGCGTCCGCGAAAGGACTCTGGGTTCCCCTCTCGCCTCGGAACTGCCTTCGGTCTGCTGAACATCGGTGAGCTGACCTCTCGAATTGCGTCTGGTGAGATCGGACGGACGCTCGACCGTCTCGAGCTCACCTTCGACGAGCATCACGACAGCACCGCCGCCTTCCGTCAACGGCTGGCAGACCTGGACGCGGGAAAGAAGCTGCCGGGTCGCAAAGAGATGCCCTTCGACGTCGTGCTGGCCACCTCGATGCTGCAGGTCGGCGTCGACGTGCAACGGCTGGGACTGATGCTCGTCGTCGGTCAACCGAAGAACACCGCCGAGTACATCCAGGCGTCATCTCGAGTGGGCCGAGATGCTTCGGGACGGCCTGGCTTGGTGGTCGCACTCGGCAACTGGGCGCGACCGCGTGACCTCGCTCACTTCGAGCAGTTCCGTCACTATCACGAGACGTTCTACGCGCAGGTCGAGGCGCTCTCCGTCACTCCCTTCTCGCCCACATCGCTCGCTCGGGGAATCGACGGGCTTCTCGTCAGTGCTGCCCGCGTCGTGCAGGCCACGCAGAAGGACGGGCTCTCGCCCGAACGCGAGGCGTGGCGCATAAAGGACCAGCGGGCTGTCGTTGAGAACCTTGCCGAACGACTGAAGCGGCGAATCGCCGCGGCTGCACAAAGCGAGGCCGCCACGAAACGCGCCAACGATCTCCTGGTGAACAGAATCGACCGATGGAGCGAGCGTGCAAAGCGGGCGGCGGAGATGAGCAAGACCCTCGTCTACGAACGAACCGGTGAAGGCGACAAGTACCTGCCACTGATCATCAGTCCCGAGAACTCGAAAGCCTCCGTCGGCGGCTCCGTCGAGGCGCCGTTCGTCATCGCCAACTCGATGCGCGAAGTACAGCCCGAGATCAACCTGCTCGTGAGCCCACTGCCGGAGCGCTTGTTCGCCCGGAAGCCTGACGATGCGCCCGACTGGGTGCTGCCGATCGGAGACGACGTCGTATGAGCGACACCGATGTCCCCGACGAGAGTGGCACGACCTTGATGCTGCACGACCCCGATCAGGTTCTCGACCCTCTTGCCGATGCTGAGGAAGGCGTTGTAAAGAACCGCGCCAAGGTCGGTTCTGCGCGCCCCTCGTCGCTGCTCTACACCTACGGTCCTGGCGCGATCATGGATCTTCCTGGGTTCTCGGTCATGCCCGCTGGCCTCGACGACTGGGAGCCGATCTGGAGGCGTCGCGAGTTCGTCCCGACCATCCTCGAGCCTCGGCTGCTCAACGTTGTCCGGCTTCACCTCGGACCGCAAGTCGATGCCCTTCGTCCCTTCCCCTGGCAGCCCAAGAAGGGACAGAACACCACCGAAGGCAACGACCTCGGGATACCTGCCCGCGTGTTCCCGCAATGGCTTCGCTGCACCGGCTGCGACTACCTCGGCCCGCTGCCACGCTTCGCCTACACCAACACCCATCCGTTCCGGCCCGACCTCGCCCAGTTCACGCACAAGAGCTGCCCAGGCCGAGGTGGGCAGCGGGCCGGTTCGACAAGCAGGAGACGCGAGAGCCCAGCAGTGCCGGCTCAACATCTGCTCACATGCACGAACGGACACCTCGATGAATTCCCATACACGCTGTGGGTGCACCGCGGCGTCAAGTGTCCCAAGGCTGAGCTACCCGACCTGAAGATGCGCGACGCCAACGTCGGTAAGAGCGTCGGCTCGACGATCATCTGCGTGTCCTGTGGAGCGACCCGCGGCATGGCAGAGGCCCAAGGTGCAGTCGGTCGCGAGAAGCTTCCACAGAAGTGCCGTGGTCGACACCCTCATCTCAACGCCTTCGACGCCGAATGTGATGCATCCCCGACGCTGATCATGATGGGTGCGTCGAACCTGTGGTTCCCCTCCACCCAGTCGATCATCGTGATGCCACGCACCGATGCGGAAGAAATCGAGGTGCTGGCAGACCGACTCCGCATCGAACTCGGTGCAGAAAAGATCAACAAGTACGCCACCAACCTGGACGTCATCCGCGACCTCGCCGACGGCAAGGTCGAGCTCGACGGGGTGAGCGACGACGAGCTCGCCGAAGCGATCGCCGACGTTCTCGCACCGGCCGATTCGGAGGCCGAGCGACAGGAGAAGCTGGCCGCTTGGGACCCCGTCGAACTGCTCGTGCCTGAATGGCAATACCTGCAGAAGCCGTCGCTGTTCCCCCAGCAGCTCAACTCCAGCGGGTTGATGGTCACCGAGACACAACGCGGGCCGAGCCTGCATCCGAACATCGCCCGAGTTGTCGCGGTCAACCAGATGAAGAAGGTCAACGCTGTGCTCGGGTTCACCCGGCTCGACGAGATGGACCGCGTCAACGACCTCACCAGTCGACTGGTCAAACTGACCCGGAACGGCAAGCCCACCTGGGTTCCCGCGACAGAAGACCGCGGCGAGGGAATCTTCCTCCAGCTCGACCTCGATGCGGTGAGCAAGTGGGAGCAGACCATCCTCAGTTCGGCGCTGTGGGAGGCTCACCGCGCGGCGCACCGTCGCAACTTCGAACGGCGATTCTCCCAGACGGCCAAACGAGTAGACCCTGAAGTGCGTCTCCCGGCCCCTCGGTACTGGCTGCTTCACACCCTCGCCCATGCCCTCATTCGCGAGATGGCGATGTCATGCGGCTACGGCGCCGCCAGCCTCACCGAGCGCATCTACGGCTGGACCGCTACACCACAGCGTCAAGCCGCGGCCGGGCTCCTGATCTGCACGACCGCCTCTGACAGCGAAGGCACCCTTGGCGGCCTGGTCGCGCTGTCGGAACCTGTTCGGTTGCAAGGGCTCGTAGTGTCGGCCCTCCGGCGCGCAGCGAGGTGTTCCTCGGATCCTGTCTGTGCGATGCGTACCCCCAGCGACCCCGAGGATTTCCTCCATGGCGCCGCATGTCACTGCTGCACCTTTGCCTCAGAGACCTCATGCGAGAAGGCCAATCGCTTTCTGGATCGACGCTTCCTCCTGAGTCTCCCCTCTCCGACAGGCAACGACGTACCGGGCTTCTTCGGGAACATCGATGCCGTCTGACCCGCTCGGAGCTCTCGGTGAGTACCTCACAGCGCACGAGGCCACCGGGCTCGCCGTTCTCCTTGCGGCCGGACAACCCACCGTGCTCGCGCTGCGGGAGATCAACGCCTCGAGGCGGGAAGACGTGAAGAAGCTGTTCGCGGACGCTGGACTTGGTCACAACGACCTGAACCGAACTACTGCGGTCCTCCACGCGATCGCGGGCTCGAAGGCGATCCGAAGCGATCTCACACCTGTGTGGACCATGCCAGGAAATGAGGCGAACCTCGGTCACCTGACCAGCGAGTTCCATCGTCTGGTAGAAGCCGCTCGCCAGTCAGTGACCTGCGCGAGCTACAACTTCGAACAGACGTCGCAGATGTGGACGGTGCTCAAGGCTGCGTCTGACCAGCCGGGCGTCGTCGTTACCGTCTACGTGGACGGCGACAAGGCCGATGCCGAGAAGGTCAGGGCGCAACTACCGCGTGCAACCATCTACCGGTCTGCGGTTCTCCCGAGCGGCCAACGAGTTGTCAGCCACGCCAAGTTCATCATCGTCGACCACGCTGTCCTTCTCGTGACGAGCGCGAACTTCTCGTTCAGCGCCGAGAACCGGAACATCGAATTCGGTCTCCGAATCAACGACCCGGCCCTCGCTGAATCGGTCGAGGCGACGATGACCAGCAAACACGGCTCGCTGTACGAACTCGCGTGAAGGACTGTCTTGATGCAACAACTTGAAGCTCACGAGGTGCCGCTGCACAAGGTCTTCTGCAGCGACTACGACTTTCGGATTCCGGACTACCAGCGGCCGTACGCCTGGGAAGCTGAGCAGGCGACTCAGCTCCTCGACGACCTCGTGGAGGCGTTGGACCGAGACACAGACGAGCCGTACTTCCTCGGTTCGGTCGTCTTGGTGAAGCGGACGGAGTCCTCCGACGCCGAAGTGATTGATGGCCAGCAACGCCTCACTACCGTCACGATTCTGCTCGCCGTGTTGCGCGACCTGACAGATGACGACGAATTGCGGATCGACCTGGAGAAGATGGTCGCAGAGCCCGGCAACAAGATCCGCAAGCTGGAGCCAAAGCCCCGGCTTGCCCTGCGAGCCCGAGACGCTGCGTTCTTTCGGGACATGGTGCAGAGCACTGACTCAATCGACGCCTTGCTCAAGCTGAAGCCCGATGCGCTGAAGACCGATGCACAGAGAGCCGTACAGATCAACGCGCGTGCGCTGCACCAGCTGCTCAGCACTTGGAGTGAGGAGCGCCGGCTTGAACTCGTCGGGATGTTGAGCGAGCGCACGTTTCTGGTGGTGGTCAGTACCCCAGACCTCAACAGCGCCCACCGGATCTTCAGCGTGATGAACGCCCGAGGGCTGGACTTGTCCCCGGCCGACATCTTCAAGTCGTTCATCATCGGTGCTCTGGATGCAAAGGTGTCTGACGTCTACGCGGAGCGTTGGGAAGATGCAGAGGAAGCGTTGGGTCGCGACGACTTCGCGGACCTCTTTCTTCATCTGCGCATGATCTTCTCCAAAGTGCGAGCGCGTCGTGAGCTGCTGAAGGAATTCCCAGAGCAAGTGCTGTCGGCCTACCTGCCGACCAAGGCTGCAGAGTTCGTCGACGACGTCGTCGTGCCGTACGCGGACGCCTACGAACAGATCCGCGATCAGAGTTATGCGGCGGTCGCCGGGGCCGGCAAGGTCAACTCGTGGTTCAAGCGGCTTGCCCAGCTCGACAACAACGACTGGCGCCCGCCTGCACTTTGGGCGCTCAGGACTCATGCCGACGATCCGCACTGGCTCGATGACTTCTTCCGAGCGCTCGAACGGCTTGCGTCGAGCATGCTGCTCCGTCGCGTCTACGCGACGCCGCGCTCGCAGCGCTACGCGGATCTCTTGCGAGAGCTCGCTGACGGTAAGGGCCTCGATTCCCCGTCGTTCCTGCTGTCCGACGTCGAGAAGGCCGAGACCGTCAAGCGTCTGGGAGGCGAGATCTACCTTGTGTCAAAGGTCAGGAAGTACGTGTTGCTTCGCCTTGACGAGGTCCTCGCCAAGAACCCAGGGGTCAGCTATGACCATCCCTTGATCACGGTCGAGCACGTGCTTCCGCAGACTCCGCAGGCCGACTCCCTGTGGACGAAGACGTTCACGGACGACGAACGGCTTCACTGGACCCATCGCCTCGGAAACCTCGTGTTGCTCAATCGGGCGAAGAACTCGGAGGCACAGAACTTCGACTTCGAGAAGAAGAAGGTGAAGTACTTCAGCGGTTCCAACGGCGTTGCCACGTTCGCGCTCACCAGCCAAGTCCTGAGCCATCACGAATGGACGCCTGCCATTCTGGAGAGACGTCAAGACGAACTGATGGACGCGCTTCGAACGGAGTGGGCTCTCTGACCGCTGCCGTACCGAGTGATCCCGAGGCCAGGGCACCAGCGGTAGGGATGGCTCGTGCTACTCCAAGCCCAGCCGACGGGCCCGGGTGCCGCCAACCTTGCCTCGGGCGAATCGGACTTTCTCACCGTTGAAGTCCACGCCGTCAGCGTCGACGTGCCAGCCGGCCGAGCGCCAGGCTCGCGCCTCCACCTTCGAATCGTTGGCCCACCACTGGCGGAGGCGGTATGCGCTCGGAGGCAGCCCACCGACGAGTCGGGCGACGTCAGCGAAGGACAGCGTCACAACGAGTTGTTCACGGGGAAGGTCCTCGAGGAATCGCGCCAGCGGGTCGTACTTCGCCATGTCCAAGTCTCGCGCGCTCGAGGTCAACTCGAAGACGCCGACTTGGTTGGTCCCGGAAGCCAGGATCGACTGTTGCAGGCCTGATGATGGATGGCCCGGACGTCGTCGGCGCTCAGGCTCGCAGGCAGCCCCTGCAGCACGCTTACGAGACGGCGGCGCGTGGTGATGAGCACGTCGTCGGGCCGACCCTTCTCGCTGATGTCGGCGAGGTCGACGAAGACGATGGCACTTCGAACAGGCACCGGGAACCTGCACGCGTCGGTGAGGAGGCGAGCTGCGCGGCGGGCCTCGCCACGCGACTTCTGCACGTAGTCCACCTTGGTGCCGTTCACGTACAACGCACGCTCGTACACGGTGACCTTCCCTTCGGGATGTCGTTTGGTGTTGAGCGTGAAGACTCCCGCCGGTCCGATCACCACGTGGTCGATGTCGGTCCCGGCGTCACTCACCTGTACGGCGTGCAGTACGTGCCAGCCATCCGGCAGCTTCGTGAGTTCCTTGCCGACCTTCTCCTCGCCCTTGGCTCCAACCCGCCAGGCCCGCTCGTCGGTCTTGACGCCGAGCACTCGCGCAACGAGGTTGCGAACTGGTGCCTGTGCGTTGACCTGGTCGCGTTTCGCTCGCGCCGCGGCGCCGGCGACGTTGGCCGAGAGGTCACCTTCGTAGTGCAGGAAGTGGGCCTCGGGCTCGGGCAGCGGACCATCGGCCGACGGTGGCGCCCAAGTCGATGTTGGCGAGTCCGCCGCTGGCGGCGGCGTAGCCGGGGTTCCGGTGTGTGCGATCGCGATTGCAGCGAGCTGGTCGGCGAAGCCATCAGCTGTCGCGACGATGGCACCGGTGACCAAGTCGATGTGGCCGACATCCATGCCGTCGGCGGTCTTCACGTACAGGCGCTTCTTGCCGTACTTGGACCATGGGATCACCGCGAGATCGGACATGAAGGTGTATCGGCGGCAACGTCCGAGGTCTGGAGATCCCCGACGTGCCCGTGCCGCTGAAATGCAACGAGATGTAACGGGTCCGACGTTGCATTCCGCCGCAGATCGTTCGCCCTGCCCACGACTACCGTCAGCGGCGTGTACACGGTTCGCGGCACGAAGAAGTTCCTGGATCGCGTGGGCCGTCCGATGCCGGAGCCGCTGCCGTCGTCGACGACAGCGCTCGGTGATTGGTACGCGAACGTGTTGTTCTGGCGCCCACAGGTGGCGATGTTCGTCAACGCGTCGACGTTCGTCCCGGTGTTGGTACCGCTCGCTCCGGCCGCTGGTCTGGTCGCCCGATTCCCGGCGGCGATGGGTGAGGTGCTCGGTGCTCTCGGGGTGGATCCTCGTTTCGTCGAGTCGGAGTCGACGGAGATGAGGTCGGCGGTGCTCGCCAAGACCGCCAGCCGTCAGGTGCTTGGAGTGACGAACGACTTCGCCCTCATGGCCGAGCACACGATCAGCACTGACCGCTCGGACCCGGCCGATTTGTGGGGCTGTCGGTGTGGCTTGCGAACACGATCGTCGGTCCGATCTCGAGGGACGACGGCTACACACCGCTGGGGGTGCTGCAACGCGTCGTCTCGACTGCGCTGGGCGACGGCTGAGCGTTATCGAGTCAACCGATTCAGCTCGTTGAGCGCATGGCGCACGCCCGGCCATCGGCTGCCGAGCGAGTCAAGAGCGCGAGCGATGTCGCGCTGCCGGCGGGCCAACTCGCCGGCGGTTTCAATCAGTTCGTCGACCTGGCTCCGAGGCAGAGATCCCATCGCGTGCGAGCGCCTGAGACTCTCGATCTGCTCGACGGACAGAGGCATTCGATCAGCCTCGCGCGCTCGAACGTACGTTCGCAAATGTGCGGCGTCGCCTCGGCACTTTCGGGTGACCTGCGGTTTATCAGTCCCACGGTCACAGCTCAGTTGAGAGGCTGGGCGAGGCCTGCACGGAGAGCGACGACCGATGGAAGTTGTCCATCCACTTGTCCATCCAAGACGCGCTACTGCATGATGTTCAACGAGACCAGACGAGGAGACAACCGAAGCTGAGCAGGTCAGATGCGATTCAAGGTGACTCGCTGAGACCCACTCGCGCTCATTCCTAAACCGCAGACGGAGGTTCGAATCCTCCCGGGGGCGCGAGAAAGTGCCAGCTCAGAGATGGTCGTCGGCGGACTATTGCGCCGATCTGTCCATCTGGTTGTCCATCGTTCGCTTGCGTCACCGCTCGTTCAGCCCCAGAGGCTGCGACGCGACAGCGGGATGAGCAGGGCAAACGTTTGCCACGTCGACTGAACGAAGCGGAGACGCACGGTCTCGGTGGCGGTTGTGCAACGTCTCGTTGCACAACTTCTGGTCGCGCGCTGGCCTTCGCTGTTTGCGGGATGTTGTAGCGGATCGGTGCGTGTACGGGGGTGATCATCCGCAGACGACATACGAGCCGGTGTCCGTCATTTCCGGGCACTCTGCGCGCTGCAATGGCAACACCTCGACTTCCAGCGACAGACCTGCACATCGCCGGCCAGATCGCGCACACCGCCACTGGCCCCGTGCAACGACCGACGAGGACCCACGCAGAGCGTCGTCTCACGCTCGATCCGGTCACCCTGGATGGGCTCAGCGAGCTCGGCGCCGCCCAGGGCGGGCTCGAGGCCGCTCGCTTCATCTTCAGCCACGACCCGGACGGGACGACGCCGTGGCGCCCGGACTACGCGACGCTCGCGTTCGCTCGTCTGGCCGCTCAGCTGGGCATCCCGAAGATCAGGCTGCACGATCTACGCCACTTCGCGGCGACCACGATGCTCCTCAACGGCATCGACGTGCGCACAGCAGCGGGTCGACTCGGCCACGCCCGAGCCTCGACAACGCTGGACGTCTACGCCCACTACATGCAACCCGCTGACCAACGTGCTGCCATCACTCTCGCGGGGAGCCTCGACGCGCGACGGTGACGCCCGGTCGTTGTGGCGGTTGCGTTACGGCTCATTTCACGACCGCCTGTCGGGAAGCTCGAGGTCGCGTCGGTCTGAAGGACAGCGCGGCCAACTCGACGCGATCACCCGATCGCGTTCAACCTCGGGGCTGCCCATCGGGAATGTGGACAAGCGTCTAATACGCACGTATAGTTCTGGAACGGCGGCGGGCACGGGGTCCCGTTGCCGAATCGCTGGGGGCCACGATGACACTTCGATCTCCTGACCAAGGGCAGCGAGCCACGGTGCTGGGAAGCAGCAATTCGGTGCTGGCTCGGAGTGCTCTTGGAACTTGCTGCGGATGGAGCGGCCTGGGTGGGCGTGCATTCCGAGGACGTTTCAACGCGATCTCGGGCCGCCGCCCGAGACGAGCCGCGATGAGGTGGGGGCGCCCGTGACCGATGTCGAAGCCGCCGAAACGGGGTCGGGTGACTGGCAGCCCACGGCGTGCATCTTGTGCGAGTGCAATTGTGGTATCGAGGTGCGCACCGACGCCGGCGCGATCAGCCGGATCCGTGGCGACAAGGCTCACCCCGGTTCGCAGGGATACACGTGTGAGAAGCCGCTCCGCCTCGACCGATACCAGAACGGGCCGCACCGTCTGACGAGCCCGATGCGACGCCGCCCCGACGGTACATTCGAGGAAGTCGACTGGGACACCGCGATCGCCGAGGTCGCGGCCCGCCTCCTCGACGTGCGCGACACCTTCGGTGGGCCGTCGATCTTCTACTACGGGGGTGGGGGACAAGGGAACCACCTGTGCCCCGGTTACGGCAGCTCGATCCACCGTGTTCTCGGTGGTCTGTACCACTCTTCGGCGCTCGCGCAGGAGAAGACCGGTGAGTTCTGGGTGGATGGGCTGATGTACGGCGGCCACACCCGAGGCGACTTCGAGAACACTCAGTGCGCTGTGTTCGTCGGCAAGAACCCGTGGCAATCCCACGGCGTCGCACGGGCGCGGCCGACGCTGAACGCGATAGCCAACGACCCCGATCGCATGATGATCGTCATCGACCCTCGGAAGTCCGAGACGGCCGAACTCGCCGACATCCACCTCGCGGTCACTCCCGGCACCGACGCGTGGTGCCTTGCCGCGATGCTCGGCGTGCTGGTGCAGGAGGATCTGATCGACCACGACTTCCTGGACCGACACACCACCGGTGTCGAGTCGGTGATCGCAGCGTTCGCGGAGATCCCGGTGGACGACTATGCGGTGATCTCAGGTCTCGAGCCTGATCTGCTTCGCTACGCAGCCCGGACGATCGCCGCGGCTGAGAGCGCTGCGTTCTACGAGGACCTTGGCATCCAACAGTCGCCGAATAGCACGCTGTGCTCCTACCTGGAAAAGCTGATCTGGATCCTCACGGGCAACTTCGCGAAGCGTGGCGGTGTGTTCATCCACACCTCGCTCGTCGACATCACGGGTGGTGGCGCCGACCGCGGGCGCACACCTGTCGCCGGGGACCGAATGATCTCAGGGCTCGTTCCGTGCAACACGATCTGTGACGAGATCCTCACCGACCACCCCGAGCGGTATCGGGCGATGATCATCGAGAGCTCGAATCCCGCCCACTCTCTGCCGGGCTCGTCACGTTGGCGCGAGGCCCTGGCGGCGCTCGAGTTCGTCGTGGTCATCGATGTCGCAATGAGTGAGACGGCACGATGCGCCGACTACGTGTTCCCTGCTTCGTCGCAGTTCGAGAAGTGGGAGGCGACATTCTTCAACTTCGAGTTTCCCCATAACGTGTTCCAACTCCGGGCGCCGTTGTTCGAACCGCTCGCCGGCACGCTCCCCGAGCCGGAGATGCATTCGCGTCTGTTGCGCGAACTCGGTCTGGTGAACGACGGCGTCCGGGAGCGGTTGAGCGCTGCGCTCGCCGAGGGCCGCGGGTCGTTCGCTGCCGCCCTGATGGCCGAGCTGGCAGACCCGGTCGTGGCGCATGCCGTCCCGGTGTTGCTGTACGACGTGCTCGGTCCAACCCTGCCTGGCGACCGGTCGCAGGCCGCGATCCTGTGGGCGGTCGCGCACGACACGGCCGGCCGCATCCCCGATTCGGTCCGCCGCGCCGGTATCGAAGGAGACGGCTTTGAGCTCGGTGAGGCGTTGTTCGATGCCCTGCTGTATTCACAGCACGGCCTGGTGTTCTCCGCGGACGAGTTCGCGGACGGGTGGAGCCACGTCGCAACTGCGGACGGATTGATCCACCCGATGATTGACGAGTTGCTCGCCATGGTTCCCGGTCTGGCTGACGGCCCGACCAGGTACACGACCGACGAGTTTCCGCTGGTGCTCAGCGCCGGCGAGCGCCGATCCAGCACAGCGAACACCATCTACCGCGATCCGACGTGGCGCAAGCGCGATCCCAACGGATCGCTCCGCCTGAGCCCGAGCGACGCAGAACTGTACGGCATCGTCGACGGCAGCGCGGTCCGCGTGGTGACGTCGGCTGGTTCGGCGAAGGCGCTCGCCGAGGTGACCGAGGTGATGCGGCCAGGTCACATCTCGTTGCCGAATGGGTTCGGCCTCGACCGTCACGACGACAGCGAGCCCGTGGGCGTCTCGCCGAACGAACTGACAACGACCAGCCATCGCGATCCGATCGTCGGAACGCCGTATCACAAGCACACGCCGGCGCGACTCGAACCGATCCCGTGAGTCATCCCGTCTCGGTCGGGCCACCGATGAAGGCCGCAGCGTTCGGCGAGAGCAACTACCCGCGGAACATGTGGTGGGTGGCGGCACTCTCGTCGGAGGTGACCGAAGGGGCGTTGGTCAGCCGGCAGGTCGTCGGCAGGTCGGTCGTGCTGCGGCGTACCTCCACGGGCGAGGTGGCAGCACTGGAGGACCGCTGCCCTCATCGCGGTGCGCCGCTGTCGCTCGGCGACGTGATCGACGACAACATCAGCTGCCGGTATCACGGCTTGCAGTTCGCGCCGGACGGGCGGTGCGTCCACGTGCCGACCCAGGACCACGTCCCGGCGCGCTCAGAGGTGCGGGCCTACCCGGTACGTGAGATCGGCCCGCTGGTGTGGATCTGGACGGGCGATCCAGACCGGGCGGACGAGCACGCCCCGCCCGAGTTCGACTGGGCGGGGAACGCCGATTGGTTGCACGTGAGCGGAGCGATGCCGTTGCAGGCGAACTACATGAGTCTGAAGGAGAACGTGCTCGACCTCACCCACTTCGGCTTCGTCCACGCGAACACGTTCCGCATCCGTGGGTGGGTCAAGCCGCCCGACGTCAGCGTGATCGACGATGTAGTCCGGTTCGAGGTCACCTACGACAACGTGCCGCTTCCTCATATCGACGCGACGATGTCCGGGCTGGGCCGGCGCAGGGTGAGCTCGACGACCTGGGGCCGTTCGTTGTCTCCCGCCATCCACGAAGCCGGCATGGACGCCCGCCTCGTCGAACCGGCGCCGGACGAGCGCACCGACTACCACTTCCGGATCCTGCACATCACCACGCCGGCGTCCCCTCGGATGACGAACTACTGGTGGTTCGTCGGCACCGACTACGGCCATGACATCGATGGTGTCCATGACTGGCTCCGTGCCTCGATCACCGACGGGTTCATCGAGGACAAGGTCGTGCTCGAAGCCATCCAGGCGGCGGCCGACGCCGATCCCGAGTACGCCCGCGGACCGGAGGTGAGCGTGACCGCCGATCGGGCAGGGCTGCACGCACGCCGACAGCTCCAGCGCTTGTTGGACCGCGAGCACGGGCCGGATGAACCGGTCGTGGCGTCGGACATTGGGTCGGCATCGACGAATGAAGAGAGGAAGGCATGAGCCGCACGATCATCCGCTGTGGAGAGCTCTTCGACGGCGTCGACCTGCGTGGGCCGTCGACGCTCGTCCTCGACCGAGGCAAGGTGACCGAGATCCGTGCTGGCGCGCTGGACGAGACGCTCGTTGACACCCCGGGCGACGTGTTGGTCGATGCCTCGGCGCACTTCGTCATGCCCGGCATGGTCGATGTCCACACCCACCTCGCCTACGGCAATGCAAAGACCGAAGAGGACATCGACCTGTACGGGACGCAGGAGTTCCGCGCGATTCGTGGCATGTTCTTCGCCGGTCAGGTTCTCGCCGCAGGCATCACCTCGATCGGGGCTCCGGGCGGCTCAGGGCACGTGTCCACCGCGGTGCGCGACGCCGTCGACGCGGGCCTGTTTCCTGGGCCGGCGATCACGGCGTCGGGACCGTACATCACCTCGCGTCAAGGCCTCACGGACTGGTACCCCACCTGGATCGGAGCGCCTTCGTCGTCGATCGGTCGGCTGGTCACCAGCCGCGACGAGGCGATCGAGGAGATCCGTCGACAGGTCAAA
>WBZM01002379.1_pt1 | contig 16148 bp, 12 predicted proteins | sample 5204271 | NCBI WGS metagenome assembly WBZM01 (sample SAMN12344346, study PRJNA552823) | activated sludge metagenome | biome: Activated sludge suspended growth; feature: Nitrification reactor; material: Wastewater; isolation source: activated sludge from nitrification reactor of wastewater...
CGGAGATCGAACCCGTCCTTGACGATCTGGAGTACCTCTTCGAGGTCATGCCCCCGGAGATGCAGGACCCGGCCTATCAACTCATCGACCAGTTGCGGGCGAAGCTGGAGGCCGCCGGCTCATGACCCTGACCCGGCACTACGCGGTGCGCCGCCTCAATCCCTATCTCGGCGTCCTCCAGATCATCGAGAGCGATCAGGGGCGGGCCATCAGCACCGATGGTCTCAACTGGGAACTCCAGCTCTACGGCGAGCGCTCCGTCGGCTGGGGGAGCCAGGGGACGACCAAGCAGCTCGCGCTCTACCGCTTCGGCGTCTGGTCGGAGCGGGAGGGCCTGGCGCGGTTCCCCAGCCCGCCGACCGTGGACCGGGGCCTGGCGCAGGCCTCCGGCCAGGCCCTGCTGGAGGCCGCCCACGCCACCCAGCGATTGCTGCCCCTGCCCTTGTGCGACCGCTATGAACGCTGGCTGGTGGATGCCAGCCCCGAGCAACGCCCCCTCGCCCTGCTGGCGGCGGTCAGCGGCGCCGAGCCGCTGGCCCAGGGGCGGGCGCCACCCTGGGCCTGCATGCTGGGGGACGAGGAGGGTTTGGCGCCAGGGGAGCGCACGGCCCTGGAGGCCCAGGTCCGGGCCCGGGCGGGCCAGACCGGCCGCAGCCAGTGGTTTCGGCGCGAGGCGGATGGTTCCGGCATGGCCCTGGCGGCGCGTGAACTCATGCCAGGTCAACGGTCCGAGGCCTACGGCGGGCGCTGGCTGGACGCGGCGGCCTTTCCGGAACTGCTTTTGCGGGAAGACTGGGATGACCCGGGTGAACGGCAACGCGTGGGGGATTACCTCGCCGGGATGGCGCCGCGGCTGCTGATGTTGCCCCTACGGGTGGAGACGCGGGCCCGGCTGGAAAGGCTGGCCAGCCCCCAGGCCCTGGCGGTCGACCATTTCCACCGCCTCTACCCGCAGGTGGTGGATGAGGCCTGGCTGGTGCGTCTGCGGGTCGAGGCCCAGTTGCGCCAGGGGGCGGCGGGGGACGCGTGACCTGAAAGTCCAGACGCCTCTCGGTTTCCGGCAGCGATGAGGAGGGTCGGGGGCGTCTGCTGGGGTGTCGACCGCCGGGAGGCGGTCGTCAAGCCAACTGGGTGGTATTCAGCTTGTCCCCCGCCAGACGCCCTCGGATCCGGGAGAACCGAAAAGGGATGCGCGCTGGCTATAGCCCGGCGGGAGGGACATCTAGCCCGGCGGGAGCACCAGCAGGCAGTCGCAGGGGGCGTGATTGACAATGGCCTCCGCCCGGGAGCCAAGCAACCGGTGCCAGAGGGAGGAGGCCGGTCCACCGAGCACCACCAGGTCGGCGCCGATTTCGCGGGCCACCTCCGGGACCATTTCCCCCGCCGTGCCGGTGGTCACCTCCACCCGTTGCTCCGCCGACCCCAGGCCATTGGCCGCGGCGAAGGCCTGCAAGTCCCGGGCGCGGGTGCGTTGGCGGAAGGTCAGGGGGTCTTCGTTCTCCGGGGCAATGGCGTCGTTCTCCCGGTCCGTGGGGAAGTGCTCGACCACGTGCAGCAGGGTGATCCGCGCCCCCAGGTCCGCGGCCAGGTCTGCCGCCTGGCGCGCGGCGGCGCTACAATGGGGCAGGAGATCACTGACCACCAGCAGGTGGCGATAATCCGCCGCCGGCTGGCCCTCCGGGCTGGCCTCGGTGCGGACCATCAGCACGTTGCGGGATAGGTGCTGGAGTACCTGGTCCCCGGTGGTGCCCAGCAGGGCCTGGAGACGGCCGTGGATATGGGTGCCGATGACGATGAGGTCCGCCTCCAGCTCGGCGGCGGTCTCGGTGAGGGCCCGCCAGCAGCGATCGGTGGTGACCCGTACCTCGCGAATCTCCGGATGGGCCGCCTGGAGGCGTTCGAGCTGATGGCGGGCATCGGCGGCTCGCTGTTTGCCGGTATCGTAATCCTGGGTTTCGGTCTCCTCGGGGGCGTAATCCAGGGCGTGCAGGAGGAAGAGGTCGGCCTGCTGCCGCTTGGCTAGCCAGAGGGCTCGCTTGATGGTGGGGAAGCCGCTGTGGCGCAGGGCAGCGCCGGCGAGGATGCGGCGGTGGTGGTGGGTCTCGGTATTCATTCTTTTCTCCCTGATGCGCGCAAGGTTGGTTTCGGTCGGGTGAACCCTGTCCTCACTACTTGTTATAAACCAATCCCGTGCGGTTTGCCCGTCCCGCCCCAAAACGCCGGGTTTTGGTGGGAAAGGGTTCCAATAAGCTGGGTGCCCGTTTAGGGCGCCCGCTCGGTGGCGGGCAAGCGCCGGCGGGTGAACCACTCGAAGGCCGCCACGGCCAGGAAGCCGGCGAGGGCGAGGACGAGCGCCAGGGCGAGAAGGGGCTCGTTACTGCCGCCGATGAGATCGGCGGCGGGCAGGTCCGGGTAGCTCCAGGGCCAGACGTTGGACTCCAGGGCCGGTACCCGCTGCCCATGGCGGTCGAACTCCCAGGCGATCACCTGCTTCCAGGGCCAGACCTTGTTGAGGGAACCGATCATGACCCCGATGAGGGTGGCGATGGTCAGGTCATGGTAGCGGTGCAGCAGCCAGGACAGGAGGTTGGAGAAGGCGATGAGACCGATGGCGGCGCCTGCGGCAAAGACAAAGAGCACCGTGAACTGGAACTCGCTGACCGCGGACAGGATGTACTTGTACATCCCGAGGAGCACGAGGATAAAACTGCCGGAGATCCCCGGCAGGATCATGGCGCAGATGGCGATGACGGCGGAGACGAAGACGAACCAATAGGCGGTATTGGGCTCCCCCGGGGTGAGCACGGTGATGACATAGGAGGCGACCGTGCCCAGGACCAGGGCGATCACCTCGCCGGGGGTCCAGCGGGGGATGTGGCGGGCGACGAAGAAGGCGGAGGCGATGACCAGGCCGAAGAAGAAGGACCAGACCAGGATCGGCTGGCTCTCCAGCAGCCCGTGGATGAGCTTGGCCAGGGAGAAGATGCTGGCGCCGATCCCCAGGATCAGGGCCAGCAGGAAGTTGCCGTTGATGGCGGCCCAGAAGGCAAGCGGCCCCTCGCTGAACAGCCGGCGGAGGCTGGTCGGGTTGATCGCCTTGAGGGAATCGATGAGTTCCTCGTAAATGCCGGCGATAATGGCGATGGTGCCGCCGGAGACGCCCGGCACCACGTCGGCGGCGCCCATGGCGACCCCCCGCAAGGTGATGCCGGCATAGTCCTTGATCCGGCGGTTGGGGACGAAGGCCGGCGGGGTCGGGGAGGTGTTCATGTCGTCAGGGATTCCGGGTGGTGGCGGGCGATCGCGTGAAATTCAGGCAAAGTCCATCGTTTTCAGGGGTGTGGCTCGCCCCTTCGGGACGGTTGGCGCAGCGCGGGCGTTCGTCATGCTGATGGATTTGGCCAGGGGCCGCAAGGGGCGGATGCGGGCCCGCAATCGTAATTAGGACCGTGGCGGGAACCGGCGGCCTCGCCAACTGTCTCTTGAGCCCAGTTTGACCCAGGGCCAGAGGGCGAAGCCCTCCGGACTTCGGTCAGCCGCGGGTAGACCGGACCGGGTGCCTATGGCCCTCGCGACCCCGCTGCCCGGTCCCTGCCGCGCCTCTGAACCCCATGACCCAGGGAGACCCGTGATGTCCGTGACCCAGACCCCGCACACGGGGGAGAAGCCAGCCGACACCCTTGCCGGCAGCGAGGCCCCGCGCCCGGACTTCGTCCGCTTGCGCGAGCGGGTGGAGCGCCACATCCTCGGCCAGGCCGGCCTGGTGGAGCGGCTGCTGATCGCCCTGCTGGCGGACGGCCATCTGCTGGTGGAAGGCGCCCCGGGGCTGGCCAAGACCAAGGCGGTCAAGGCCCTGGCGGCGGGTCTGGAGGGGGACTTCCACCGCATCCAGTTCACCCCGGACCTGCTCCCGGCCGATCTCACCGGCACCGAGATCTACCGCCCCCAGGACGGCAGCTTCCGCTTCGACAAGGGGCCGATCTTCCACAACCTGCTCCTTGCCGATGAGGTCAACCGCGCCCCTGCCAAGGTCCAGTCCGCCCTGCTGGAGGCCATGGGCGAGCGCCAGGTGACGGTGGGCCGGGAGACCTACCGGCTGCCGGAGCTGTTCCTGGTCATGGCGACCCAGAACCCCATCGAGCAGGAGGGCACCTATCCCTTGCCTGAGGCCCAGCTCGACCGGTTTCTGCTCCACGTGCGGGTCGACTATCCCGACCTGGCGGCGGAGAAGGCCATCCTGCGACTCAATCGCGACGAGGCCCGGGCCGGGGGGAGGAGCGAGGAGGGGCCGGTGCTGAGCCAGCGCGCCATCTTCGCCGCCCGCCGCGCCATCCTTGACCTCTACCTGTCGCCGGACGTGGAGGACTACCTGGTCCATCTGGTCCTGGCGACCCGCGACCCCCGGGCGCTGGGCGGGGCGCTGAACGGCTGGCTGCTCTTCGGCGCCAGCCCCCGCGCCACCCTGGCCCTGGATCGCTGCGCCCGCGCCCGCGCCTGGCTCGCCGGACGCGACTACGTCTCCCCCGAGGATGTGCAGGACCTGGCCCCGGATGTTCTGCGCCACCGCGTGCTGCTCTCCTACGAGGCGGAGGCCGAGGGCCGCACGGCGGACGAGTATGTCCGGGAGTTGCTGTCCCTGGTGCCGGTGCCCTGAGAGGCGGTGCATGAATTACCTCTTTTGTGGATGCCGAGCCCCTTGAAACCCATCGCTCCTCCAGTTGCCGCCCCCGGGGTTCGCGTCTCCTTGCAGGAACTACTGGCCCTGCGTGGTGAGGCGCGCCGGCTGGACCTGGCGCCACGGGGCAAGGTCCTGGCCACGCGCAGCGGCGGGCACCTGTCCCCCTTTCGCGGCCGGGGCATGGAATTCGATGAGGCGCGGATCTATCAGCCCGGCGATGACCCGCGAAACATGGACTGGCGGGTCACCGCCCGGGCGGGGCGGCCCCACGTCAAGCTCTTCCGCGAGGAGCGGGAGCGCCCCCTCTGGCTGCTGGTCGACCAGGGTCCCGCCATGCGTTTCGGGACCCGCGTCGCCTTCAAGTCCGTGATCGCCGCCCAGGCTGCGGCCCTGCTGTCCTGGGCGGCCGTGGACCGGGGCGACCGGGTGGGAGGGCTGATCTTCGACGAACAGGGCCGTTTCGAGCAGAAGCCCGCCGCCCGTACCCATGGCCTCCTGCCCCTGCTCCAGGCACTGGCGGTGGGCCCCGGCCTGATTGGCGCCGGTGGGAGGATCGGGACGATAAATGGGGCTGAAACTTGGGCGAGAAACGGGTTGTCAGGGAGGCACGAGGACGAGCGCGGGGCATCCTCACTCAAGCGTAGGGAGGTCGGCGAAGGGAGTGCCGCCGTAACGGGGCCCCGGCCAGTGAGCCCTGGCGGACCCGAGACCCCGGCGCTATCCGCGGGTATCGGCCCTGGCGGAGTCGGTAGGCCGCGGGGCCTCGGGGACTTGAGCGCGGCGGCGGAGCTGCTGGTCCCCCTGGCCCGGCCCGGGAGCCTGATTGTCGTCCTGAGCGACTTCGCCGGGCTGACCGCCGCCCGGGCGGGTTGGCTGGCCCGGCTGGGACGGGCCAGCGAGGTGGTGCTGATCCCGATCCGCGATCCCCTGGAGGAATTGGCCCCACCCCCCGGGCGCTATCCGGTCACGGATGGCCGACGGCGCGGGCTGCTGGATACCGGCAGCGGGACGCGTCGCCAGGCCTGGCAGGACCGCTTCCAGGCCCACCGGGCGATGCTGGAGGACCTGGCCCGCCATCACCGGGCCCATCTGCTCTGGCTCAGCACGGCGGAGCCGGTGGGTCCCGCCCTGGCCCTGGGTCTCCATCCCCGGCGCGCCGGAGGTGGACGATGACCCTGGGTGTGAGCATGGCGGTCGTTGGTGAGCGCCTGCATTCCCCTGGCGTTAGAGGTGGACGATGACCCCAGTGGGGCTGGCGATGAGTGATCCCCTAGCGGTTGCTGGTGGGCGCCCGCCTTTTCCAGGCCCTGGAGGTGGGCTATGACCCCGGGCGAGCTGCCGATGAGCGATTCCCTGGCGGCTGCTGGAGGGCGCCCGCCTTCCCCAGGCGCTGGAGGTGAACGATGACCCCCGGTGGGCTGCCGTTGAGTGATCCTCTGGCGGAGCTGCGTGGCTATCACCCGCCCGATCCCGTCTCCTGGTGGCCGCCGGCGCCGGGTTGGTGGCTGCTGGCGCTGCTGATCCTGGGTCTGCTGACCTGGGTGACGGTCTGGGCGGTGGGCGCCTGGCGACGGCGGCGGTTGGCGCGGGCGGCACCCCGGGCGGCGCTGGACGAACTGGCCGCCTTGCGGGCCGCCCTTGCCCGGAACGGTGATGCCGCCGCCTTTGCCCGCGGCCTGTCTCGACTGTTGCGGCGCTTTGCCCTGGCCCGCTATCCCCGCCGCGCCGTCGCCGGGCTGAGTGGTGAGGACTGGCTGGCCTTCCTCGATGCCCATGGCGGTGGCGGGCGCTTCCAGGCCGGACCCGGCCGGGAGTTGCTCACCGCGCCCTATCGTCCCGCGAAAGGTCAGGCGCGCAGTGAGGTGGCGAGTAGCGGAGCTGCGAGCATTGAAGTGGCGAGTATTGAAGCGGTGAGTGGTGAATTGACGGTCACCAAATCGACGAGCGGTGATGCGGCAGTTAATCAATTGACGAGCGGTGAAGCGGCGGTCCCCGAATCGGCGGGCGTGGCAGTGATGGCCTGTGAATCCACCAGCCTCGAACTGGCGGCCCTGGTCGAGGAGTGGATTAAGCTCCATCGCCACCCGGCTGCGGCATCCGCCACGGGAGGACAAAGACCTTGATCACCCTGGCCTGGCCCTGGGCCCTGGCGGCCTTGCCCCTGCCGCTATTGGCGCGTTTGCTGCCCCCGGCGCGAGGGGCGACGGGGGCCGCCTTGCGCCTGCCCCTCCTCCAGGTCGCGGAGGCCCAGGACCTTGCCGGCACGCCACGTCGGCGCCGCCTGGCGCTGATCCTGGGCTGGCTGGCCTGGGGGCTGCTGGTCCTGGCCGCCGCTCGCCCCGAGTGGCTGGGCGAGCCCGTCAGCCTGCCCCTGGCGGGTCGCGACCTGATGCTGGCGGTGGATGTCTCCGGCTCCATGGAGCAGGCGGACTATCTCCTCGCCGGGCGACCGGCTAACCGGCTGGAGGTGGTCAAGTCGGTCGCTGGGCGCTTCATCGAGCGGCGTCAGGGTGATCGCCTGGGCCTGATCCTCTTCGGCAGCCGGGCCTATCTGCAAACCCCGCTCACCCATGACCGCCAGACGGTCGAGCAATTGCTGGGCGAGGCGGTCATCGGCCTGGCCGGCCGGGAGACGGCCATCGGCGATGCCATCGGCCTGGCGGTGAAGCGGCTGCGCGATCGGGAGGACGACAACCGGGTGCTGATCCTGCTCACCGACGGCAGCCAGACCGCCGGCGCCCTGGGTGCTCTGGAGGCGGCGCGGATCGCCGCCGAGGCCGGGGTGCGGATCTACACCATCGGCATCGGCGGCGGGACCCTGGGGGTGCAGACCCCCTTCGGCATGCTGCGGCGCCAAGCCAGCGACCTGGACCCGGCGACCCTGGAGGCCATCGCCCAGGTCAGCGGCGGTCGCTTCTTCCAAGCCACGGACACGGCGCAGCTGGAGGCCATCTACGAGGAACTCGACCGTCTGGAGCCCAGTGAGCGCGATCAGCGCACCTATCGGCCCCTGCAATCCCTCTATTACTGGCCCGCCGGGGCGGCCCTGGGCCTGGTCCTGATCATCGGGCTGGTGGCGGGTGGCGGCTCCGGTCGTCACGGGGCCCGTGGCAGGTGGCGGCGGTGAATCCGCGACGGGCGAGGCTTTGGACCTTTTCTCCTGAGGGCCTGAAACCTTGAACAGCTTGTCGACCGACCTGCCCAGCCTTTTCGCCCTGTCCGAGCTGCATTTTTTGCGGCCGCTCTGGTTCCTGGCCCTGACCCCCTTGCCGTGGTTGCTGTGGCGATTGCGACGGCTCGACTCCGGCGCCGCCGCCTGGCAGGGGCTGGTGGATGCCCACCTCCTGCCCCATCTGCTGGTCGGGGCGGATGCCCGGATCCGGCGCCTGCCCCTGGTATTGCTGGCCTGCGGCTGGCTGCTGGGGGTGACGGCCCTGGCGGGCCCGGTCTGGGCGCGGTTGCCGCAACCCCTCTATCAGGCCCAGGGCCAGCGGGTCATCGTCCTCGATCTTTCGCCCGACATGGACGCCCAGGACCTGGCCCCCTCGCGCCTGGGACGGGCCCGGTTCGAGATCCTCGACCTGCTCGCGGCGGCGGCCGAGGGCCAGACTGCCCTGCTCGCCTATGGCCCCGAGCCCTTTCTGGTCTCGCCCCTGACGGGGGATGCCGCCACCATCGCCGCCCAGGTCCCGGACCTGGCGACGGCCCTGCTGCCGGTGAAGGGCGCCAAACGCACCGACCTGGCCCTGGCCGAGGCGGGGGAACTGCTCAAGCGGGCTGGCCGTTCCACGGGGGACATCATCCTGCTCACGGCCGATCCCGAAGACCTGGAGGCGGTGCGGGCGATGGCCGCCCAACTGCGGGACCGGGGCTATCGGACCTCGGTCCTCGGGCTGGGAACCGACCAGGGGGCGCCGATCCCCCTGGCGGGTGGGGGTTTCCAGACCGACGAGCGGGGGGCCATTCGCTTGAGTCGGCTGCGGCCGGACCCGTTGCGGGCCATCGCCGCCGCTGGGGGCGGCCGCTATGTCGCCCTCACCGCCGATGATGCCGATACCCGTGCCCTGCTGCCCGAGGCCGGGCGCGATGGCGATCCCATCGAGCGGGAGGAGGATGCCCGCGCCGATCAGTGGCGGGAGGAGGGCCCCTGGCTGCTGGTGGCGCTGTTGCCCCTCGCGGCCCTGGCCTTCCGCCGGGGCTGGCTTAGTCCCCTGACCCTGCTCCTGGGCGTGTGCCTGGCCTGGGTACCCCCGCCGGCGGCCCAGGCCTTTGGTTGGGCGGATCTCTGGTGGCGCCCCGACCAGCAGGGCGCGCGGTCCCTCGCCGCTGGCGATCCCGAGCAGGCCGCGGCCCGTTTCGCCCGTCCCGACTGGCGCGCGGCGGCACAGTACCAGGCCGGGGACTTTGACCAGGCGGTGGCGACGCTTGCGGATCAGACCGGCGCGGAGGCCGACTACAACCGGGGCAACGCCCTAGCCCACGCCGGTAAGCTGCGGGAGGCCGCCGCGGCCTATGAGCGGACCCTGGCGGAGGCGCCCGATCACGCCGATGCCCGCTTCAACCGTGATCTGGTGCAGCGCCTTTTGGCAGAGCAGGAAAAGGCCCAGTCTCAGGCGTCATCCGAGTCCCAGGAGTCAGCCCAGTCTCCGGAGCCGTCTTCATCCTCTTCCCAGGGAGAGGCTGGGGAGGAGGGTGGTGACACCGCTGGCCCCCGAAGCGGGCAGGAACCAGAGACGGGGTCCGGGCCGGGGCAGGCCGGTGAGTCGGCAGCGCAGAACCCGTCGCATCAGCCAGGCCAGCCGAATCGGCAGGACGCTCAGGGTCAGCAGAATCCGCCTGACCAGCAGAGTCCGTCTGACCAGCAGGGTCAGCAGGGCCAACAGGCTGACCAGCAGAATCCGTCTGGCCAGCAGGGCCAACAGGCTCAGCCGGGCCCGCAAGATCAACAGGATCAGCGGGGCCAGCTAGGCCAACAGGACCAACAAGGTCTGGATGCTCAGCATGGTCAGCAGGATCAGCAAGGCCTGCAAGGTCAGCAGAATCAGCAGGATCAACAAGATCGACAACACCGGCAGGATCAGCAGGGCCTACAGAGCCAGCAGGACCAACAAGATCAGCAAAGTCAGGGCACTCAGCCAGGGGAGGGGGGACAGCCTGATCAAACGGATCAGACGGACACCGGTGAGGCGGGGTTTAGAGGAGAGCAGGCACGGCAGGGCGCAGGGGATGAGCGGGAACCGGGTCAGCAGCAAGAACCCCCCTCCGGTCAGGCAGGTGCCGAGCCCGGGGCCGCGGACCTCTTGGGTGGTCAGGAAACGGACGCGCCGCCGCAGGGCCAGGCCGCCGCCCCTGTCCCCTCTCCGGTGTCCGAGGCGCGGCAGGCCATGGAGGCGCAGCTTCGCCGGGTGCCCGATGATCCCGGAGGCTTGTTGCGGCAACGTTTTCTGCTTCAGCATCTGCGCCGCCAGGGGCAACTCCCGTGACTGAATCCGTCGCGAGGGGGATCGGGGTATCCGGCAAACTGGATGCTCCAGGGTGGTTTGTCGTCGCTCAAGAGAGAGGTCCAGTTCATGGTCACGAAGCCGATCCTGCGGGGCGCCGGCGGTGCTCCCGGCCTGCCGGCCATCGCCGGCTGGCTATTTCTGCTCCTGTTGGGGTTGCTCACCGCCACTCCGGCGCTGGTGCTGGCCGCCGGTCTGGAGGCCCAGGTCGATCGCACCCGCCTGGCCGAGGGCGAGTCGCTGCTCCTGACCCTTTCCGGCCCAGGGGATGTCTGGGGCACACCCGATACCGGGCCCCTGGCCCGGGATTTCGGGGTCCAGAATCAGGGGCAGGGCACCAGCACCGTCATGAGCAACGGCCAGGTGACCACCACCCGGGAATGGCGCTTCCTGCTGACCCCCAAGGCCAGTGGCCGGCTCACGATCCCCGCCATCCGGGTTGGGGATCTGGAGAGCCTGCCGATTGCGATTGAGGTGCTGCCCGCCGCCCAGGCCGCTCAGGTGGGCGAGGCCCCGCCTGCCCGCCTGGAGGCCGAACTCGATCGCGAGCAGGTCTATGTGCAGGGTCAGGTCATCTACACCCTGCGCATTCTGCTGCGGCCGCAGGTGCAGAATGCCAGTCTGGAGGACCCGACGGCGGAGGGGGTTCAGATCGAGCGCCTGGGGGAGGATCGGGTGACCGAGGTCCAGCGCGAGGGTCTGCGTTTCCGGCAGATCGAGCGGCGTTACGCCCTGCTGCCCCAGCATAGCGGGGCGATCGCGATCCAGCCGTCGGTGCTCTCCGCCGCCGTGCCCGAGTCCCGAGGAGGCCGCGGGCAGGCCGCCGGTTCCGCCCCCGGTTCGTCCTTCGGGTCGGGGACCAGTGCCTTCGAGCAGATCTTTGGCCGTGATCCCTTCGCCGAGATGGATGGCCTCTTTCAACGGACCAGGCCGATCCAGGTCCGGGGTCCCGCCCTGACCCTGGAGGTCAAGTCCCAACCGGCAGGGGCCCCGGTCCCTTGGCTGCCGGCCGAGGACCTGCGGCTGGCGGAGGACTGGAACCCGGACCCCGCCGTGGCCCAGACCCAGTTCCGGGTCGGCGAGCCCATCACCCGCACCCTGGCCATCACCGCCCAGGGGCTCAGTGCCGCTCAGTTGCCGGACCTGATCGGCGCGGTCCCTCCCGGGGTCAAAAGCTACCCCGACAAGCCGCGGACCGAGACCCGGGCCGAGGGGAGCACCCTGGTGGCGGTCAAGGAGATCAAACAGGCCCTGGTGCCGACGGTGGCCGGCAAGCTGGTGTTGCCCGAGATCCGCCTGGCCTGGTGGGATACCCGGGCCGATCGGGAGCGGGTTGCCGTGCTGCCGGCACGGACCCTGGAGATCCTGCCCGCGTTGGGGGCGGTTGCTGACCAGACATCGCGGGCGCACGGGGCCGCGGCGGAACCGGCCCAACCAGCGGCCAACTCCCCATCAGCGGCCAGTCCCCCATCAGCCGGCAATCCCCCACCAGCGGCCAACCCCCCAGTACCGGGTAGTATCCAGGCACCCGCCAGCCAGGCCTCATCCGACGCGGACTCGGCGGCCAGCGCTGGGCTGACCCCGGACCCACGTTCGGTTGCCGCAACCTCCTCCGCGCCGGCTGCCCCTGACTCCGTTCCGCTAGGGGAGGTCACGGGGACCGGGTCGGCGGTTGAATCAGCGACGCCTCCCGCCGGGGATGGAGCAAACCGGGTTCCGGGACCCTCTAGGTCCCCCCTCGCAACCGGCTCCCAAACCGCCGCTGCCTCGCCAACCGCAGCTTCAACCACGCCTTTTTTATCCAGCTGGCCACGGCCCGCGGGTCCCTGGCCCTGGCTTGCCCTCGCGTTCGCCTTCCTGTGGCTGACGACGCTGCTCCTCTGGTGGTGGGAGCGAAACCTTCGGTCCCCTGTCCGCCAGGCGCGAGCGGGCGGCAGGGGGCGGTCGCGCGATACTCTGAGGCGTGGCTCTTTGGCCACCGCCCGGGATCGGGTCCGGCAGGCCTGCCAGGCCCAGGCGCCCCGGGACACCCGCGAGGCCTTGCTCGCCTGGGGGCAGGTCCGATGGCCTGAGGATCCCCCCCGGCGGCTCGACACCCTCGCCACCCGCCTGGGCGCAAATGCCGCTACCTGGATGGGGCGGCTGGACCAATGTCTTTATGCCCCCGGGACATCCGGCCATGCCCCCGGGATACCCGGCGATGTTGCCGGCTGGGATGGCCCCGCGGCCTGGCGGGATCTGGGGCCCGCGCTGGAGGCCGCGGCGGAATCACCCTCAGGGCAGGGCGGGGTGGCCGATCCCTTGCCGCCCCTCTATCCTCATGCCGTCGCAGCATCGGGATAGGCGCCTCCTGGTCCGGGAAGGCCGAACAGTCAGCCCCGGTGCTCTATCTGCCTATCCCGATTGACTTTTTTTTCATCAGGCTGTGATGTTGGGGGCATAAGTGCTCACCGAGATCCGCGGTTTTCGTCTTTTCGGGGGGGCTCCTTTGGCTGGCGCTAGCGGGGAAGACCCATGCCTGGGTCGAGGGGGGGTGTCGGCCGATCGCGGGTCGGCCGTTCCATGCTATTCTGAACCCGGGAGTCGGCCGGACAGTCGCTGCTCGGCCGCGTCAGCGGTCCGAGGGGAGGAAAGTCCGGGCTCCAGAGGGCAGGGTGCCAGGTAACGCCTGGGGGGCGCGAGCCCACGGCCAGTGCCACAGAAAAGATACCGCCTCTATCCGCCGCGGCGGATCGGTAAGGGTGAAATGGTGCGGTAAGAGCGCACCGCGCCGACGGTAACGCCGGTGGCAAGGTAAACCCCACCCGGAGCAAGACCAAATAGGGGGACGAGCGGCCTTGCGCCGCGCCGCGCGGCCCGCGCGTGTCCCCGGGTAGGTCGCTAGAGGCGCACGGCGACGTGCGTCCCAGATGAATGACTGTCCCCGACAGAACCCGGCTTACAGGCCGACTCCCACCTCGATCTCCCGTCCCTCGCGCGCTGCTGGCTGGACGCGGGACCCTCCGTCCCGGCTTCCGCCGCCTCCTTCCCTCCTTTCCTCGATCTCTCAGCCAGACCAAGTCAGACCAAACCCACGGGCTGGTCTCGGGACACCCAGCGCCGCCATCATTTGGGGCGACATGAGGCTTGCGGGGTATCCCCTTGAAATTCCGGCTTCTTCCCGCTTGTGGCGAAATAGATGCAATTAGGTCTCTAACTTGCTGACAAGCGTAAGGAAAATTCAAGTTTCAGCTTGACGGTTGGGGCGAGGTTGCCTAGTATGGAATTAGAAGTGGAGTGAAGTGGAGTAAAAGGGAGCAATTTCGCCATCGGGGGGGCGGCTGTGTTTCGGGGGGTTTCCACCCTTAGTCTGGATGCCAAGGGCCGTCTGGCCATGCCCGCGCGTTATCGCGAGCAGTTGCAGGCCTGTTGCGCGGCGCATCTGGTGGTGACCATCGACACCGATCGCTGCTTGCTGATCTATCCGGAACCCAACTGGCGAGAGATCGAGCGCAAGCTGGAGAAGCTACCTTCCTTCAACCCCACCGCCCGGAAGTTGCAGCGCCTCTACATCGGCCATGCCCATGACGTGGACATGGACAGCCAGGGGCGGGTGCAACTGCCGCCGGAGCTGCGCCAGTTCGCCCAACTCGACAAACGGGTGGCCTTGATTGGCCAGAGCAACAAGTTCGAGCTCTGGGATGAGGACATCTGGGTGGCGCGTCGCGACCAGTGGCTGAACGAAGAGGATCTGGCTGAGCTGGAGTCCTCACCCGAATTCGCGTCCCTTTCGATCTGACTCGATGAGCCGCCCCGTGGCTGACACCGGGCACAGGCCCGTTTTGCTGGAGGAGACCTTGGAGGCCCTGGCGATTCGCCCCGATGGGTTCTATATCGACGCCACCTTTGGCCGGGGCGGGCACACGCGTGCCATCCTCGCCCGGCTGGGGGCTGCCGGCCGCCTCCTGGTCCTGGATCGGGACCCCGCGGCCGTGGCCGCGGCCGAGGCCCTGGCGCAGCGGGACCCACGCCTGGAGGTCGAACATGCCCCTTTCTCCCGTCTGCGGGAGATCGCGCGCCAGCAAGGGCGCCTGGGCGCCGTCGAGGGTCTGCTGCTGGACATCGGCGTCTCCTCGCCCCAGTTGGACGAGGCCGGACGCGGGTTCAGTTTTTCCGCGGACGGTCCCCTAGACATGCGGATGGACAACAGTGGCGGGGAGACGGCCGCGGCCTGGTTGGCGACGGCCCAGGAGGCGGACATCGCCCGGGTCCTGCACGAATACGGCGAGGAGCGATTCAGCCGGCGGATCGCCCGCGCCATCGTCACCGCCCGCGGTCAGGCGCCCATCCTCACCACCGGGCGTCTGGCATCCATCGTGGCGGCGGCCTGCCCGACCCGTGAGCCGGGCAAGCATCCGGCGACCCGCACCTTCCAGGCGTTGCGCATCCAGGTCAATCGAGAACTCGAGGAACTGGGTGCCGCCCTGGCGGCGGTGCGCGACCTCCTCGCGGTGGGGGGGCGTCTGGTGGTGATCAGTTTCCACTCCCTCGAGGACCGTCTCGTCAAGCGGTTCATCAGGGACCAGGCCCGGGGTCAGCAGGTCCCTCGGAGTGTTCCGCTGCTAGCCACCGCGATCCAGCCCTGGCTGGAACCCGTCGGTAAGGCGCTGCATGCCGGGGAGGCCGAGGTCACGGCCAACCCCCGGGCACGCAGCGCGGTGCTGCGTGTGGCGGAGCGGCGGTCATGAGCCTGCGGGATCTGCTGCTGATCGCCTTCCTGGCCCTGGCCGTGGTCACCTCCGGGATCGGGGTGGTCTATGCCAAGTATCAGACGCGGATCGAATTCATCCATCTGCAGGCACTGACCCGGGAACTCCACCGGCTGGAAGAGGAGTGGGCCGTACTGCGGCTGGAGGAGGCGGCGCTGGGCACTCACCCACGGGTGGAGACGGCGGCGCGGTCGCGGCTGGACATGTTCATGCCGCGGGGTGTGGATATCAGAACCATTGGGGGAAAGGTTCATGAACGTTGATCTGGCCCGGCGCAAGAGCGACCCGGCCCGCGAGGGGAAGCGCTTCAATTTCCGGGGACGGAGTCTGCTGCTGCTGGGCGGACTCGGTGTCCTGCTCTGCGCCGTGGTGGCGAGCGTCTTTCAGCGCCAGGTGCTGGAAAGGGAATTCCTGCGGGAGGAGGGTGAGGCCCGCTATCTGCGCGACTGGGAGATCCCGGCCCGACGGGGGATGATCCTCGACCGCAACGGCGAACCCCTGGCGGTCAGTTCCCCCGTGGCCAGCGTCTGGACCGACCCCCGCAAGCTCAAGGACTATCCCGAGGCGATCGGGGAACTGGCCGAGGCGATGCGCCTGCCGGTCCAGGACCTGCGGCAGCGGGTGGCGGAGCGGCAGAACAAGGGCTTCATCTACCTCAAGCGCCGCATCGAACCCGATCAGGCCGAGGAGGTCGCCCGGATCAAGGACGAATTCAAGATCCATGAATTGGGCATGGAGACCGAGTACAAGCGCTTCTACCCCGGTGGGGAGATCTTCGGCCATATCATCGGCTTCACGGATGTCGACGATAAAGGCATCGAGGGCATGGAACTGGCCTTCAATGGCTGGTTGGGCGCGGAGCCTGGCCTGCGCCGGGTCATCAAGGACGGTCGTCAGCAACTGGTCGCCGAGGTGGAGCGGGTGCGCCCGCCGCGCCACGGCAAGGACCTGGAACTGAGCATCGACCGGCGGCTGCAATATCTCGCCTACCGGGAGCTGATGCGCACGGTGCGGGAGCACAAGGCCAAGTCGGCCTCGGCGGTGGTGCTGGATGTCCATACCGGGGAGATCCTGGCCATGGTCAATCAGCCGGCCTACAACCCCAACGGCGATAAGGACGGCGACCAGAGCACCCGCCGCAATCGGGCCGTCACCGATGTCATGGAGCCTGGCTCCACCATCAAGCCCTTCGTCGTAGCCGCCGCCCTGGAGCAGGGCCTG
>WBZM01002380.1_pt1 | contig 16144 bp, 9 predicted proteins | sample 5204271 | NCBI WGS metagenome assembly WBZM01 (sample SAMN12344346, study PRJNA552823) | activated sludge metagenome | biome: Activated sludge suspended growth; feature: Nitrification reactor; material: Wastewater; isolation source: activated sludge from nitrification reactor of wastewater treatment...
CGGTGCCGCCGAAGACCACCATGGTGACCGTGGCCGGGGCCGAGCGGGTGCCGGCGGTGTTGGCGACGGTGTAGGTGAAGGTGAAGGTGCCGGTGGAGGCGCCGGCGCGGTAGTTGACGTTGCCGGAGGCGTCGAGGAAGGCGCCCGGGCCCGTGCCGACGGCGGCGCCGGAGGCGATCTGGATGGAGAGCGGGTCGATGACGGTGCCGACGCCGGCGGTGTCGTTGGCGAGGACGTTGACCACGCGGGTCGTGTTGGCCTGGGTGGCGGTGTTGTCGGCGACGACGGTCGGGGGCGGCGGGGTGAAGGGCACCACGAAGGTCACCAGGGCGACGTTGGAGATGCCGGCGGCGTCCTGGACCACGTAGGTGAACTGGTCCGCGCCGGAGGCGCCGGGCCGCGGCGTGTAGGTGACGCCGGCGGCGGTGGCGACGGCGGTGCCGGTGGCGGGCTGCGTCAGCACCAGGATGGAGGCGGCGCCGGCGAAGGTGTCGTTGGCGAGGACCGGGATGCTGGTGGCCAGGGTGCCGTCCACGGTGGCGCCCAGGTCGTTGACGGCCACCGGGAGGCCGGCGCCGTTCATCGGGTTGCCCGAGCCGACCACGGTGATGGACTCGTAGACGCCGCCGGCGTTGGACTGGACGTTGACCACCATGGGCGGCTCGGTGGTGGCCGGCAGCGCGACGGAGGTGAAGGTGTAGGTGCCGGGGCCGGTGTTGGTCATGAGGCCGCCGCTCGGGCCGAGGACCACCAGCGTGGGGCCGGACAGGTCGGAGGAGGAGGCGGCGATGGTCAGCACGCGGCTGGTCGGGTCGAAGCTGGTGACGGCGTCGATCTGGTCGGTGAGGCCGGCGGTGACCTGGTTGACCGGGTTGGAGGAGAGGTTGGTGACGGTCACGGAGGCCGGCGGGATGAGCGTGGCCGGGTACTCGATGTGGCCGTAGTACTGGCCGGCGGGGAACTCGACGAGCTGGAGCGACGGCATGTCGGTGCCGGTGGCGACCAGGCGCTGGCCGGCGGCCGAGGCGGCCCAGATGTCGACGGTGTTGAGGGCGGCGCTGCGGGAGTAGACGGCCTTCTTGACCGTGAAGGCGGTGGGGATGGGGGCGGTCCACTTCTGGCCGAGGATGAAGCCGAGGGGCTGGATCACGAAGTCGTTGCCGGCGCCGTCCAGGTTGGAGCCCGGGGGGCCGTCGACGCGGACGTAGTTGGTGCCGAAGGGGCTGCCCGTGTAGGTGTGCTCGAAGTTGGGGTCGCCGAGGAACTGCTCGGCGCCGACGGTCAGCGACTCACCCGGGTTGAGCACGTCCCACTGCAGGAAGGGGCCGACGCGACCGCCCAGGGCGCCCTCGAAGTCCAGGTTCGCGAGGGGCACGTCCACCGTGTAGAAGATCGAGCGCGGGCCGTTGGCCTCCACGTCGGGGAAGACCTCGATGCCGTACGGGTGGGTCACCGTGTAGGTGCCGGGGGTGGCGATGTTGGCCACCACGCGGATGCGGGCGAACACGGCCTCCTGGCCGTGCACCGGGGTGGGGCCGGGCAGGTAGCTGGCCTCCAGGGCCGCGATGTACCGGAGGGTGAAGCCGCCGGCGCCGCCCGTGATCTGGGCGTTCATGTCGGCGTAGAAGATCTCGTCACCCACGTTGCCGGCGAAGCCGGCCGGGTTGGCGGCGATGGGGAAGCACATCGGCGCGAGGCCGGCGGCGGCGTTGGGCGACTGCACCTGCGACTTGCAGAGCCCCACCGCCGTGCCGTTGAGGTCGCGGTACCACTGCGGGTACACCAGCACCGGGTCGGCCGGGCCGTGGTCCTGGAGGGCGCCGAACGCCGGCGCGGCGGAGAGCAGGGCGGCGAAGGCCGTCACCACTCGCGCGAAGCTGAGAGTCGTCTTGGTCATGGTGTCCTCCGACTTTGGATGGGACGGCGCGGGCGTCGGGTTCCCCGCCGTATCTCTGGGTCGGAGGAAAGTTGGTCCTCCGATGTCCGGCATTCGCCGGTCCACGGCTGAGAGACACAGCACCCCGTCTCAACGGGCGTCGGTTTCGCTGGGGACACGGTCAGGGACCCCCGGACGGCCGGAAAAGCGCCGGCTGACTGCCACCTGGGACGCGAGGTGCCCCTCCCTGGGCCGGCCGGCGCGGGGAGGGCCGGTGCGGCGGAGCGCAGCAAACCGGCCGGATCTCGGCTAGAATCCCGCCCCCCATGAGCATGAACGACCGCTACGAGCCCCTGTCGATCGAGAGCCGCTGGCAGAAGCGCTGGGAGGAGGCCGGCGTCTTCCGGGCCGGCAACCGGCCCGCCGCCGAGCCGCGCTACGTCCTCGAGATGTTCCCGTACCCCTCCGGCGCCATGCACATGGGCCACGCGCGCGTCTACACCATCGGCGACGCGCTGGCCCGCTGGCTGCGGATGCGCGGCTTCGACGTGCTCCACCCCATCGGCTTCGACGCCCTGGGCCTGCCGGCCGAGAACGCGGCCATCAAGGACGGGCGCCACCCGGCGGAGCGCACCGCCGAGAACATCGTCTCCTTCCGCGCCGAGATGAAGCGCCTCGGCTACTCCTTCGACTGGGCGCGCGAGCTGGCCACCTGCGATCCGGCCTACTACCGCTGGAACCAGTGGTTCTTCCTGAAGATGCTGGAGAAGGGGATCGTCTACCGGCGCCAGGGCAAGGCCAACTGGTGCACCGGCTGCATGACGGTCATCGCCAACGAGCAGGTGGTGGACGACAACACCTGCGAGCGCTGCAGCTCGCCGGTGCTGGAGAAGGTCATCCCGGAGTGGGCCTTCCGCATCACCGCCTACGCCGACCGGCTGCTGGCCGGCCTCGACGGGCTGACCGACTGGCCCGAGCGCATCACCACCATGCAGCGCAACTGGATCGGCAAGTCGGTGGGCGCCGAGGTGGACTTCGCCGTGGCGGGCGGCGGCCCGGCCATCAAGGTCTTCACCACCCGCGTCGACACCATCTACGGCTGCACCTACGTGGTGCTGGCGCCGGAGCACCCGCTCACCTCGAAGGTGACCACGCCGGACCGCAAGGCCGAGGTGGACGCCTTCGTGGCCCGCATGAGGAAGACCGAGGCGGCCGAGCGGACCGGGGAGGGGGCGCCCAAGGAGGGCGTCTTCACCGGCGCCGTCGCCGTCAACCCGTACACCGGGGAGCAGGTGCCGGTCTGGATCGCCAACTTCGTGCTGGCCGAGTACGGCACCGGCGCCGTCATGAGCGTGCCGGCCCACGACCAGCGCGACTTCGAGTTCGCGCGGAAGTACGGCCTGCCCGTCAAGACCGTCATCCAGCCGGCGGCCGGCGAGCGCACCCCGCCCGGCGACCAGCTCCAGGCGGCCACCACCGCCGACGGCGTCACCGAGGCCTCCGGCCCGTTCACCGGGCTGCCCTCGGCGGCGGCCCGGGAGAAGATGGCGGCCCACGCCGCCGCCCAGGGCTTCGGCGCGGCCACGGTGCGCTGGCACCTGCGCGACTGGGGCTTCTCGCGCCAGCGCTACTGGGGCACCCCCATCCCCATCATCTACTGCGACGACCACGGCGCCGTGCCGGTGCCCGAGTCGCAGCTGCCGGTGACGCTGCCGCCCCAGGCCATCATCACGGGCACGGGCGAGCCGCCCCTGGCCAAGGTGCCGGAGTTCGTCAACACCACCTGCCCCACCTGCGGCAAGCCGGCCAAGCGCGAGACCGAGACCATGGACACCTTCGTGGACTCGTCCTGGTACCACGCGCGCTACCTCTCGCCGCAGGACGACACCCGGCCCTTCGACCCGGCCATGGCGAAGCGGTGGCTGCCCATCGACGTCTACGTGGGCGGCCCCGAGCACGCCGTGATGCACCTGCTCTACTTCCGCTTCTGGCACCACGTCATGCACGAGCTCGGCCTGACGCAGGAGTCGGAGCCCTGCAAGCGGCTCGTCACCCAGGGCATCGTCAACGGCCCCGACGGCCGCAAGATGTCCAAGCGCTGGGGCAACGTGGTGCAGCCCAGCTACATGATCGACAAGTTCGGCGCCGACACCGTCCGCCTCTTCATGCTCTTCGCCGCGCCGCCGGAGAAGGACATCGACTGGTCGGACGAGCAGGTGGACGGCCTGTTCCGCTTCCTGCGCCGGGTCTGGAACCTCTTCCACGCCCGCCAGGCCTGCTTCGCCGCCCCCGAGGCGGCGCTGGCGGACGCGGCCGGGCCGTGGCTGGAGCTGCGCCGGCGCACCCACCGGACCATCAAGAAGGTCACCGAGTCCTTCGAGGTCGGCCTCAAGTTCAACACCGGCATCGCCGCGCTCATGGAGCTGATGAACGAGCTGACCGCGCTGGAGCCCACCGCCCCGGCCGAGCAGGCCGCGGTGCGCGAGGCGCTGGTGGCCATGGCCGCCATGCTGGCGCCCTTCGCCCCCCACGCCGCCGAGGAGCTCTGGCACGAGGTGCTGGGGCCGTCCGCCCGCGATCGGCTGCTGGCCGACTCGCCCTGGCCGGCCTACGACCCTGGCCTCACCGTGGCCGACACCGTCACCATCGCCGTGCAGGTGAACGGCAAGCTCCGCGGCGAGGTGCAGGCGGCCGCGGCCGCCGCCGAGGCGGAGGTGCGGGCGCTGGCCGAGGCGGAGGAGAAGGTGCGGCCCCACCTCGAGGGCAAGACCGTCCGCAAGGTGGTCTACGTGCCGAAGCGGCTCATCAACTTCGTGGTGGGGTAGGGGTGGCCGGCCGCGCCTCCAGGCGGTCGGCGCTGGCCGCCGCCCTGTCCGGCCTCCTGGCCTCCGGCGCGCTGGCCGGCTGCGGCTACGGCGCCGCCGCTGGCCTGCGCCTGCAGGGCGGCGCCACCCGCGCCGAGGTCCGCCCCTTCGAGAACCGCTCCTCAGACCCGGGCCTGGGCGCGGCGGTGGCCGCGGCGCTGCGGGCCGAGCTGGCCCGCCGCGGCGCCGAGGGGCCCGGCGGGGCGGTCATCGAGGGGACGGTGCGGACCGAGGGGGCGGCCCCGACGCTGCCCGGGGGCGCCGCCGTCCGGGTGGTCCTGGAGGTGGAGGGGCGCCTGGTGGTCCACGGCGCGGTCGTGACCACGCGCACGGTGCGGCGCGAGGCGGATCACCTCGGCGGCGCCGATGCGCTGGAAGGCGAGGCCAGGCGCGCGCAGGCGCTCCAGCGCCTCTCGCTCGAGGCGGCGCGGGCGCTGGTGGACGCGCTGGAGGAGTAGGCGACGGCGCTCCCGGCGGGAGCGCCGTCGGACCGCAGGCTAGGCCTTGGCGGCGGCCAGCTTCGCCACGGCGGTGGCGAGGCGGCCGATCTTCCGGGAGGCGGCGTTCTTGTGAACCACGCCCTTGGAAGAGGCCTTCCCGATGGTCCGCTCCGCGGCGGCCAGCGCGGTCTTCGCGGCGGCGCCGTCGCCGGTGGCGAGGGCCTCGCGGACCTTCTTCACGGCGCTCTTCACGCCGGTGCGGACCTGGACGTTGCGGGCGCGCTGCTTCTGCGCCTGACGGTTGCGCTTCTCGGCCGATGCGGTGTTCGCCAATCGAGACTCCCTGCGAGTTGAGGGCGCGCTATGTACCGCCCGGTCCAAGGAGAGTCAAGGGGTTGCGCCAGGCCCGGTCACGGCCGGGGCCACCACCGGGCCCGGCGCGCCCCCGGCGCCCGATCTTCGGGCTGCGCCGCGCGCCCTAGGGGCATGCGGTCCCGCGACGCAGGTGCTCGCCGAGGCCTTGGGGGTCAAGGCTGCGCCGGGCGGGGGGGGCGCGGGGCCTTGCGTCGCAAGCCGGTGACGCCCTCGTGACGCGCCGGACCGCGTCCGGAGCCCACCCGCGGGCGCTCGCGTCGCCCGAGTTATCCACGGGGCGCCATTCTCAGGGGCGCCAGGGGGGGAGGGTGTGGATGGGGTGTGGATACCCCTGTGGATGGAGCTACTCAACTACTTGGAACTACAGGCGAGAATGGCCATCCAGCCGGCGCCCGCGATGTGTCGGCCGCGCGACGGCGCCGCACTGCGCCGCCCCGAGGGGCGACTTATCCACCGACTTTCCCCATCGGCAGTGGACGGCCTTCCTGGGCGGCAAGACCAGGCGATTTCGCTTGACGCTCCAGGTCCTTCGCTTCGTCCCAGAGGCGGTCCATCTCGGCCAGCGACGCCGTCCCGGGCGGGACGCCGGCCTCCGCCAGGCGACGCTCCACGTGCGTGAAGCGCGACACGAAGCGCCCCACCGTGGCCCGCAGCGCCTCCTCCGGGGCCAGGCCCAGCTTCCGGCCCAGGTTGGCGAGGGCGAAGAGCGCGTCGCCCAGCTCGTGCTCGATCTCCGCCCGGTCCCCCCCGGCGATGGCCTCGTCCAGCTCGGCCAGCTCCTCCGCCACCTTGGCGCGGGCCCCGGACGCGTCGGGCCAGTCGAAGCCCACGCGGCTGGCCTTCTCGGTGAGCCGGTCGGCGCGGGCCAGCGCCGGCATCTCGCGCGGCACGCCCTCCAGGGCGCTCTCGCCCTTGCCCTTGGCCTTCTTCTCCTCGCGCTTCAGCGCCGCCCACTGCTTGAGGACCCCCTCCGCGTCGCGCACGTCGGCGTCGCCGAAGACGTGGGGGTGCCGGGAGACCAGCTTGTCCGAGATGGCGTCGGCCACGTCGGCGAACTCGAACTCGCCGGTCTCGCGGCGCAGCTCGGCCTGGAAGACGATCTGCAGCAGCAGATCCCCCAGCTCCTCGCGGTGGCCCTGGACGTCGCCGGCGTCGATGGCCTCCAGCACCTCGTAGGTCTCCTCGAGGGCGTAGGGGCGCAGGGTGGCGAGGGTCTGCTCGCGGTCCCAGGGGCAGCCCCCGGGGCCGCGGAGGCGGGTCATGATGGCGAGCAGGCGCTCGATCGACTCGGAGGCGCGGGACATCCGCCTTCCTTAGCGCAGCCGGGGCCGTGCTAGCATCCCGTTCTCGCGTGCCGACCCGGACGACGCCCCTCTCCCTCCTGCTCCTCGCCCTGGCGGCCTGGCCCGCCGCGGGCCGGGCCCAGGTCCAGTCGCCCACGCCGGTGGGCGAGACGGAGCCGGCGGTCCAGCCGGAGCCCCCGGCGGCGCCCCCCAAGGCCAGGGCGGTGCAGCAGGACCCCTCGCCGGAGCCCGGTCCGGCGCCCGACCCGAGCGCCGCCGAGGCCCCCGACACGCTGCCGGCGCCGAAGCCGCCGCCCCCGCCGCCGCCGCCGGAGAAGCCGGCCGCCCGCGCCATCGAGCCGGTCAGCGGCAGCTGGGCCGAGGTGATGGCGCGCTGGACCGAGCGGCGGGCCGCGCTGCGGGAGCAGGACCCGGCCCGCGCCGCCGCGGCCGGCGCCGCGCTCCTCGACCTGAAGCGGCAGCTCGCCATCGGCAACCTCGACGCGCTGGCCACCAGCGAGGTGCGCGAGGCCACCCGGGCCCTCCAGGCCCACCTGCCGGACCTGGCGAGGGCCCACGCCGACCTGGCGGTGCAGCTGGCCCCCGACTCGGCCGACGCCCGCCTGGCCCAGGCGCGGGTGCAGCTGGCGGCCGCGCCGGGCGCCCCCTGGCAGGCCGCCGGGGCGCTCTGGGAGGCCGGGCTGGCGGCGGCCCGCGAGCCGCACACGCGCCGGGCCTTCTACGGCGACCTCTTCAGCGCGCTGCTGGCCGCGGTGGTGACCGCCGCGGCGGCCACGGTGCTGCTCCTCCTGCTGCGCTCCCTGCGCCTCTTCCTCCACGACTTCCACCACCTGCCGGTCCTCCGCGGCACCGCCGCCATCCAGGGGGCCTTCCTCGGCCTGGTGCTGCTGGCGACGCCGCTGGCCTTCGGCCTGGGCCCGTTCCTGGTGCTGGCGCTGGGGGCGGCGGCGGCCTGGCTCTACCTCTCCACCTCGGAGCGGGTGGCGCTCACCGCCGCCCTGCTGCTGGTGGCGGTCCTGCCCTGGGCGGCGCAGGGGGCGGCGCGGCTCACCGCCTGGACCGGGAGCCTGGCCGAGGTGGTCTACGAACTGGAGCACGGCGCCCCCTCCGACGAGGAGGTGGCCGAGGTGGTGGCCCGCGCCGGCGAGGCCCCGCCGCCGGCCCTGGCGGCGGCGCTGGGGCGCCACTTCAAGCGGCGCGGCGACCTCACGCAGGCGCTGCGCTGGTACGAGCGGGCCCAGGCCGCCGGCCCCACCGCCGCGGTGACCGTCAACGTCGGCAACGTGCGCTTCCTCCAGGGCGACCTGGAGGGCGCCAAGCAGGCCTACCTGGAGGCGGGCGACCGCGCCGGCGACGACCTCACGGTGGCGGCGGCGGCCCACTACGACCTCTCCAAGGTCTACCTGCGGGCCTCCGACATCGAGAAGTCGAGCGCGGCCCGGGATCGGGCCGAGCAGGAGGACGCCGCCTTCCTCAAGCGCCACGGCGCCGACGACGACTTCTCGGCCAACCGCTACCTGGTGGACGTGCCGGTCCCGGCGGCGCGGCTGGAGGCCCTGGCGGCCGGGGACGGGGCGCCGGAGGCGGTGCGCGACGCGGTGCAGGCCCGGCTGGGCGCGCCGCTCTCCCGGGCGGCCTGGCCCTGGGTGGCGGGCGGGCTCCTCGGCGGCCTCTGGCTGCTGGCCCTGCTCGGCCTCCGCCTGGGCCCCTCGCGCGCCTGCGAGCGCTGCGGCCGCCCGGCCTGCCGCCGCTGCGACGGGGCCGGCGGGCCGCTCTGCGGCCAGTGCGTCAACGTCTACGTGAAGCGCGGCATGGTCGACGCCCGCGACCGGCTCCGCAAGGAGGCGGCGGTGCGCCGCCACCAGCGGCTCGCCACGGCGGCCACCCGCGTCCTCGCGGTGGTGGGCGGCGGGGCCGGCCACGTGGTCCACGGCCTGGCCGGGCGCGGCCTGGCCATCATGACGGGGCTCTGCTTCGCGGGCTTCGTCGTCTGGTTCTGGCGCGGCGTGGTCCCGCCGCCGCTCCCCTCGCCCTACGTGCTGTGGGGCAAGCTGGCGGTGGCGGTGCCGGCCGGGGTGCTGGTCTACCTGCTGGCCGTGCGGGACGCCTTCCGCCGGACGCGGGGCCAGGGGTAGGGCATGGCGCTCCAGGGCACCCTCAAGGACTTCGGGATCGCCGAGATCCTCCAGCTCATCGGCCAGCAGGCCAAGAGCGGCGTGCTGCACCTCTCCTCCCGCGAGGACGAGATCCACATCACCATGGCCGACGGCGCGGTGGTGCGCGCCGAGTCGGCCGGGCGCAAGGCCAGCGAGAAGCTGGGGATGCGCCTGGTGCGGGCCGAGCTCATCACCCAGCCGCAGCTCGACTACGCCCTCGACATCCAGAAGCGCACCCTGCGCCGCCTCGGCGACATCCTGGTGGAGCTGGGCTACGTCCAGGTGGAGAGCCTGCGCCAGATGACCGGGCTGCAGACCACCGAGACGGTCTACCGGCTCTTCCACTGGAAGAGCGGGACCTACGCCTTCGAGGCCGGCGACGTCGAGTGGGACCCCGAGACGGTGACGCCGCTGCGCGCCGAGTCGGTGCTGATGGAGGGCTACCGGCAGGTCGACGAGTGGCCCCTGATCCGCAAGCGCATCCCCTCGATGGCCCTCACCTTCGAGCGGCTCAAGACGCCGGAGCCGGCGGCCGCGCCGACGCCGCCGCCGGGCGGGCACGGCGGGGCGCGCACCGACGAGGTGGACGCGGCCTTCGACGCCCTGGGCGGCGGCGGGGACGCCGAGGGGGGCCGCACCGACCTGACCCTGGGGCGCTCCGAGCGGCGGGTCTTCGAGCTCGCGATCCCGGGGCGGCCGGTGGAGCGGATCGTCGATCTCTCCCGCCTCGGCGAGTTCGAGACCTGCAAGGCGCTCCTCAACCTGGTCAACCTCGGGTTCCTCGCGCCGGCCGAGGCGGTGCGCGACCGCGCCGGCCCGGTGGGGGCCTACGCGCGGGACTGGCAGAACCGGCTGCGCGCCGGGGCGGCCCGGCTGGTGGCCACCCTGGCCATCGCCGCCGCGCTGGCCGGGCTGGCGGTCTGGATCGACGAGCGGGGGCTGGCCTGGGGCGAGGGGCACGGCGGGGCGGCGGTGCGCGACAACGGCGCCCAGCGCTTCCTGGCCCGCGCCCAGCTGGCCCGCCTGGGCGGCGCGCTGGAGGTCTTCCGGCTGGAGAAGGGGGCCTACCCCGAGCGGCTCGAGGAGCTGGTCGAGGCGGGGCTGGCGAGCCCACGCGATCTCCATTACCCCTGGACCCAGCCGTACCACTACCGGCGTCGCCCCGAGGGGCGCTTCGTGCTCCTCCCGCCGGTGGAGTGAGGACCCACTCGTGGCCGACCCCTCGCCGCGGCCCAGCGCCCGGCTCGACTTCCCCGACAACGATCGCGTCCGCGCCCTCTGCGGCGCCCACAACGAGCACCTGAAGCTCGTCGAGCGCCGGCTGGGGGTCCAGCTCGGGCTGCGCGGCGGGCAGGTGGTGGTGGGCGCGCCCGACGCGGCCCGACTGGAGCAGGCCGAGCGGCTCCTCCGCGAGCTCTACGGCCTGCTGGAGGACGGCTTCCCGCTCCACCTGGAGGACGTGGACCAGGCCACCAAGCTGGCGGCGCAGGGCGTGGCCCTCCGGGAGGTCTTCGGCGAGACCGTCTTCGTCTCGGCGCGCCACCGCGTCATCACGCCCAAGGGCCTGGCGCAGAAGCGGTACATCCAGGCCATCCGCGACCAGGACATCGTCTTCGGCATCGGCCCGGCCGGCACCGGCAAGACCTACCTCGCCATGGCCATGGCGGTGGCGGCGCTGGTGGAGCGCAAGGTGAAGCGCATCGTGCTCACCCGGCCGGCGGTGGAGGCCGGCGAGAAGCTGGGCTTCCTCCCCGGCGACATCGCCGAGAAGGTGAACCCCTACCTGCGGCCGCTCCACGACGCCCTCTTCGACATGGTGGACGACGACAAGGCCAACGCCTTCATCGAGCGGGGCACGGTGGAGGTGGCGCCGCTGGCCTTCATGCGCGGCCGCACCCTCAACGACGCCTTCATCATCCTCGACGAGGCCCAGAACACCACCACCGAGCAGATGAAGATGTTCCTCACCCGGCTCGGCTACGGCTCCAAGGCGGTGGTGACCGGCGACGTGACGCAGGTGGACCTGCCGAGCGGCCGCCCCAGCGGCCTGCTGGAGGTGCAGAAGGTGCTGAAGGGCGTGGAGGGCATCGCCTTCTGCACCTTCTCCGAGGTGGACGTGGTGCGCCACCCGCTGGTGCAGGAGGTGGTGCGCGCCTACGAGGCCTTCGAGGTCGAGAAGGCGGAGGCGCTGGCCCAGCGCCGCGCCGCCCGGGCGGCCGGGGGCGCCGGGCCCGACCCCGCGCCGGGACCCCGGGAGGGCGACCCCGACACGGGCGCCTGACGCGCCCGGCACCCGGTTGCCTTCCGGCCACCCGGGTGCGAGGCTCCCGCCGTGCCCGACGCCCCCCAGCCCCCTTCGCCCGGCCCGGCCTGGCGCGAGCGCCTGGGCCGCGCCGACCTGCCGGGCCAGGTGGTGGCGCTGCTGCTCCTGGCGGCGGTGGGCGCCGCCGGCGGGTTCCTGCTGGTGCCGCCGGGCCCGGGGCGCCTGCCGGAGGCCGGCGCGCTCGGCACCCTGGCCACCGCCACCGTCAAGGCCGATCGCGACTACGACCTCCTCGACGACGAGGGCACCGCCCGGCGCCGCGAGGCGGCCGCCGACGCGGTGCGGCCGGTCTACGACGCCGACGAGGGGGCGGTGGAGGAGGCGGTGGCCCGCATCCACGCCGCCTTCTCCCTGATGCGCGCCGAGGAGGCGGCCCTGCGCGGGCAGCGGGCCGCCGCCGAGCCGGCCGAGCTGGCCCGGCGCTTCGCCTCGCAGCGCGAGGCCTTCGTGGCCCGCCTGCAGCTCCAGGTGGGCGACGCCGAGTTCGCCGCCCTGGCGGCGGCCCGCTTCGCCGAGCCGGTGGAGCGGGAGCTGGCCGGCCTGGCCCAGCTGGGGCTCTCGGGGCTGGTGGTGGGCGATCGGGCCCTGCTCCCGCCCGACGCGCTGGTGGGGCTGGACGTGCGCGCCTACCACGGTGACCCCGCGGCGGAGCGGCTGGTGCTGGACCGCTCCCTCATCCGCACCGTGAACACCGCCCGCGAGGAGGTGGCGCGGGCCGGGGCGGCGCGCCTGGCCGCCCTGCCGCCGCCGCTGCGGGCGGCGCTCCTCTCGCTGGCGGCGCAGGCGGTCCGCCCCACGCTGGTGCAGAGCCAGGCCGAGACGGCGCGGCGGCAGGCCGAGGCGGCCGCCCGGGTCAAGCCGGTGGTCATCCCGGTGAAGCGCGGCGAGCGGATCGTGGAGGAGGGCGAGCGGCTGGAGGCCCGCCACCTGGCGGTCTTCGACGCCATGCGGGCCGCCCAGCGCGGCCAGGATCGCTCGCTGGTGCGGCTGGGCGGCGCGCTGCTGGTGGCCCTGCTGGTGGCCTGCCTGTGGCGCTACGCCCGGCTGGCGCTGCCGCGCTTCCGGCCCACCCGCAAGGACGCGCTGCTGCTGGCGGCGCTCCTCTCCGGCACGCTGGCCCTGGCCTCCCGCGGCCCCCCGGCGCTGGAGCACCTGGCCGAGCACCTGCCGCTCATGCCGCGCGGCGCGCTCCCGTGGCTCCTCCCGCTGGCGGCCGGCACCGTGCTGGCGCGCCAGGTGCTCAACGCCGAGGCGGCGCTGGTGCTGGCGCTGGCCTCGGCGCTGGGGGCCGGGCTGGTGGCCGGCCCCTCGCTCACGGTGGCGCTGCAGGCGGCGGTCACCGCGCTGGCGGCGGCCGGCGCGGGGCGCCGGGCGCACCGCGGCGCCGGCGCGCTCCGGGCGGGCCTGGCGGCCGGCCTGGCCGGGGCGGTGCTGGCGGCGGCCCAGGGGCTCCACGCCGGGCGGGAGGGCTCGGCCATCCTGGCGGCCGCGGCGGCGGCGCTGCTGGGCGGCGCGCTGCTCCTGCCCGCCCTGGTGGCGGCGCTCCGGCCGGCGGTGGAGGGGCTGCTCGGCTACGTCACCGACGCGCGGCTGCGCGACCTCGCCAGCCTCAACCACCCGGCGCTCAAGGAGCTGATCGTCCAGGCGCCGGGCACCTACCACCACGCCATCGTCATGGGCAGCATGGTGGAGGCGGCGGCCGAGGCCATCGGCGCCGACCCGCTCCTCGCCAAGGTGGGCGCCTACTACCACGACCTCGGCAAGCTCAAGAACCCGCTGGCCTTCGCCGAGAACCAGCGCGGCGAGAACGAGCACGACGCGCTGGCCCCGGCCATGAGCGCCCTCATCGTGAAGCGCCACGTGGCCGACGGCCTGGAGCTGGCGCGCCGCTGGCGCCTGCCGCGCCCGGTCACCGACCTCATCGCGCAGCACCACGGCACGCGGCGCATCGGCTACTTCTGGGCCAAGCAGCAGAAGGCGGCCGAGGCGGGCGGCGCGCCGGCCGACGAGGGGGCCTTCCGCTACGCCGGGCCGCGGCCACGCACCCGCGAGGCGGCGCTGGTGATGCTGGCCGACGCCGCCGAGGCCTCGGTGCGGGCCCTGCCGTCCGCCTCCCCGGAGGCGGTGCGCGCCACCGTGGCGGCGCGGCTGGCCGAGCTCTCGGCCGAGGGGCAGCTCGACGAGTGCGACCTCACGCTGCGCGACCTGGCCACGGTGACCGAGGCCATGGTGGGCGCCCTGCTGGCCATGGCGCACCCCCGGCCGGAGGCCGGCGCCCGCCCGCCCGAGGGGCGCCCCGCGGTCCACCTGGTGGGGCGCCCGTGACGGTGGAGAGCCGCAGCCGGCACCCGAAGGGCGCCGCCACGGCCCGCCGCCTGGCGCGCCGCGCCGAGGCCTACCTGGCCGCCCTGGGGCGGGCCGAGGCGGAGCTGTCGGTGCTGGTGGTCACCGACGGACAGATCAGGGGGCTCAACCGGGCCTGGCGCGGCAAGGACAAGGCGACCGACGTCCTCTCCTTCCCCCTCACCGATCCGCCCGGGAGTGGGCCCCACCTGGGCGACGTGGTAGTGTCCCTGGACACGGCCACCCGGCGGGCGAGGGGCGAGCGGCGGTCGCTCGCAGCGGAGCTCGACCGGTACCTGGCGCACGGCCTCCTCCACCTGCTCGGGCACGACCACGAGCGGCCGGGTGAGGCCAGGCGCATGGCCGAGGCCGAGGAAGCGTTGATCGGCGCGGGCGGCCTGGTGGGCGCCGCGCTGGGGCAGGGCAGGAGCGGATGGACCCGTTCGCGGACATCGATCTCGACTCGGAGTCGGTCTGGCTCGACGGCGCGTGGTACACGCGCGACGACCTGGCGCGGCGGATCAAGGAGATGATCGAGGCGGGGGACTTCCGGGTCTCCCGGCCCAGCCAGGCGCTGGAGCGGCTGGAGGCCGCCCTCGGCCAGGCGCAGGTGGTGGCGGTGCGCATGCCCGAGGACCTGGCGCAGGCCGCCGCCGCGACCGCGGCGCGCCTGGGGCGCCCGGTGGGCCACCTGGTGCGCGAGGCCATCGCCTACTACCTGGCGGCCGCGGCCGCCTACGGGGCCGCCCAGGCCCAGGCCGAGGCGGCCCAGGCGCTCGCGCCGGCCGCCGCGCCGGCGGTGGACGTCGACCTCGACGCCGAGCCGACCGGCGGCTTCTTCAAGAAGGCCCGCTGACGCCGATGAAGCGCCTCGCCCCGCTCCTCGCCGCCCTCGGCTCGGGCGCCGCCATGGCGCTCGCCCTCCCGCTGGTCGTCCCCTGGCTCTCGCTGCGCCAGCTCGATCCGGCCGGCCGCCTGGAGGTGGTGGCCTGGGTGGCGCTGGCGCCGCTGCTGGTGGTGGTGGCGCGGGCCGGGACCGCGCGCCGGGCCTTCGGGCTCGGCCTGCTGGCCGGGCTGGCCTACTTCTTCGCCGCCATCTACTGGGTCAGCCACGCCATGACCGCCTTCGGCGGCCTGCCGTTCGCGGTGGCGTTCCTGGCCCTGACGCTGCTGGTCGGCTACATGGCCTTCCACTGGGCCCTGGCCGCGGCGGCCATCTCGGCGCTGCACCGCCGCCTGGGGTGGCCGCTCTGGCTGGCGGCCCCGCCGGCCTGGACCGCCGCCGAGCTGCTGCGCAACCACCTCCTCACCGGCTTCCCCTGGGGCAACCTGGGCTACACGCAGGTGCGGACGCTGCCGGTGGCGCAGCTGGCGGCGCTGCTGGGCGTCTACGGCATCGCCTTCCTGGTGGTGCTGGTCAACGCCGCGCTGGCCGACGCCTGGCTGGCGCGCCGCGCCGGGCGGCCGCTGCCCCGGCGGGCGCTGGCCGGCGTGGCCCTGGCGCTGGCGGCGGTGGTGGCCGGCGGCACCTGGCGGCTCGCGGCGCTGCGCGCGGAGATCGCCGCCGCGCCCGCGCTCACCGTGGGGCTGGTGCAGCCCAACCTCGACCAGGCCCAGAAGAACGCCGCCCGCGACCACGTGGGCTACGTCCTCGACCGGCTGGTGCCGCTCACCCAGGAGGCCGACCGGGCGGGCGCCGACCTGGTGGCCTGGCCGGAGGCGGCCTTCCCGGCCTACGTCCGCCCGACCATCGCCACCTTCGACGGGGCGCGGGCCCGGCTGCCCCGGCTCGAGCGGGCCCACCTGCTCCTGGGGGCGGCCACGCTGAAGCAGGTGGCCGCGCCCGGCGAGGCGGCCCGCTACAAGGTGGAGAACACCAGCTTCCTGGTGGCCCCGGACCTCGCGGTGCGCGGCCGCTACGTGAAGCACCACCTGGTCCCGTTCGGCGAGTACGTGCCGCTGGCCGACTGGCTGCCCTTCCTGAAGCAGGTGGTGCCGGGCATGGCCCCGGCCAGCCCGGGCGGCGCCCTCACGCTCCTCGAGTTCCCCGGCCCGGGTGGCGCCCCGGTGAAGGTCGGCTCGATGATCTGCTTCGACGCCATCTTCCCGGAGGTGGCCCGCGGCTTCGCCCGCCAGGACCCGGATCTGCTGGTCAACCCGACCAACGACGCCTGGTACGGCTACTCCTCCGGCCCCTACCAGTTCCTGGCCATCGTGCAGCTGCGGGCCATCGAGACCGGCCGGTCCATCGCGCGCCCGGCCTACGCCGGCGTCTCGGCGCTCATCCTGCCCACCGGCGAGCTCCTCCCGGGCGCGCTGGAGGTGGGGCCGGTGGATCCGGACCTGGCGCCGGATCCGGCCGAGCCGGCCCGCCTGCTGGTGGGGAAGGTCCCCATCTTGCGCGGCCGGACCCCGGTGACTAGCATCGGCGACCTCTTCGCCCAGGCCTGCGCGGCCGCCACG
>WBZM01002382.1_pt1 | contig 16121 bp, 13 predicted proteins | sample 5204271 | NCBI WGS metagenome assembly WBZM01 (sample SAMN12344346, study PRJNA552823) | activated sludge metagenome | biome: Activated sludge suspended growth; feature: Nitrification reactor; material: Wastewater; isolation source: activated sludge from nitrification reactor of wastewater...
AAATCCTGCTCCAGATCGCGGAGCCGCTCTTCGGCCGCCTTCGACAAGTCGTAGGATTGACCCGCCGACTCCAGTTCGGCCGACTCGATCTTTTTCACTTCCTCGACGAAGACCGCCACCAGGGGTTCGTACCCCTTTTTTTCGGGCAAGGGCCGGATGCGCAGATCGACCAGCCGGATAACCCCCTCCTGGGGCAGGCGGATGTTGGAAAAGCGGAGTTCCTGCCGCTGGCGAAACACCTTTTGAATGCCGGTCGTCAGGGGGATGGCCAGCTCCCTGGCGGCCATCTTGGAAATGTCGTTGACCACTTTGCCCGAGGGCAGCCTGAAATAGCCCCCGGCGTCCCCCAAGACATGCAGGACCTCCAGTTGCGCGTTGACGATGACCGCCAGCGGGATGTAGTCCTGGGTCACCACTTCCAGAAACCGCTCCAGCACCCGCTCCTCCTCACTGAGGCGCAACGCGCGGCGGACGCCGGCAAATTGCCCCCGGAGTTCGCGCGAGCGGGTGTCGGTCACGGACAGCAGGTGGGTCGCGTCGGACAAGGGCTTGAGGCGTCCCTTGGAGCGATAGAGCTTCCATTTCGGGTCGATGGCCTCGAAATAGTCGGTCATCTCGCCGGTGGTCTCGCTGGTCCCCAACAGGAGAAGACCGCCGGGGTTAAGGGAAAAATTAAAAAATTCAAGAACCTTGTGTTGCAGGATCGGCTGCAGGTAGATCAGCAGGTTGCGGCAACTGATCAGAGCGATGTTGGTGAACGGCGGATCCCGGATCAGGTTGTGCTGGGCGAACACCACCATTTCCCGAATGCTGCGGGCGATCTGGAAATTGTCGTCTTTCTTGTAAAAGTATTTGGACAGCAAGCGGGGGGAAACATCGGCGGCGATGCTCTCGGGAAAGCAGCCGTTGGCGGCGAAGTGAATGGCGTCGCGGTCGATATCGGTGGCGAAAATCTTCACGTCGCGCGAGACGCCCAGTTGTTCCATCGTCTCGCGGGCTAGGATGGCCAAGCTGTACGCCTCCTCCCCCGTGGAGCAACCCGCCACCCAGAAGCGGATTTCCCGGGTGTTGGCGCTGTTGAGGATCTCCGGCAAACCATATTGCGCCAAGCGATCATACGCATCCTGATCGCGGAAAAAACTGGTGACGCCGATCAACAGCTCGCGATACAGCGCCACCGCCTCGCCGGGGCGGTTCGAGAGAAAGGCGACGTAGTCCTTGATGTCGTCGGTCTGATTGATGGTCATACGGCGCTCGATGCGGCGGGTGACGGTGCTGGGCTTGTAGAACGTGAAATCGACTTTGCACTTTTCCCGCAGGATGGCGAAGATGCGGGTCAAGCCCTGCTCGTCGCTCAACAGGGTCTCGGAGCGCTCGACCTTGGTGATGTAGGGGTGCTTGGCGAAGGACAGCAACTGGCCGGGCATCTGGTCGGGCGGCAGCACGAAATCGACCAGGCCGGTGGCGATGGCCGCCCGCGGCATCCCGTCGAACTTGGCGCTCTCCTCGCTCTGGACCATCACCATACCGCCGTATTCCTTGATGACGCGCACCCCGCGGGTGCCGTCGCTGCCCGTGCCGGAGAGAATGATGGCCACCGCCTTCTCGCTCTGATCTTCGGCCAGCGAGCGGAGAAACACGTCGATCGGCAGGTTGACGCCCTTGCTGTGATCCTGCTCGCTCAGCAACAGCTTGCCGTGGAAGATGGTCAGGTTTTTCTTGGGCGGGATCAGGTAAACGTGATTGGGCAAAACCAGCATCCCGTCCTCCGCCCGATGGACCGGCATCAGGGTTTTCTTGGAGAGCAGCTCGACCATCAGGCTTTTGTAGTCGGGCGAAAGGTGCTGGATCACCACGAAGCCCAGGCCGCTTTCGGGCGGCATGTGGCTAAAGAACAGCTCGATGGCCTCGAGACCGCCGGCCGACGCGCCGACCGCCACGTAATGCGTGGGCGCGGGGGTCGTCGCCACGACCGGGCTGTCCGCCTTGGTTTCCAGGGCATCCTTCCGGACCTTGTCACTGGCTTTTTTCATGCTGCAAAACTCCTAAAGCGATACGCGCGGTTTCGACCGGCCGCACTCGCGGAAGCGGGCGATATCGCGCGTCCGGAACTTGCCTCGCCGGCAATCGACGCTGGTATCGGAAACGGCTTTCGGGCCTCTGCTCCCGGCCGCAGACACCGCTCCAGGCCGAGAAGAGCGCCCGCATCGGACGGGACCGCGATAGGCCCCGAACGCCGACCGGACATCGGTCGAACCATCATGACGCCGAGCCCGCCGCCTTCGCTATCCGACCCCGGCACCTTGGGCCTGGAGGTCGGCGTGATAGGACGAGCGGACCATCGGCGCCGAGGCGACGTGGGTGAAACCCAGCGCCTCGCCGAACGCCCGCAGATGCTCGAACTCTTCGGGCGGCGCGTAGCGCTCGACCGGCAGATGGTGGATGCTGGGTTGCAGGTATTGGCCGAGCGTCAGCATGTTCACATCATGAGCGCGCAGATCGCGCATCACCGCCTCGATTTCGGCCAGCGTTTCGCCCAGCCCCAGCATCAATCCCGACTTGGTGGGAATGCGCGGATGGCGAGCCTTGAAGCGCTTCAGCAAATCCAGGGAGTATCGGTAGTCGGCGCCGGGCCGGGCCTGCCGGTACAAGCGCGGCACGGTCTCCAGGTTGTGGTTGAACACGTCCGGCGGCTCGCGCTCCAGAATTTCCAAGGCCACGTCCACCCGTCCCCGAAAATCCGGGGTCAGGGTTTCGATGACGATGCCCGGCCGGCCGGCGCGCACCGCCCGGATGCAGGCGGCGAAATGCGCCGCGCCGCCATCGCGCAGATCGTCCCGATCCACCGAGGTGATGACCACGTATTTCAAGCCCATCGCCGCCACCGTCCGCGCCAAATTCTCCGGCTCGGCGGGGTCGAGCGGGTTGGGCCGGCCGTGCCCCACGTCGCAGAACGGACAGCGGCGGGTGCAGATGTCGCCCATGATCATGAAGGTGGCGGTGCCGTGCCCGAAGCATTCGCCGAGATTGGGGCAACTGGCTTCCTCGCAGACCGTGTGCAGGTGGTTGTCGCGCAAAATCCGCTTCAGCCGCAGCACTTCCGGCGTGCCGGGGAACGGGGCGCGAATCCAGGTCGGCTTGCGCAAGCGCTGCCCCGGATCGCTCGGGGCGATCTTGACCGGAATGCGGGCGACTTTTTCGGCACCGCGCAATTTCTCGCCCTGAAGGGGCGTGGTTTTATTATTCGTTGGCTGGATCGTGGGGGGTTCGGCGACAGCGAAGACGGCATCGCCGGGAGCGGTACGTTCGGGCATGGTGTGTTCCTGAAGTGAGCGCGCGAATATCCTGGAATCTGGACTCGAGATTTCGCCGTAATTTCCCGCCAAACCCAGCGGCGGCGGCAATGATGGCAATCAGGGCAATCCCGCGCGAAGGGCGAAACAAGTGTAGCCCAGCTTGTGGCCGAGGCGCGGTAAAAGTGCCTCGGCGGCAGCTTCCAAGGTCAATTCGACCCCGAAATCCCGCAACTGGGTCACCCGCAACCCGGGATAGCCGCAGGGATTGATGCGGCTAAACGGCTCCAGGTCCATGGCCACGTTGAGGCTCAGGCCGTGATAGGAACGGCCTTGGCGGATGCGCAGCCCGAGCGAGGCGACCTTGGCGCCCTCCAGGTAAACTCCCGGCGCGTCGGGCCGGGCCTGGGCGACGATGCCATGAGCCGCCAGCAGTTCGATCACCGCTTGTTCCAGGATCGTCACCAGCGCCCGCGCGCCCAGCCCCAGCCGGCGCACGTCCAGCAGGCAGTACACCACCAGTTGGCCGGGGCCGTGATAGGTCACTTGCCCGCCGCGATCCGCTCGAACCACCGGAATGTCGCCGGGCGCCAGCAGGTGTTCCGGCTTGCCGGCCACGCCCTGGGTAAAGACCGGCGGATGCTCGACCCACCACAGCTCGTCCGGGGTCGCGGCGTCGCGGCCGTCGGTGAACGCCCGCATCGCGTCGAACACCGGCCGGTATTCGCACCGTCCCAACCGGCGCAACAGCAGCGGCTCAGCGCGCCGAACCAACGCGGTCGCGCCCGGATTCACAGCACCAGCGCGATTCGCGGGTGGCCGCCGAGTTCCCGGTAGATGGCGTCCAACTGCGCCCGGGCGCGGGCGCGCACCACCACCGTCACCGACTGGTAGCGGCCGGCGCGGCTGTCCCGCACCCGCACCCGCGCCTCGTCGAGATCGGGGGCGTGGCGGCGCACCAGCTCCACGGCCAGCAGCCGGAGATCGAAATCGCCGGCGCCCATGATCTTGATGGGAAAATCGCACGGAAACCGCAACAGCGACTCGCCGTCCGCTTCGGGCGCTTTCCCGTTCATGGCCGCTCTCAATGGAACAGGTAGTAGAAGAACATCAAAATCGAGTCGATCAACCGCCCGAACCAACCGCTTTCGGGCACTTCCTTCAGCGCGACCAGCGGCGTCCTGCTCACCTCCTGCTCTCCCAGCTTGACCACGATCTCGCCAAACGCTTGATCTTTTTGCGCCGGCGCCACGATTTTCGGCTGGACGGTGGTGGTGGTGCTGACCTGCGGCGCCTGCCCCCTGGGCACCGTCACGTACAAGGGATAGGTGACGCCCAACGGCAATTCGTTCTCCTTGCCCTTCCAGATGCGGGTGGTGAGAATCGGCGCGTTGGCGTCGTGCAGCTTGCGGCTCTCGAAAAAGCTGAAACCGTAGTTCAGCAATGCTTGGCTGGCCACGAAACGATCTTTTTCCTTGTCGGCGCCCAACACCACCCCGATCAGCCGGGTATCGTTGCGCTTGGCCGACGACACCAGGCAGTAACCGGCCGATTCGGTGTGGCCGGTCTTGACGCCGTCCACCGAGGAATCGGTCAGCAACAAGCGGTTGCGGTTCTGTTGCTCGATGTTGTTGTACTTGAAGCTGCGCACCGAATAGCGGGCGTAATGCTCGGGAAAATCCAGGATCAACGCCCGGGCCAAGGCGGCGATGTCGCGGGCGGACATGTAGTGGTTGGCGTCGGGCAAACCCGGCGCGTTGGTGAAGTGGCTGTTTTTCAATCCCAGCCGTTCCGCTTCCTGGTTCATCAGCTTGGCGAACGTTTCCTCGGAACCGGCCACATGCTCGGCCAGCGCCACGGTGGCGTCGTTGCCGGACTGCACCACCATGCCCATCAGCAAATCTTCCACCGGTACCTGCGTGCCCACCTTGACGAACATCTTGGAGCCGGGCGTCTTCCAGGCCCGCTCGGTGATGGTCACCTTGTCGTCCAGATGGATCTTGCCGGACTTCAGGGCCTTGTAGATGACGTAACCGGTCATCAGCTTGGTGATGCTGGCCGGCTCCATCCGCTCGTCGCCTTTCGCGTTGGCTAGCAGGTTGCCGCTCTGGTGATCCATCAGCACATAGGCGCGCACCGGCACTTGCGGCGGCGGCGGCACGGGCTCGGCTCGGGCGCCGGTCGAGCCGAGCGTCAGCAGAACGAAGGCGAGAAGCGGCGCTAGCAGGGTACGGACTACATTCGAATACGGCATGTCGCGGCTGTCTTCCGGAGGGTTGCAAACCAGATGGGCGATTCTAGCCAGAAGCCCGCCCTAAAAACAAACCGCCTTGACGCTGAGGCGGGCAAGGCGAGCAGCGGTCGGGGCCGGGGTAAAAGTCGGGACGGGCGCGGGCCTCAGTCGATCGCCGTTCGGTGGCGACCTGCCCTCAAGCCGGCCAACCGCACCGCCGGCTTGGCGGCGCCGGATTCGCGAGCCGGCGCCCGAGTTTCCTGGCGGTTGGCCGAATCCGACAACTTGCGGGCATCGCGCCGCGTCACATCGCTCGACCGTTCGCCCGAAAAGCGGCCATCGCGGCGTCCGGCCGGCGTCACCGCCGAATCAAATCGGTCGCTCTTGCCGCCGGCGGAAACCGGCGAGCGACGTTGCTCTCCCGCCGTCTTGCCTTTCAGCGCGGTCTCGGCCGAAGCCAAGCGAATGGGAGACCGGACCCGACTTTCCTGCCCGCTCTTGGCTGGCGATTTGGAGATCACCGGATTCGCCGTCGCCTTCGGTGCGGCACGCGCCACGGCAGGCACCGCCGGCCGCGCTGACGTGCGAGTTCGTGCCGCGCCGCGCTCGGTAACCGTCTCTTTTGCGGGACGGATCGAGGGTGTATCCACCACCGGCGCTGCCGGCGGATTGGAGTCCTCGCGAGCGACCGGGATCGTGGCCAGCTCGGATTTCGATTCGGGCTGGATCGGTCGACCCGCCAGCCGTTCAGGGGTTTCGGCGCGAGCGGTCGCCGACTCCGGACGGGGCGGTTCCGGCGCCACCGGACGGATCGGTTCCTCGCGAGCGACTTGGATTGTGGCCGGTTCGGACCTCGACTCAGGGCGGCTCTCGCGGTTGATCGGCGGTTCCGGGGTTTCGGCCGGAATCGTCGCCAGATCCGACCGAAACAAAGGGGGCCGCGAGGGAGAAAGGTCCGAGGCGGCCAGCCGGATCGGCTCTTCGCGAGCGAATTCGATAGCGGTCGATTCGGACTTCGATTCGGGCCGACTCTGGCGACTGGCCAGTCGTTCCCGGCTCTCGGCGCGACGCGCCGCCAGCTCCGGCAACGACTGGTAAGGTTCCAGGGCGGCCACCTCCACTTGGGCGGTCCCTTGTCCCAGCATCCCCAGCCGGTCGGCGGCGGCGTAGGACAGATCGATGATGCGCCGGCCGACGAACGGCCCGCGATCGTTGACCTTGACCACGACGTTGCGGCCGTTCTCGAGATTGGTCACCCGCACGTAGGTCGGGATCGGCAGGCTCTTGTGGGCGGCGGTCAGGTCGAACATGTTGTAGCGCGGGCCGCTGGAGGTCTTACGGCCGTGAAAATCCCAGCCGTACCAGGAAGCGATGCCTTGCTCGCGATAGCCCTCGCTGGTTTCCTTGACCCGGTAGCGCCGGCCGAACACCCGGTAAGTGTCGGGATTGCCGCTGCGACTGGGGGGTTCGATCCGGGGAACGGGCTCGCCGTTGCCGCCCTCGATCGCGAGGGGATCGCCGGATGGCGGGCTCGCTGGCGCACGGCTGTCGGGGACCGTGCTACAGCCGGCCAGCGCGCCCGCCAGCGAGGCCCAGACCACGGCATGGCTCCAGTAGGATTTCGCCATAAAAAAACCTCCCTTCCGCCGACGGACGCGCCGGCGGCGCGCTCGATCAGCGCGGTTCTTGTTGATTTTCAGGATGACTCAGTCGGCGCGAGCGGCGAGTTCCGGGGCGGGAACCCCGGCATAGGGCCGGGCGTGGCGCTCGCGAATTTCCTGGCTGAGCTGATACACCGCCATGGCGTACAACTGGCTACGATTGTAGCGGGTGATGACGAAAAAATTATCGTATCCCAGCCAGTATTCGGGGCCGTCGCGTCCCTGCAACTCCAGCAGCATCGCGTTCTGCGCGTCGCCGACCGGCTCCAGGGGCGCGACGCCCTGGCTCCGCAAGCTGGCGACGCTGTAGCGGGGCTGGCTCAACTGGCGGCTGACCAAGGCCGGATAGCGGCCGCCGCTGACCGAAGCGGGCGAAGCGACCGGCTGGCCGGCTCGCCAGCCGTTCTTGCTGAAATAGTTGGCGACGCTTCCGATGGCGTCGCGGGGATTGCGCCAGAGGTCGCGGTGGCCGTCGCCGTCGAAATCGACCGCGTAGGAGCGGAAGCTGCTCGGCATGAATTGCCCGTAGCCCATCGCCCCGGCGTAGGAGCCGCGCGGCGCCAGCGGATCGACGCCTTCCGCGCGGGCCAGCAGCAGGAAGTTCTCCAGTTCCTTGCGGAAATAATCCGCCCGCCGGGGATAGTCGAACGCCAGGGTGGCGAGGGCTTCCAGCACCCTGTACTTGCCCATGTTGCCGCCGTACTGGGTTTCCACGCCGATGATGGCGACCACGTACTCGGGCGGCACGCCGTACACCTGCTCGGCCTTGGCCAGCGCGGCCTCGTTGGCCCGCCAGAACTCCACCCCCCCCTGAATGCGCTTGGGCGTGAGGAAAATCGGCCGGTAGGCGTGCCAGGGCTTCGATTCGGCCGGTCGGGACATGGCGGCGATGATGCTGGGCTGGGCGTGGGCGCGGCCGAAGGTCGCCCGCAATTGGGCCGCGTTGAAGCCGTTCCGGGCCACCATTTCGCGGATGAACGCCTGCACGTCCGGCCGGCTGGCCAGCGGCTGGCCCGCATACGCGGCGGTTGTCGCCGGGTCCGGTGCGGGCGAGGGCGCGGCTTCCGGCGCCGGGGGAATCGGGGCGTCCAGCGCGGGACGCCGATCCGGCGCCGGCGGCGCGCAGGCGCTCAACAGCAGGGCAAAACCGATCAAAAACAGACTCTTCACGCGCAAGTCTCGTCGTTGGCGAAGGCGGCGATCACCGCGATGGGGTCCGGCGGTGCGAATAAACGCTCATCAGCATACCGAAGCCGGCCATGATCGTCACTAGGGACGTTCCTCCGTAGCTGAACAGCGGCAGCGGCAACCCCACCACCGGCAGCAGGCCCGAGACCATGCCGGAGTTGACGAAAGCGTAGATGAAAAAGATCAGGGTCAGGCTGCCGGCCAGCAGGCGACCGTAGGTGTCCGGCGCGCGGGTGGCCATGTACAGGCAGCGGGCGATGATGAAAAAATACAACGCCAGCAACAGACAGCCGCCGACCAGTCCGAACTCCTCCGAAAAAGCGGCGAAGATGAAATCGGTCGAGCCTTCCGGCAAAAAATCCAGATGGGACTGGGTGCCGTTCAGCCAGCCCTTGCCGTAGATGCCCCCCGAGCCGATGGCGATCTTGGACTGGATGATGTGGTAGCCGGTCCCCAGCGGGTCGCTTTCGGGGTTCAGGAAAGTGAGGACTCGTTGCCGCTGGTAATCGTGCATGACAAAGGTCCAGAACAGGGGGATCGCCGCCGCCAGCAAAACGCCCAGGCCGAGCAAGACGATCCAGCTCAACCCGGCCAGAAACAGCGCGACACCGCCCGCCCAACCCACCACCAGCGCCGTGCCCAGGTCGGGCTGCTCGGCGATCAGGACGAACGGGATCGCGGTGATCAAGGCGCCGATCAGCAGGTGCAACCAGCGTGGCGGCAAGGGTTTTTCGGCGAAAAACCACGCCATCATCATCGGCACGGCGAGCTTCATGATCTCCGAGGGCTGAAACCGCACCACGCCCAGATCCAGCCAGCGCTGCGCGCCCTTGGAAATGTCGCCCGCCACCATCACCGCCAGCAACAACGAAATGCCGACCAGATAAATCCACGGCGACCAGAACCGGAAGAAATGCGGTGGGACGTGAGCCAGCGTCAGCATGATGCCGAACCCCAGCCCCAGCCTGATCGCCTGACCGGCGACCAGATCCACGCTCCGTTGCCCGGCGCTGTAAAGCACGATCAACCCCAAACCGGACACCGCCAAGAGCGCCAGCAACAGCGGCGGATCGAAACGAATCCGCCTCAAGGCTCCGCCGACGCTATTCCGATCCATCCGGCCGAACGTCCCGGGCCGGCTCGATGCCGGCGGTGATGGTCTCGTCGTACTTGTCCAGCAGATAAGCATCCATGACCTTGCGGGCCAGCGGCGCGGCCGTGGCGCTACCGCCGCCGCCGTGCTCGGCGATCACCGCCACCGCGATGCGAGGATCGTCCGCCGGAGCGAAAGCGATGAACAAAGCATGATCCAGCAGATGCTTTGCCAATCGCTTGGCGTTGTACCGCTCGCCTTGACCCAGAGTGAACACCTGGGCGGTGCCGGTCTTGCCGGCGATCCGATATTTGGCGCCGACGCCGATTTTATGCGCGGTGCCGCCTTCGACCACATGGATCATGCCGGCGATGACCGCATCCCAGAAGCGGGGATTTTTGACCGCGACCGGCGGCAACTGTCGGGGCTCCGCCAGGGTTTTGGTCCGGGTGCCGGGGTCCTCGGTCGCATGCAACACCCGCGGCTGAAAATTGCCGCCGCGCTGGGAAATCACCGCGACCGCGTGCGCCAACTGCAACGGGGTCGCCAGAAAGAATCCTTGGCCGATGCCGGCGCTGAGCGTGTCGCCGCCGAACCAGTCTTGCTTGTGAATCCGGCGCTTCCACTCCTTGGAAGGCAGCAGCGCCCCCTTCTCGCCGGGCAGATCGATGCCGGTCGGCCGGCCCATGCTGAACTTGTCGAGAAACTGGTGAATCCGGTCGATCCCGAGATTGAGCGCCAAGTCGTAGAAATACACGTCGCAGGACTGGGCGATGGCCCGATCCATGCTGACGCTGCCGTGACCGCTGCGTTTCCAGTCGTGAAATTTGCGGCTCACCCCCGGCAAACGATAAACCCCCGCGCAGAACACGCCGCTGTTCCGGTTAACGGCCCCGTATTCCAGCCCCGCCAGCGCCATCAAGGGCTTGATGGTGGAGCCGGGCGGATAAATTCCCCGCAGGGCGCGATTGAGCAAGGGTCTGTCCTTGGAGGTGTTGAGTTTTCGGTACGACGCGAAATCGATACCGTTGACGAACGGGTTGGGATCGTAAATCGGCTGGCTGGCCAAGGCCAACACCTCGCCGTTGCGGGGATCGATGGCGACGATGGCGCCGTTGTAGCCCTCCAAAACCTTCTCGGCGACCGCCTGCAAGCGCATGTCGATGCTGAGGTAAATGTTTTGCCCCGGCACCGGCGGCGTGCGGCTCAACACCCGCAACGGCCGACCCTCGGCGTTGGCTTCGACCTGCTCGTAACCGGCGCGCCCGCGCAACAGATCTTCGTAGGAACGCTCTACCCCGGTCTTGCCGATGTGGGTGCTGCCGCTGTATTGGCCGGGATCCAGCTTGCGCAATTCGGCTTCGTCGATGCGCCCGACGTAGCCGATGGCGTGAACGCCGAGCGACTTCAGCGGATAGCGGCGGGTCAGGTCGGCCTTGATATCGACCCCCGGCAACCGATACAAGTCGATGGCCAACCGGGCGATTTCCTCGTCGGTCAACTGGAACCGCAACGGCGTCCCCGTATACGGCGGATTGCGGCGCGCCAGCTTGCGGAACCGCTCGATGTCGGCGTCGGAGAGCTCGATGCGCTCCCGGATCGCCGCCAGGGTGGCGTTCAAATCCTTGCTCTGCTCCGGCGTGACTTCGAGATGGTAGGAAGCGAGATTGTCGGCCAGCAACACCCCGTTGCGGTCGTAGATGAAACCGCGGGTCGGCGGCAGCGGTTGCAAGCGGATCCGATTGCTGTCGGACAGGGTGGTGAAGCGGTCGTGGTTGAGCACCTGCAGGTAGACCAGCCGGCCCGATACCGACAGCAACGCCAGGAAAATCGCGAACAGCACGAACAGGACGCGCCGAAAAAACAGCTCGCTTTCGGCGGCGTTGTCCTTTTCCCGGACCAGCAATTTTTCAGAGGGCGGCTTGGCCGTCGAACGCCACGATCTCATGTCGGCCCGCCGCGATCAACTCACTTGGAAATACCGGCGCACGTCGCGCAGGACCACGAACAGCAGGGGCCAGCACGCCATGCCGCCCACGGCCGGCGCCAGATACCACCAGTCGCGCGGCGGATAGCCGATCACCCCGCTGATCCAGAAGACCAGCACCTGCTCGACCAGCAGAAAAATCAGGACGCTGAACGCCTGTTGCCAGGGCGGAGCGACCCGGATGCGCCGGTAGGTCTGACAGGTCAAATAGGCCACGGCCGCGAACGCCAGCGCGTGCTGGCCCAACAGCGCGCCGCGCCCCACATCGACCAGCAGCCCCACCAGCCAGCCGACGCCGATGCCGACCCGATGCGGCAGCGCCATGCTCCAATAGATCAAGGCCATCACCACCCAATCCGGGCGAAACCGCTCCAGCGAGCCCGGCAACGGTACGCCCCCCAACAGGAACGCGACCAGAAAGCTGAGGGCGATGATCCAACCGCCGGCGCGGGGCTCGACGGTCATGGCGGACGCGGCCCGGAGGGCGCGGCGGCCGTGGCGGGCTCCATGCCGGGGGATTCATTCTCCAGCAGCATCACTTCCCGGATTCGATCCAGTTGGGCGAACGGCTTGGCGGTGATGTTGGCGAAGGGGCTGCCCGGATCGAACTCCACTTTGGTCACCGTACCCACCCGATAACCGCGCGGAAACCGGCCGCCCAAGCCGGAGGTGACCAGCGCGTCGCCGACCTTCACATCCCCGTTGTTCGGGATGTGCGGCAGTTTCAGCTCCTGGAAGTTGCCGGTGCCGAGCGCCAGGGTGCGCACCCCGGTGCGACTGATCTCGATCGGCAGGCCGTGGCTGACGTCGGTGATGAAAATCGCGGTGGCGGTGAAGGGGTCGGCCTGGACGATTTGGCCGACGACACCGTGCGGGTCGAGCACCGGCTGACCGACGTGGACGCCGTGCTGGCGGCCGCGATTGAGCAGAATGCGATGGCGGTAGAGATCGAAATCCACCGCCAGCATTTCGGCGATCAGCACCCGCTCCGGCGTGTTCACCGCCGACTCCAGCAAGGAGCGCAAGCGGCGGTTTTCCGCTTCCAGCACCGTCAGCTTCTGCAACTGCACGCTCAAGAAAAGCTGCTTTTCGCGCAAGCGGGCGTTCTCTTCCAGCAGCGCGCCGCGCCCGGCCAGATTCTCGTTCAGCCAACCCCTGGTTTCGGTCGGCAGCCGCACCAGGTAGTGCAAGGGATAAACGGCGGTGGACAACACGTCGCGCAGGCCGTTCAAGTAATGGTAACGGTGATCGACCGTCATCATGGCGATGGACAGCACCGCCCAAAACCCGAGCTGTAGGATCGCCGTCGGATTGACCGTGAACAAATACTGGATACGCTTGCTGGGTGTGAGAGCGGCCAACGGCTATTCGATGGCGAAGGCTTCGACGGCGCGCTCGTCCTTGGCGATCAGCTCCAGCACCCGGCCGCCGCCGCGGGCGACGCAGGTCAGCGGGTCCTCCGCGATCACCACGTTCAGGCCGGTTTCTTCGATGAGCAGCTTGTCGATGTCGCGCATCAGCGCGCCGCCGCCGGTCAGCACGATGCCGCGCTCGGCCACGTCGGCGGCCAGCTCCGGCGGGGTCGCCTCCAGGGCCATCTTCACCGCGCTGATGATGCCCGACAGCGGCTCCTGGAGGGCTTCGAGGATTTCGTTGCTGTTGAGGGTGAAGCTGCGCGGCACGCCCTCGGCCAGATTGCGGCCCTTGATCTCGATCTCGCGCACTTCGCTGGTGGGATAGGCGCTGCCGATTTCGTGCTTGATGCGCTCGGCGGTCGGCTCGCCGATCAGCACGCCGAAGTTGCGCCGCACGTAGTTGATGATGGCCTCGTCGAAGCGGTCGCCGCCGATGCGCACCGCGCCGGCGTAGACGATGCCGTTGAGCGAAATGACCGCCACCTCCGAGGTGCCGCCGCCGATGTCCAGCACCATGGCCCCGCGCGCTTCCTCGACCGGGATGCCGGCGCCGATGGCCGCCGCCATCGGTTCGGGGATCAGGTACACCACCCGCGCGCCGGCGCCCATCGCCGATTCGCGGATCGCCCGCCGCTCGACCTGGGTGGAGCCGCAGGGCACGCTGATCAGCACCCGCGGGCTGGGGTTGAAAAACTTGCGGGCGTGGACCTTGCGGATGAAGTGCTGGAGCATTTTTTCGGTGACGGTGAAGTCGGCGATGACGCCGTCCTTCATCGGCCGGATCGTGGACAGGTTGTTGGGGGTGCGCCCCAACATCCGTTTCGCGTCCGTGCCCACCGCCGAGATCGTGCGGATGCCCCGAACGGGATCCTGATTGATGGCGACCACGGAGGGCTCGTTGAGCACGATGCCGCCCCCTCTCACGTAAATCAACGTGTTAGCGGTTCCCAGATCAATCGACAGATCGTTGGAGAACTTGCCGCGCAACCATTTGAACATGTTGTCAAAGCACCCGGTTATCCAAAAGCGGCTAATGCTAGCAAGCAGGGGGGTTAGGAGCAAGCCGGCAATTATGATAAGGTCACGCGCTCGATTCCGTTGCAAGGAGAACCGCCACGATGTCCCTGGGACCCGCCGAAGTCGCCAAAATCGCCCATCTGGCGCGGTTGGCCATCCGCGACGAGGATGTGCCGGCCTACGCCCGCAACCTGTCGGCCATCCTGGAGCTGGTGGAGCGGATGAACGCCGTGGACACCAGCGGCGTCGCGCCGATGGCCCACCCGCTGGACATGGCGCAGCGCCTGCGCCCCGATCAAGTCGCCGAATCCAACCGGCGCGAGCCGTTTCAAGCCATCGCTCCTCGGGTCGAGGCGGGCTTGTATCTGGTTCCCAAAGTCATCGAATAAACCGCTTTTTGGCCGCCATGCACGAGAAAACGATCGCACAGCTCAGCGCCGGCCTCGCCGCCGGCGAGTTCGGCAGCGAAGAACTGACCCGCGCCTTTCTGGGGCGCATCGAACGGTTCAACCCGGCGCTGAACGCCTTCATCACCGTGACCGCCGAGTCGGCGCTGGCGCAAGCCCGCGCCGCCGACCAGCTTCGCCAGCGCGGCGCGGCGCGGCCGCTGACCGGCGTGCCCATCGCCCACAAGGACATTTTCTGCACCGACGGCGTGCGCACCTCTTGCGGCTCGCGGATGCTGGACCGATTCATCGCGCCTTACAACGCTACGGCGGTCGAGAGATTGAACGCCGCCGGCGCGGTGATGCTCGGCAAAACCAACATGGACGAGTTCGCGATGGGCTCGTCCAACGAGACCAGCTTCTACGGTCCGGTGCGCAATCCCTGGGATCCGGAAGCGGTGCCGGGCGGCTCTTCGGGCGGGTCCGCCGCCGCCGTGGCCGCCCGGCTGACCCCCGGCGCGACGGGAACCGACACCGGCGGCTCGATCCGCCAGCCCGCCGCGCTGTGCGGCATCACCGGCATCAAGCCGACCTACGGCCGGGTGTCGCGCTGGGGGATGATCGCCTACGCCTCCAGCTTGGATCAGGGCGGACCGATGGCGCGCACCGCCGAGGACTGCGCGCTGTTGCTGGGCGCGATGGCCGGTTTCGATCCCCGCGACTCGACCAGCGTGGATCGGCCGGTGCCCGATTACGTCGCCGCGCTCGATCGGCCCTTGGATGGCCTGAAAATCGGTCTACCCAGGGAGTATTTCGGCGAAGGGCTGGACCGCGAGGTCGGCCGGGTGGTGGACGCCGCCATCGCCGAGTATCGGAAGCTGGGCGCGAACGTCATCGAGATCAGCCTGCCCAACAGCCCGTTGGCGATTCCGGCCTATTACGTCATCGCTCCGGCGGAGTGTTCCTCCAACCTGGCCCGGTTCGACGGGGTGCGCTACGGCCACCGCTGCGAGAATCCCAAGGATTTGCTGGACCTGTACACCCGCTCGCGCGGCGAGGGTTTCGGCGCGGAAGTCAAGCGGCGCATTCTGGTCGGCACCTTCGCGCTGTCGGCCGGCTACTACGACGCCTATTACCTGAAGGCGCAACAAATCCGCCGGCTGATCAGCGACGATTTCCGCCGGGCGTTCGAGCGGGTGGACGTGATCGCGGGGCCGACCTCGCCGACCGTGGCCTTCGCTCTGGGCGAGAAGGCGGACGATCCGATCACCATGTACCTGTCGGACATCTACACCATCGCGGTGAACTTGGCCGGCTTGCCGGGCCTGTCGCTGCCGGTCGGTTTCGTCGGCCAGCGGCCGGTCGGCTTGCAGCTGATCGGCGATTATTTCGCCGAAGACCGGCTGCTGAACGTGGCGCACCGCTACCAGCAAGCCACCGACTGGCATGCCCGCGCGCCCGGCGCGTTCGCCTGACAGACGCCCCTCGCCCTCCGCGAGCGGGGCCGGGGGTTTGCCCGATCCCCCCTCTCCCGGTGGGAGAGGGGCCGGGGGTGAGGGCGCTTTGCTTTCAAAAATTCAGGGTAGTGCGACATGATGGAATGGGAAACTGTGATCGGGCTGGAAATCCACGCCCAACTCGCCACCAAGAGCAAAATTTTCTCCGGCGCCGCGACCGCCTACGGCGCCGAACCGAACACCCAAGCGTGCGCCATCGATCTCGGTCTGCCGGGCGTGCTGCCGGTGTTGAACCGGGAGGCGGTGCGCATGGCGGCGATGTTCGGGCTGGCCATCGGCGCCAACGTGGCGCGTCGTTCGGTGTTCGCCCGCAAGAATTATTTTTACCCCG